>DSLFC04102__coassemble_1298_pt1 | contig 15360 bp, 17 predicted proteins | sample DSLFC04102__metabat2_low_PE_005 | metagenome-assembled genome bin DSLFC04102 | reverse complement strand
AGCTGCAATGTGCTTGTGCGCGCCGAATCGCTCGACGATGCCCAGACCGCGTCGATACTTGCGCTTGCCAGTGCCGAAACCGGCCTCAGTGCGGCAAATATCAAAATTATTCCGGTCGATTAAGGTTAAAATAGCCCAAGGGGTTTGAATGTGGGCCGGAAATCTGATATAATGCTGGTATACGAGGAGGTGTTTACGCTTGAGTGAGAATCTTACTACCAATGTCGAGCTGGATTCAACGGCCAACGGCACGGTTAGCTTTGCCACTGACGTAGTGGCCACGATAGCGGGCCTGGCGGCGACGGAAGTCGAAGGCGTCGCCGCGATGATAAATAACGGCAATTTGGGCCTTGTGGACATGCTGCGCAAGAATCAGGGCAATCGCCCGCTGACGCGCGGCGTCAAGGTAGAGATAAACGGCAATCAGGTCACGGTGCAGTTGACGGTCACGGTGGACTACGGTTCGCCGGTGCCCACGGTTGCGCGCGAAATTCAGGATAACGTCAAAAAGGCAATTGAAACCATGACGGGGCTTGAGGTGCCCGAGATAAATGTCTATGTACAGGGCATCAGCTTTGAAAAGGAGAATCGCGCCGCGATGGAGCTGGAGCAGAAGCAGCGCGCGGCGATAAGCGCACAGCGCGTGGAGCGTTTGGGCCGCGGCGAGGAGCCGCACGAGGACAAGCCCGAAACAGAAGCGCGCGACGAGGAGCCCGCAGAAACTGAGCGCCGCAAGAAGTTCCGCAGTTCCAAACTTTTCTCGCAGCGTCGCTCGGCCGAGGAACATGCCGACGAAACTGCGTCGGATGCGTCCGAGCAGGATAAGTCGGAGCCTATCTATGCGTCCGCGCCGGCAAGCGAGCCCCAGGCCGCAGCTGAGGTGGAATCTGCGCCGGCGGCGGAGGCTGCGCCTGAGGCCGAATCCGCGGCTCAGCCCGAAAACGACGCGCCGGCGGCAATAGACGCCGATCCTGACGAGGACGAGCAGGTATGCGATGGGCATTGTGAGACCTGCACGCTCAAGTGCGAGGCGGCGGGCGACGATGGCGCTTCGACTGATGGCGAAGCTGCGCGCACAGACGATGACAAGCGCGCGGATGAATAACCGGGCGTCCCGGCGCGAAAAGCGCAGCTAAGACGCCTTAACCGGTTCGATTTTGTGAAGGCGGCGGCTGTATGCTTTACACATGGCCGCCGTTTGCTGTATCATATGAATGTGATTCGAGGTGGCGGTTGCGCGGATTTGACAAGGCAAGGAGGGCGAACGGATGAAGAAGAGATCTATCTGGCAGCGGATACAGGCTGTCATATGCTTTTTGCTGCTGCTGTGTGTGTTTGTGCCGTTTGGCGCGGTGGCGATTAGTCCCGGAATGGCGCGCGATCTGATAGTGCTGGTGGACGGTCAGCAGGTGACCGGTCTGGCTGCTGCTATGGATGGCGTTGTGCCGTCGATGCGCGTGGTTTATGGCGTGGCGGCGGTCATAGGGCTGTTGTGCTCGCTGCGGATGCTTACGCTGGTGTTTGCGCGCGGCGGACGCGACCGGTCGGGCGTATCGCTTCAGAATGCGTCGGACGGCCCGATACACATCTCGGTGCCTGCGGTCGAGACGCTGGTCAGCCAGGGCATACGCGACGTGCCGGGTCTGAGCGACGTGCGCATGAAGGTGCACGACTATGGCGATTCGGTGACAATTGAGATAGCCATGTCTGCGCGCAGCGACATAAACATACCCGAGACCATGATGCGCCTGCAATCGCGCATAAAGGCATATGTGCAGGAATCGGCGGGCATAGAGGTGCGCGAGGTGAGGCTGAACGTCGAAAAGGTCGTGCTGGCAGATGGCATACAGGCGTTGCCGGCGGGGCGCGGCATGAAGCGCGTGCCGGCCTCTGAGCAGGAGAATTCGACGCCGACGCTGGCGGCCAAACCCGAATCTGCAAAGCCTGAAGCGCCCAAGTCTGCGCCGTCTCAGCCGGCAACTGCGGCTTCAACGGTCGAGGATGACGACGATACCGATACCGACTGGAACCGCAAGGGCTGGTTCGGACGGTTTGGCCACAAGAAGCGCGAAACCGATGCGGATGCGAGCGTGGATGCAAGTGCGGCTGCGCGCGCGGCTCAGGGTGACGATGCGGCAACGGTGCCCAGCCAGGCGCCTGAGACCGGCGACGAAATATCGATTAAGGCGCACATAGCCGAGTACCTGACCGGCGAGGCGCCGCAGGCCGCTGACGGTCAGCCGGAGCCCGCTCGGAATGAGGATTCCCATGCGGTAGCTGAAACCGGCGAGGCTGCTCCGGAGGCACGGGTTGAGGCTGCTGAAACTGCCACTGAAACGGCGGTTGAGACTGCGGCCGAAGCGGATACAACTGTCAAAGCCGAAACTGGTGCTGATGCTGAGCCGGCGGCCGAGATTGAGACTGTTGCCGAGCCTGTTAACGAGGCCGAGGCGGCGTTTGACGCCGAGCCGGAGTCGGAAGTCGCGCCAGCTGTTGATCCTGAGGCGTCAGCCGTCATCGCTGTTGAAGCCGTCTCCGTCGAGCCGGGCAGCGAATCCGAGTCGACCGCTGAGGTTGATATAGCTACGGAGCCGGTACAGGTGAATGATGCTGAGCGTGAGCCGGAGCGCAAAACCGGTACGGACGCAGCGTTCGACTATGATGCGGTTGTAGCCGATGTGGAGTCAACCGAGGCGCCTGTTGAGGAGCCGCGCACGATAGTTATCGGCGACACATCCGAATCGATGGTGGCCAACGGCGATTCGGATGACTCGGATGAGGCAAAAGCGGCCGGACACAATGCCGGCGGTCAGGCGATACCGCTGTAAGCGCGTAGATTGGAGTAGGGTATGCAAAGCGTTAACAGGGGTTTCATGTGGGCGTTTGGGTGCATGCTGGCGGTTGTGGCGGTATTGCTGGTGGGCATGTGGCAGGTCGCGTTGGTTGTGCTGGCGGGGGCGGCAGGGTATGCGGCGTACCGCATAAACCTGGCCGAGCGTTGGCGCGAACTGATGCGCCGGCGGCGCGGCTGAGGCGGGCATACCGGCAGAATCGCGGGTAATATCGGTATTTATTCAGACATGATACGCCGTCCGGCGGCAAAACGCGCCGGGCGGTCGCTTGCGCCTGTCAGGGGGCGGCGCAACAAATACTGCGCTCAACAGGGCGTGTTTGGAGGATAACCTTAATGGGTCAATCGCTTACGGCACAGAGAACACAGGCGCGCGACGTGGCGCTCAAACTGATATATGAGCGCGAACTGGGCGGCGAAGGCGGAGATACCACGATAACCGGACTTATGGAACTGGATGCTGCACAGCTGGACATGGAGTACATAGTAAAAGTAGTAAACGGCGTTTACGACAACCTCACCAGCGTTGACGGCGAGATAGAGGCGCATTTGAAGGGCTGGACCATAGCGCGGCTGGCGCGGGTCGATTTGAGCATAATGCGCCTGGCGGTGTACGAGATGATGTACATGGACGGCATACCTGCCGCGGCGTCGATAAATGAAGCGCTGGAGCTGAGCCACATATATTCAACCGAGCGCGCTACGCCGCTGATAAACGGCGTGCTGGGCGCGATAGGCCGCGATCTGGCGCGCGGTGAGCAAGAAAAACATAACTAAAGGAGAGATGCGGTATGGCGCAAATAATTGACGGCAAGCAAATATCCCAACAGCTGCGTGAAGGCATGAAGCAGGAAGTTGCCGAGCTGATAGAGCAGGGAATCAAGCCCTGCCTGGCGGTAATAATCGTGGGCGAAGACCCGGCCAGCAAGGTGTATGTGCGCAACAAGGAGCGCGCCTGCAAACAGCTGGGCATGGACAGCATACTGTTGCGGCTGCCCGAGGAGACCAGCCAGCAGGAATTGTTGGAGCGTGTGCGCGCGCTCAACGCCGATCCGGCGGTGAACGGCATACTGGTGCAACTGCCGCTGCCCAAGCATCTCGACGAGCAGGAAGTCCTGCGCGAGATCAGCCCGGAAAAGGATGTCGACGGCTTCCATGCGCTCAACGCGGGGCGGCTGTTGCTGGGCGAGCAGTGCACTGTGGCGTGTACGCCTGCGGGCTGTCTGGAGTTGATCCGATCCACGGGCGTGAACATTTCCGGTGCGGAAGCGGTAGTCGTAGGGCGCAGCAACATAGTTGGCAAGCCCATGGCGCTGTTGCTGCTTCAGCAGAACGCGACCGTCACGGTGTGTCATTCACGCACGCGCAACCTGGGTGAAATCACGCGCCGTGCGGACATACTGGTTGCGGCGGTGGGCAAGCCGCGCATGATAACCGGCGACATGATTAAGCCGGGCGCAGTCGTGATAGACGTGGGCATAAACCGCGTGGACGGCAAGCTGGTCGGCGATGTGGACTTTGAGTCTGCATGTGAGGTTGCGGGTTGGATAACACCGGTTCCGGGCGGCGTGGGGCCGATGACGATAACTGGACTTATGCGCAACACGATAGACGCCACGCGGCGGCAGCATGGCATCAAATAAGCCGGGCGACTGGGCGCTTAGCGTGAGCGAGCTCAACGAATATGTGCGTCGGTCGCTTGCGTCCGATCCGATGCTGCGTGCGCTCAGATTGCGCGGGGAGCTGTCTGGCGTAAAGCGGCATTCGAGCGGCCACATATATTTCACGCTCAAGGATGAAAACGCGCGCATACAGGCGGTGATGTTCCGTCAGCGCGCACAGGAGCTGGACTTTGACCTGCGCGATGGGCTGAAGGTCATTGCGGAGGGCAGCGTGTCGCTATATACGGCGGCGGGCGCATATCAGTTCTATGCCGAGCGCATGCGGCCCGACGGCCAGGGCGATCTGTTTGCGCGGTTTTTGAAGCTCAAAGAGAAGCTGATGGGCGAAGGAATGTTTGATACGGCGCTCAAAAAGCCGTTGCCGATGCGCGCGCGCAGCGTGGGCATAGTCACGTCGCCAACCGGCGCGGTGATACACGACATTATGACCGTGGCCGCGCGCCGGGACCCGACGGTACGGCTGGAACTGTATCCGGTCAGCGTGCAGGGCGGCACGGCAGCCGGTGAGATCGCCCGCGCGATACGGCGCATGGATGCGCGGGGATATGACGTATTGATAGTGGGCCGCGGCGGCGGTTCGCTGGAAGATCTGTGGGCATTTAATGAAGAGGTGGTCGCGCGGGCGATATTTGACTGTGCGACGCCGGTCATATCTGCTGTAGGACACGAGGTCGACTTTACGATAGCCGACTTTGTGGCGGACGTGCGGGCGGCTACGCCTTCGGTAGCGGCCGAACTGGCGATAGCCGACCGCGCCGAGCTTATGCGCCTTATGGACGAGCGCTCAAAGCGGCTGGCACGCGCGTTGGACGGACTGCTTGCGCGGCAGGACGCGGTGCTTGCACGCTTGGGCGCGCGCATGGAGACGGTCAATCCGGCGCGCTCACTGGCGCTGGCCGGGGTGCGGCTGTCGGCCGATATGCGGGAATTGAACCGCGTCTATGAGAGATACATTAATTCGCAGCTGGGCGCTTTGAACGGGCGCGCGTCGGCGCTTGAGCGGGTGAGTCCGGCGCCGCGGCTTGCGGCGGCTGAGACGGCGCTGGAGCGGCTTGGCGCTCAGCTGAGCGCGGCAGGCGAGCGTGGACTTGCATTGCGACGGGCGCGAGTGGACGGCCTGTTTGACAGGCTGCGCGCGTTGAGTCCGGAGCGGGTATTGGAGCGCGGATACGCGATAGTGAGCGTGAACGGCGCAGCGGTGGGATCGGTTCGGGCGCTGCAGCCGGGCGACATGCTGGATGTGAAAATGCGCGACGGCAGCGTGAGCGCGCTGGCGGTTGAGCTGCGCGACTCGGAGGATGTTGATGGCTAAAACTCAAAAACAGCCCACGTTCGAGCAAAAACTCGAGGAATTGGAGCAGATAATCGGCGGCCTGGAGCAGGGCGACATGCCCTTGGACAGGGCGATTGCGACATACAAGCGCGGAGTTGAGCTGACGCGCGAATTGAAGACGCAGCTGGAAGGCGCGCGCGAGCAGCTCAAGGTGCTCAATGCGTCGGATGCCGCCGACGATAAGCCGGCGAGCGACTTGAGCGACGCGGAATGAGCAGCGCGCAGGAGGCGGTGAACATATGGAGCGGGAAGTATACTCACGGCGTTCAGGCGAGTATCGCGCGCGCGTGGAAGCCGAGCTTGACAGGCTGATACCGGCGCCGGAGCTTGAAAGCGACATGCCGGCATTGCTGAGACGGGCCATGCGCTACTCGCTGCTGGCGGGGGGCAAGCGGCTGCGGCCGGTGTTGCTGCTGGCGGTCAGCGACATGCTGGGCGGTGCGGATGGCGCGCTGAGCTGTGCATGCGCGCTGGAGATGATACATACGTATTCGCTGATACACGACGATCTGCCGGGCATGGATAACGATACAATGCGCCGGGGCCGGCCGACTTGCCATGTGGCGTTTGGCGAAGGTCAGGCGATACTGGCTGGCGACGGGCTGCTGACGCGCGCGTTTGAGAGCGTGCTGAGCGATGCGCTGGGGCGCGCGCCCGAGGCTGCGCTGCGCGAGGTGAGGGCGCTAAGTCGCATTGCCGACGCGGCGGGCTGCGGCGGCATGGTCGCGGGGCAGTGCGCGGATCTGGCGTGCGAGCGCGCCGGCTCGGCGGGTTATGGCGACATAGTTGCGCCGGGCGGCTCGCCGGGAGCCGACGTCATGCTCAGCTATATACATTACCGCAAGACGGCGCGCATGCTTATGGCGCCGTTTGAGGCGGCGTGCGAGCTGACGGGTGCGGACGACGATATGCGTGCGCGGCTGATGCGGTTTGCCGAACCGTTCGGGCTGCTGTTTCAGGTAGTGGACGACTATCTGGACGTATGCGGCGACAGCGCGGCGCTGGGCAAGAGCGTGGGCAAGGACGCCGACAGCGGCAAGCTCACATACGTGACGCTCAACGGCATTAAGGGCACGCTGGCGATACGCGACGAACTGGCGTGCAAGGCACAGCGCGCGCTGGCGGACATACCTGATGACGGCTTTCTGGCGGGAGCGCTGGAGGCCATGGCGATGCGCGACAGATGAAGGTGAGGAGGCGGACACTTGGACGGGTTGGAGGCGCTGTTTGCGAATCGCGTGCTCTGGGCGGCCATGCTGGGCTGGGCGATCGCGCAGACGTTTAAGGTAATGCTGACTTTCATTGTGTACAAGCGATGGGATTTTTCGCGCATGTTTGGTTCGGGCGGCATGCCTTCGTCGCACTCGTCGTTCATATGCGCGCTTGCCACGGCGGTGGCCATAACGCGTGGCTTTCAGAGCGTTGAGTTTGCGATAAGCTTTGCGCTGGCGCTGATAGTAATGTATGATGCGGCGGGCGTGCGGCGCTCGGCAGGCAAGCAGGCCGCGGCGATAAATCAGATAATCCAGGACATGATGAAGCGTGGCAGCAAGTTGACGCAGGACCACTTGAAGGAACTGATAGGTCATACGCCGTTTGAGGTGATAATGGGCGCGCTGCTGGGCGTGCTGGTGGCCATACTGTTTGTATGACGCAATGGAGCGGTGAGCCGTAGGGGCTTGCCGCTCGTTTTTGTGCGCGCAGGCGCGCAGGCCGCTGAAAGGCTGCGACAACGGCGATGTAAAGGCACTGATCGCCTCAGTGCCGACCGGATTCGACATGTACCATGCCAACTTGAAAAACATGCCGCATAAGCAAGTTAGCCGTCGAACGAAACCCGCATACACGACAAACCAACTCAAATTCCGTCAAAGGAACCGCGCGGCGATCCGGCGAAAGTAAACCGTCGGTAAGCAGACGGGAGGTGGCGTATATGCCGGGGACAAAGGGCTTGAGCGTTACGGCCAGGCTCAGCGGCGAGCTGGATCACTTCAGCGCGGACGGCGTGCGGGCGATGCTGGATGGCATGCTGGAGGACAGGCGCGTGCGATATCTGGTGCTGGATCTGAGCGATATGACATTCATGGACTCATCGGGGGTAGGCGTCATAATCGGGAGGTACAAGCGGTTGGTGGCGCGGGGCGGCGGCGTGCGCGTGTTTGGCGCGAACGCGCAGGTGGACATGCTGTTCAAGCTGTCGGGCCTATATAAGATCGTAGAAAAATGTGATCGGGCGGGTGAGGCGGTATGAATTGCGTAAATGAGATGCGCGTGGACTTTCTTGCGTGCGGCGAGAATGAGGGATTTGCGCGGTTGTGCGCGGCGGCGTTTATAATGCGCCTAAACCCAACGGTTGAGCAGATGAACGACATTAAGACCGCCGTGAGCGAAGCTGTGACCAATGCAATAATACATGGGTACGAGTCGACGCGCGGCATGGTGCGGCTCAGCGGGTTCATATACGACGACGGCACTGTGGCGTTTGAGGTGCATGACGCCGGGCGCGGAATAGACGACGTTGCGCGCGCACGCGAACCGTTCTTTACATCGCGGCCTGATATGGAGCGCTCCGGATTGGGCTTTACGGTCATGGAGACGCTGATGGACACGGTCGAGGTGACCTCGGAGCGCGGCCGGGGCACCAGGGTGCGAATGCTCAAGCGGCTGGACGCGCCTGATGCTGAGTCATGAGCAGACGCTTGATTACATCCGCCGCGCGCAGGCGGGCGATAAGGCGGCGCGCGACGCGCTGATAGATGAGAACATTGCGCTCGTGAAATCGGTGGCGGCGCGGTTTGGCGGGCGGGGCGTCGAGTGGGATGACCTGTTCCAGTTGGGCTGCATGGGGCTGATAAAGGCGATAGACGGATTTGACGTAGAGCGCGGAGTGCGGTTTTCGACGTATGCGGTGCCCATGATAATGGGTGAGATTCGCCGCTATCTGCGCGACGACGGTCAGATGCGCGTGTCGCGGCAACTGCGCGAGCGTGCGCGGGACTGCCTGCGCGCGCGTTCGGAGTTGGAATTGGAGCTGGCATCCGAACCCACGTTGGAGCAGATAGCGGCGCGCGCAGGGCTGGAACTGAGCGCGGCGGTGGAAGCGCTTGCTTCGACTCAGACGGTGCGTTCGCTCAGCGAACCCGCGGGCCCGGACAGCGACTGCGTGCTGGCCGACACGCTGGGCGAGGACGATACCGAGCGGCGCATAGATCGACTTGAACTGGAGCGAGGCCTGTCGGAGCTGGAAGAGCGCGAGGCTGAGCTGATAAGGTTGCGATACTTTGCGCAACTCACGCAGGTGCAGATAGGCGCGCGATTGGGCATATCGCAGGTGCAGGTGTCGCGGCTGGAAAGCCGCATTATAAAGAAGCTGCGCGGCAGTCTGAGCGTGTGACGCCGTCGGCCTGCGCGGCTAAATAACAGGCAAGCCTGCGGGTCAGACACTGGCCCGCGGGCTGCCTGCGTATTGGGCGCCTGAACCCAGTTGGCGGGCCGCCAAAAAGCACATTAGGTTAACTCGCCGATTTTCATTGACCTGCGGGGTATTTTCGTGCTATGCTATAAGATACTATTGGGTAAAACAGGAGGCATGGCAATTGGCTCTTACCGATATGACGCTGTCGCAGCGCATAGAGCGCGTGCTGCCGCGCGTGCAGAAGGCTACGCGCTATATGGGCGGCGAGATGGGCAGTGTAATGAAGGATCCTGCGCAGGTGCGCGTAAGGTACGCATTTCTGTTTCCGGATGTATACGAAGTGGGCATGTCGCATTTGGGCATGAAGATACTGTATCACACGATTAACAAGCGCCCGGACGCCTGGTGCGAACGGGTGTTTTCGCCGTGGCTGGACATGGCCGAGGAGATGCGGCGTGAGCACATACCGCTGTTCTCGCTGGAAAGCCGCACGCCGGTGAGCGAGTTTGACATGTTGGGCGTGACGCTGCAGTATGAGATGAGCTATTCCAACATACTGGACGCGCTGGCAATGGCGGGCATACCGCTGCGCTCTGCTGAGCGCACGAGCGGGCCGTTTGTGATAGCTGGCGGACCGTGCGCATTCAACCCGGAACCGCTGGCCGATTTCTTTGACATATTCGTGCTGGGCGACGGCGAGCAGTCGACGCACGATACGATAGATATGTTCCTCAAATGGAAAGAATCCGGGCTGCCGCGCGCGGAATACCTGAAGATGTGCGCGCAGATACCGGGCGTATACGTGCCGTCGCTGTACGATGTGGAGTACAACGCGGATGGTACGGTGCGCTCAGTGACGCCCAAGCCGGGTTCAGGCGCGCCCGAACGCGTCTATAAGGCGCTGGTCAACGACCTGAACGCCGCCGATTTCCCGGATCAGATGATAGTGCCGTTTGGCGAGATCGTGCACGACCGGATTATGCTTGAACTGTTTAGAGGCTGCACGCGCGGCTGCCGGTTCTGCCAGGCGGGCATGATATACCGTCCGGTGCGCGAGCGCTCGATGGAGCGGCTGCTGGAACTGGCAGACAAGCTGATAGACTCTACGGGCTACGAGGAGATATCGCTGTCCAGCCTGTCCAGCGGCGACTACTCGTGCCTGCCCGAGCTGGCGACCGAGTTGATGCGCCGGTTCGAGAAGCGGCGGGTATCGGTGACGCTGCCGTCGCTGCGCGTGGACACGTTTGTTAAGGACACGCTTGCGCAGACTCAGCGCGTCAAAAAGACTACGCTTACATTTGCACCGGAAGCCGGTTCGCAGCGTTTGCGCGACGTCATCAACAAGGGCGTAACAGAGGAAGACCTGCTCCGAAGCGTGCGCGACGCGTTTGAGAGCGGTTGGAGCGGCATAAAGCTGTATACGATGCTGGGGCTGCCGACTGAAAACACGGCCGACCTGGACGGGCTGGTGCAGTTGACGCGCGATGTTATATCGCAATATTTTGCGGTGCCCAAGGAACAGCGCGCGCGTGGTTTGCGCGTGGCGGTATCGACCTCGACGTTTGTGCCCAAGCCGCATACGCCGTTCCAGTGGGAGCCGCAGGATTCGTTGGACGAGATCGAGCGCAAACAGCGCTATCTGGTGAGCCAATTCCGCGGCATGAAGTCGGTCGATTACAAGTACCACGAAAGCGAGATCAGCTTTATGGAGGCGTGCTTTGCGCGCGGCGACCGGCGGCTGTGCGCGGTGCTGGAGAATGCGCACAAGTTGGGATGTCGGTTCGACGGCTGGCATGAGCAGTTCCGGTACGACCTGTGGCTGGAGGCGTTTGCGCAGGCGGGGCTGGATCCGCACTTTTATGCGAATCGCCGGCGCGCCGAGGACGAGGTGCTGCCGTGGGACCACATAGATGCGGGCGTTACCAAAGAATTCCTGCTGCGCGAAAAGCACCGCGCCGAGCGCGGCGAGACTACGCCGGACTGCCGGGGCGGCTGCCAGGGCTGTGGTCTCAGGCGATATGAGGGGGCGTGCCGCGAATGAGGATACTGTTTGAGTTTGTAAAGGGTGCCCGGCTTAGGTTCGTGTCGCTGCTGGACATGCAGCGGCTCATGCAGCGCGCGCTCAGGCGCTCGGGGTTGCCCATAAGGTATTCGGGCGGATATTCGCCGCATGCGGCGATGTCGTTTGCTTCAGCGCTGGGCATAGGCGTGTGGAGCACTTGCGAGATACTGGACGTCAAGATGGAGTCGGAATGTCCGCTTCAGGAGGCGTTTGAGCGCATGAACGCGGCATTGCCCGCCGACATGCGCATAACGCGCGTATCGGCGGTGGCAGACGGGCATCCGGCGTCGATGGCGCGGCTGAGCTGGGCCGACTATGAGATCATATTTGAACCCGCGCAGGCGCGCATCGCGACTGATGCGCTCGAGCTGCTTGCGCAGGCCGAGATCATGGCAATGCGCAAGACCAAGTCGGGCGAGAAGGAGACCGATGTGCGGCCGCTGATTGCGACGCTGGCTGCGCAGACGCTTGCAGACGGCCGGGCCGTATTGCGCGCGCGGTTGCGGCTGTGCGAGCAGGGTACGCTCAAGCCGGAACTGCTTATACAGCTTGCGGCGGCGCAGCATGGCGTCGAGTATAACACTGGCGATGCGGAGATAATTCGCCGGGCGCTGCTGACCGGGGACGATGCGAGCACGGCGCGACCGATAATCACCGACGGAGTGCTGGCGACATATCCCGGGTAGTAGATTGCGGAGGGAGCAATGGCGAGCGATATATTGGTAGAATCGATGTATGGTCGCACGCGTGTTGCGGTCATGGAGGACGGCCATCTGCGTGAGCTGTACAGCGAACAGGCCGGCAGCGAGAAGCTGGTCGGCAACATATACATGGGGCGCGTCGAGAATGTGCTGCCGGGCATGCAGGCGGCGTTCGTCGATATAGGACTGGACAAAAATGCGTTTTTGTATGCGGGCGACTTAAAGCCCGGGCCGGACTGCCAGTTTTCAGGCAGCGAGCTGCGCGCGGCTCAGATACCCATACAGAAGCTGGTAAAGCGTGGCCAGGAGATCATGGTGCAGGTGATAAAGGAACCGGGCGGCGCCAAGGGACCGCGCATATCCACGCATATCACGCTGCCGGGTCATGTGGCTGTGCTGCTGCCCACGGTCGAGTATGTGGGCGTATCGCGGCGCATAGTGTCCGAGGACAAGCGCGAGGAACTGCGCCGGCGCATGATCGAGCTCAAGCCGCAGGGCATGGGTGCGATAGTGCGCACTGCGGGCGAGGACGCCAGCGACGACGAGTTCAGCGCCGACATGAGCCAACTGGTCAAGCTGTGGGAGCGAATATGCGCACACGCGCGCCACGTGAAGGCGCCCCGGCTCATACGCGCCGACGAGACGCTGGTAGTGCGCGCAGTGCGCGACAGGCTGGCGCTGGGCGAGGGCAGGATGCTTATTGAGGATGCGCGCTGCTATGACGAGGCGGTGAATGCGGCGCGGGAGCTGTCGCCGGCGCTGGCGGCGCGGATAGAGCGCTATGACGCGCGCCGGCCGCTGTTTGAGCTGTATAACGTGGCGAGTCAGGCCGAACGGGCGCTTGCGCGGCGGGTGTGGCTCAAGAGCGGCGGCTACATAGTGATAGACTATGCCGAAGCCATGACGGTCATAGATGTCAACACCGGCAAGTATGTCGGAGGCAGCGGGCTGCAGGACACTGTGGTCAAGGTAAACCTTGAAGCGGCGGACGAGATCGCCAATCAGCTCCGACTGCGCGACATAGGCGGGATAGTTGTGATAGACTTCATCGACATGGAGTCGCTTGAGAGTCGCGAGCAGGTAATACAGGCGCTCAGAACGGCGCTCAAACGCGATCACACGCGCACCAATGTCATCGGGCTTACGGGCCTGGGCATGCTGGAGATGACGCGCAAGAAGGTGCATCATCCGATACGTGAAGCGCTGACGCAGCCGTGCCGGGCATGCGGCGGCGCGGGCTGGGTTTACTCGGCGGATGCGCTGGCGCGGGAGGCGCTGTTGGCGGTGCGTGGGCGCGATTGCGACTGTGAGCCTGTGCCGCTGGCTATACGCGCGGGCGATGCGGTAGTGCGGGCGCTGATGGACATAGGCGTTGCGCGCGAGCAGCCCGTGTATGCGGTCGTGGATGAGCGCGTAAAAGGCTTTGAGATAGAGCTGGCTGAAGGCGATATGAGCGCTGCGCGTCGGCTCAAGCCATATCGGGAGGACGAAAGATGAGCGATATGCTCCGTATTACGATGGATGAAGTGCGGCCCGAGCCGCGATTGAGCGGCCGCGCGTACCACATAGTAACCTATGGCTGTCAGATGAACGCGCACGACAGCGAGCAGATAGCCGGCATACTCGACCGTATGGGCATGCACGAGGCGGCGTCGCGCGACGAGGCCGACCTGGTCATATACAATACCTGCTGCGTGCGCGACAATGCTGAGCGGCGTGCGCTGGGCAATGTGGGCTGGCTCAAAGAATTGAAAAAGGTAAAGCCCGAGCTGATGACGGGCGTGTGTGGCTGCATGGTGCAGCAGCCGGGCATGGCCGAAAAGCTCATAAAGCGATACCCGTTTCTGGACATCGCGTTTGGAACTCATGAGTTGTACAAGCTCCCGGATATGATGCGCGAACTGTTGGATAGCCGCGCGCGGGTCGTATGCGTAAGCGAAGACGACATGGTCGCCGAAGGTCTGCCGGTAAAGCGCGTCAGCCGCATACAGGCATATGTCAACATAATGTACGGGTGCAACAACTTTTGCTCGTACTGCATAGTGCCATATGTGCGGGGGCGCGAGCGGTCGCGGCTGCCGGAAGATATACTGCGCGAGGTGGAAGAACTGAAGTGCGACGGCGTGCGCGAAGTTATGCTGCTGGGGCAGAACGTCAACTCGTATTCGGGCGGCGGACTGGACTTTGCCGGGCTGCTGCGCGAGGTCGACGCGATAGGCATCGAGCGCATACGGTTCATGACGTCGCATCCCAAGGACCTGTCGGATGCGCTGATAGACGTTATGGCCAATTCGCGCCACATCTGCCATCAGCTGCATCTGCCGGTGCAGCATGGCAGCGACCGGGTGCTCGAGGCCATGAACCGGCGCTACACCGCAGCGCACTACCTGGGCCTGGTCGACAAACTGCGCGGCGCAATGCCGGACATAGGCCTGACTACTGACCTGATAGTGGGTTTCCCGGGCGAGACCGAGGATGACTTCAAGGCCACGCTTGATCTGGTTGAGCGCGTGCGCTATGATTCGGCGTATACGTTCATATTCTCGCCGCGTCAGGGCACCGTGGCTGCGTCAATGCCCAACCAGGTGGATGAGGAAACCTCGCGCCGGCGCATACACGAGCTGATAGCTGTGCAGGAGCGCATCACTGGCGAAATTTACGCAGGTCAGGCCGGGCGTATCGAGCGGGTGCTGGTCGAGGGGCCGGCGGCGCGCGGCGAAGGCAAGCTGGCCGGGCGGACTGAGCGCGGCATAACGGTGAACTTCACAGGCACGGCGAGCGAGGGCGAGCTGGTGGATGTGAAGATACTGGGCGCCGGACACAATACTCTAAAAGGCGAGCAGGTAGGCAGCTGATGCGGTCACGCCAGGGCGGCGGAGCGCAACGGACGCTTACATGACATAACGATTGGAAGGCGGAGGAAATATTATGGAACAGATGAATCAGGATGTAAAGGAAGTCTTTGAAAAGACGCACGCGCTGGCTCATGCACTGCTCAACAGTGAGATATACCGCGAGATGCGTCAGGCTGAGGCCGAGGCCATGTCGGATGCCGAGGCGGCGACCGCCATGGGCGAGTACCTCGAACACAAGACCGCGCTGGAGGAGCTGCTCTCGCAGGACGATCCCGACGCCGCCAAGATGAGCGAGCACTCAAGCGCCATGGACGAGATACAGACGCGCATGCAGAGCATTCCTTCGATAGCGCGCATGACCCAGGCGCGTGGCGAATTCTCCAACCTCATCAACCAGGTAAATCAGATAATCTCGTTCGTTATAACCGGCGAGACCGGCTCGGGTGAGGAAGGCGGCTGCA
>DSLFC04102__coassemble_1291_pt1 | contig 15431 bp, 13 predicted proteins | sample DSLFC04102__metabat2_low_PE_005 | metagenome-assembled genome bin DSLFC04102 | reverse complement strand
GCCGGCCGATGGTAATAGCGCTCAACATGATGGATGAGGTGCAGTCCTCGGGCACCGTGATAGACATACGCGGACTGTCCAAGGAGCTGGGCGTCAAGATGCTGCCGATATCGGCCAGCCGCAATCAGGGCATAGAGGAACTGATACGCGCCGTGGACGATGTGATAAAAAACGGCAATCCCGGTCAGCGCATGGACTTCTGTACGGGCCCTGTCCACAAGGCGGTCCACTCGGTGGCGCACCTTATAGAGGATCATGCGCGCGCGATAGGCTACCCGCCGAGGTTTGCCGCGGTAAAGCTGGTCGAGGGCGACGAGGCGCTTGAAAAGAAGATAAACCTGCCCGAGGACGACAAGCATGTGCTGGAGCACATCGTTGACGAAATGGAGCAGGAACTGGGCACTGACCGTGAAGCCGCTACCGCAGACATGCGCTACCAATATATAGAAGGCATCTGCGCACGCTACCTCAAAAAGGGCGGCCACTCGCGTGAACGCGCGCGCACCGAGAAGATCGACGCGGTGCTCACGCACAAGGTATGGGCGCTGCCGGTGTTCGTGGTCATAATGCTTATGGTTTTCTTCCTGACGTTTGGGCCGGTGGGCGGCACGCTGTCCGGGCTGCTGGATAGCGGCATAGTGAAGCTGACCGAGATAACCGACGCGGCGCTCACTCAGGCCGGCACGTCCACGTGGATGCACTCGCTGATAATCGACGGCGTATTCAACGGCGTGGGTTCGGTGTTGAGCTTCCTGCCGGTGATAGTGGTGCTGTTCTTCTTCCTGTCGATGCTGGAGGACAGCGGATACATGGCGCGCGTGGCGTTTGTCATGGACTCGCTGCTGCGCAAGATAGGTTTGAGCGGGCGTTCGTTTGTGCCGATGCTGATCGGGTTTGGCTGTTCGGTGCCGGCGATAATGAGCTGCCGCACGCTGGCCAGCGAGCGCGACCGCAAGATGACGATGCTGCTGACGCCGTTCATGTCGTGTTCGGCCAAGGTGCCGATATACGCGGCGTTTTCGGCGGCGTTCTTCCCGGGCAAGAGCACGCTGGTGATGATAGTGCTGTACTTTGGCGGCATGCTGGTTGCGGTGATAATGGGTCTGCTGCTCAAGGGGCGGGCGTTCAAGGGCAATCCGGTGCCGTTTGTGATGGAACTGCCGGTGTATCGCTTCCCATCGCTAAAGTCGGTGCTGCTGCACATGTGGGACAAGGCGAAGGACTTTTTGCAGCGGGCGTTCACGATAATATTCATGGCGTCGGTCGTGATCTGGTTCTTGAGGAGCTTTGACGTGCGCTTCAACCTTGTGAGCGATTCGTCGGAGTCGATACTGGCGGCGCTGGGCTCGCTGATATCGGTTATATTCAAGCCGCTGGGCTTTGACGACTGGCGCGCGGCCACGGCGCTGATAACCGGCTTCTCGGCCAAGGAGACGGTCATATCTACGCTGAGCGTGCTGCTCAACGCCGGCGATAGCGTCGAGGCGGCGCTGCCGAGCGTGTTTACGACGCTTGAGGCCAGTTCGTTCCTGGCGTTTGTGCTGCTGTACATGCCGTGCGTGGCGACGATGGCGGCGACGCGGCGCGAGTGGGGCAGCATGAAGGGCGCGCTGATGGCGGGCGGCTTCCAGACGCTGACGGCGTACATCGTGGCGCTGATAGTCTATCAGGGCGGACTGCTGTTGGGATTTGTATGATGATATAATATAAGGAGGTTGCACATATGAGCGTTGCGGACGTGGTACTGAGCCTGGTCATGGCGCTGTTGCTGGCGCTGGCGGCGCGGTCGGTCTGGCGGCGCAGGAAGCGCGGCGGTTGCTGCGGCTGTTGTGCCGGCTGTGCGGGTTGCGCCCATGCGGGTACGCCAGGCTGTGCGAGTTGCGGTCAAGCTGCTCAGGCGAGCGGAAGCGCTGTCGCGGTTGCGGGCAAACTCGCAGGTGACAAGCGCGGCTGAATCTGATAAAATATATGCGGCGGCAGTGTTCCGCCGCATTTTTGTGCGCATTGCGGTGCGGGAGGCTGTGGTATGAGCGAGTTTATCGATGGGTTGAAAGCCCGTCCGATCATAGCGGCGGTGCGCGACAGCGCGTCGCTTGAGGCGGCGTGTCGGTCAAATGCCAATGTGATATTCCTGCTGGGCGGGCGGCTGTTGGAGTTGGAGGACTGGGTAGGGCGCGCGCATGAGCATGGCAAACGGGTGTTGCTGCATCTGGATCTGTGCGAAGGGTTGGGGCGCGATGCGGCGGCGGTGGCATATTGCGCGGCGCGGATACGGCCCGACGGCGTGATATCGACGCGCGCGCCGCTGATAAAATGCGCCGACGAATGCGGCCTGGAGACCGTGCAGCGCATGTTTCTGATGGACTCCCAGAGCTTTGTAAGCGGCGTGAAGCTGCTCAAGAATTCGCCGTGTGCGCTGGTAGAGGTGCTGCCGGGACTGGTGCCCAAGGCGATAAGCTTCATTGGCGCGGAGCTGGGCCGGCCGGTCATAGCCGGGGGCATGATAACCACGCGCGCTGAGGTCGAGCAGGCGCTAAGCGCGGGCGCGGTCGCGGTTTCGACGAGCTGTGCGTATCTTTGGGATGAAATTGTCGAATCGCGCGAATCTTAACCATAACGTAAACCAATATATTGCCGGGCGCAAAGATTCTGGCGTAAAATAGTCTCCACATGGCAGAGATATAGAGAAGCCGTGGCAGACGCCGCAGTTGCGGTGCGTTTGTCATGGGCTTTTTTATATTATTTGAAAGCGGGGGAATGCGTATGAATACCGACCGGTTGGACGTGCTGGTGATAGGCGCGGGCGTGACCGGCTGCGCGATAGCGCGCGAGCTGTCGCACACGGGGCTGCGCGTGGCACTGTGCGACGCGTGCGAGGATGTGGCCATGGGTGCGAGTCGTGCCAACAGCGCGATAGTGCATGCCGGCTACGACTGCGTGCCGGGCACTTTGATGGCCAAGCTGAACGTGCGCGGCAACGAAATGTTCGACGAGATGTGCGAGCAGCTGAGCGTGCCGCTGATGCGGGTAGGATCGTTTGTCATAGCGTTTGGCGAGTCGGACGAGCGGGAGCTGCACAATCTGCTCGAGCGCGGCCGCAAAAACGGCGTGCCGGGCCTTGAGATAATCACCGGCGAACGCGCGCGCGAACTCGAACCCAAGCTGTCGCCCGATGTGACGGCGGCGCTGTGGGCGCCCACGGCGGGCATAACCTGTCCGTACGAGCTGACGATAGCGCTGAGTGAGAACGCGCGGGCGAATGGCGTTGATATACTGCTCAACCATCGCGTGCGCGCGATTCACAGCGGCGAGCGGTTTGAAGTCGAATTCGAGGGCAAGCCCAGCGTCAGCGCGCGCTATATTGTGAACGCGGCGGGCGTGTTTGCCGATGATGTGGCGCGCATGATAGGCGATGCGAGCTTTACGATAACACCGCGCAAGGGCGAGTATATGTTGATGGACAAGCAGGCGCTGTGTGTGAGCACGGTCATATTCCAGACGCCCAACGAGCTGGGCAAAGGCGTGCTGGTGTCGCCGACGGTGGATGGCAACGTGTTTGCCGGCCCCACGGCCATGAACATGACCGACAAAACCGACACCCGCACCACGCCCGAAGGCATGAGCGAGCTCAAGCGCCTGTCGCTCAAGTCGGTGCCCACGCTCAACCTGCGGCAGGTGATAACTTCGTTCGCGGGTGTGCGCGCGCAGCCGTCCACGGGCGACTTCATAATACGGCCCAGCGAAATGGAGCCACGCTTAATACATGCGGCGGGCATATGCTCGCCCGGACTGTCCAGCGCGCCGGCGATAGCCAAGTATGTGCGCGAACTGCTGGGTCAGGCCGGCGCGGATGTGACCGAGCGTGCGGACGCGGTATACCTCAGGCCCCATGCCAAGCCGTTCCGGCTGATGGACGCGGCCGAGCGCGCTGCGGCGTACAAGGAAAACCCGCTCTATGGGCGCATAATCTGCCGCTGCGAGACCGTGACCGAGGCCGAGATAGTGGACGCGATACACCGCGGCGCAACCACGGTGGACGGCGTCAAGCGCCGCACGCGCGCGGGCATGGGCCGGTGCCAGGGCGGATTCTGTGGGCCGCGCGTGATGGAGATACTCAGCCGCGAGCTGAATCGGCCCACCGAGCAGCTGACCAAGTTCGGCGGCGGGTCGTACATGGTAGCCGGAAAGCTGGGGGAGGTCAAGTGCGATGAATGACTACGATGTGATAGTCGTGGGCGGCGGCCCGGCGGGGCTGGCGACGGCGCTGGAGGCCGATAAGGCCGGCGCAAAGGTGCTGGTGCTGGAGCGCGACCACGACCTGGGCGGCATACTGCAGCAGTGCATACACAATGGCTTTGGACTGCACTTCTTTGGCGAGGAGCTGACCGGGCCGGAGTATGCGGGCCGGTTCATAGCCGAACTGGACAAGACCGATATCGAGGTATTGACCGACACGATGGTGTTGGAGGTATCGCCCGAGCGGTTCGTGACGGCGATGTGCGCCAGCCGGGGTTTGCTTACGCTCAGGGCGGGCGCGGTAGTGCTGGCGATGGGCTGCCGCGAGCGCACGCGCGGCGCGCTGAACATACCCGGCACGCGTCCGGCGGGCGTGTACACGGCGGGGTGCGCGCAGCGGCTGTGCAACATGGAAGGGTATCTGCCGGGCCGCAAGGTAGTTATACTGGGTTCGGGCGACATAGGACTGATAATGGCGCGGCGCATGACGTGGGAAGGCGCGCAGGTCAAGCTGGTGTGCGAGCTGATGCCGTATTCGTCGGGCCTTAACCGCAACATAGTGCAGTGCCTGGTCGACAACGACATACCGCTCAAGTTCAACCACACCGTGACCGCGATACATGGTCGGGAGCGCGTGACAGGCGTTACGATCTCCGAAGTGGATCCGGCGACGCGCGCGCCGATACCGGGCAGCGAGTTTGACGTGGAGTGCGACACGCTGCTGTTGTCGGTGGGCCTGATACCCGAGAACGAGCTCAGCCGCGCGGCAGGCGTCGAGATGGATCCGGTGACGTCGGGCGCGGTCGTGGACGAGACGCGACAGACCTCGCTGCCGGGCGTGTTCGCGTGTGGCAATGTGCTGCATGTGCACGACCTGGTCGATAACGTATCGGCTGAGGCGATACTTGCGGGCAAATCGGCGGCGGCGTATGCGCTCAGCGGCGTGGAAGCCGCTCCGTCGACGCGCAAGGTCAGCGTTGCGGGTGCGGTGCGGTACGTGGTGCCCCAGCGGCTCAGCGCGGCGGCGTCGGGCAAGGTGGATCTGTACTTCCGCGTGGGCAATGTCGTAAAGCCCGCGCGTTTGAAGGTCATGTGCGACGGCCGCGAGCTGGTGTCGCGCAAAAAGCAGATAATGACGCCCGGCGAGATGGAGAAGGTAACCGTCGACATACCCCAGGGCGGCGACATATCGATAAGCGTCGAGCAGGCGTAAGGAGGCGCGCACAATGGAAACCCGTGAGATGACCTGTATAGTGTGCCCTATGGGCTGCCGCCTGAGCGTTAAGCGCGAGGGCGACGAGATTACCGTAACCGGCAATACCTGTCCGCGCGGCGACAAGTACGCGCGGCAGGAGTTCACCAATCCGATGCGCACCGTGACCTCGAGCGTGTTCGTGCGCGGCGGCAAAATGCCGCTGTGCTCGGTCAAGACGCGCGATACGATCTCAAAGGCATCGATACCCGAGGCGCTCAGCGCGATACGCGCGTGCGTGATAGACGCGCCGGTCAAGATAGGCGACGTCGTGATACGCGACATCTGCGGCAGCGGCGTGGACCTGGTTGCCACGCGCAATGTGCCGCGCGCGGAATGACGTTTGGCGCGCTGTGATTGATATAGGCTGCTTAGGGAGCGGCTCGGGCAGAGCGTTGGACGCTGCGGCACCGCGCGATGCAACGAGGTTCTTTGCAGGGAGAATATGCCGGCCATGTTGCAAGGTGAGTTTGCCATGGCCGACGCAAGTATGCGGTTTGCCGGTTTGGATCGACTGATCTGCGAGCCGGGTTTGCTGTGTCACTAAATCCAGGGAGCTGCTTTAAGGGCGGCTCCCGTTTTGTTTGACATTGAGCAAGCGTTTCAATAAACGACGCTGATATGTAATTAGCGGCCAATCAGCGACGCCATCAACTTGCGATCATTGCCTGAAACAGATAAATTTCATAACATTTTCGATTGCACATGATGCAAACTGCCTGAACGCTTGACACGAATTTACGGCGGGGTTATAATTTGTATTATGGAAAATCTGCCAAGGAGTGATGAGGTTGAAGAAGATTCGTTATGGCATTGTCGGCGTGGGCAGCCAGGGCGGTTTCTATGCGCGGTATCTGACCGGCGGAATGGCCATGATGGGCGCGGCGCCGACCAACGCCGAGTTGGGCGCGCTGTGCGACATAGACCCGGCCAAGCGCACGATGTGCGAGATAATGTACCCGGAAGTGCCGTTCTTTGACGACTACCGCGACATGATAAGCTCGGGCAAGGTCGACGCGATAGTCACGACGGTGCCGCACTACCTGCATACCGAGATGGCGATATATGCGCTTGAACACGGCATGGCGGTCATGGTCGAAAAGCCGGCGGGCGTGTACGCCAAGGCGGTGCGCGAGATGAACGAGTGCGCCGCGCGCCATCCCGAGGTGCCGTTTGGGATAATGTTCAATCAGCGCACAAACAAGCTGTACCAGCAGCTGCGCGAGCTGGTCGCGGGCGGCTCAATGGGCCAGATCCGCCGCACCAACTGGATAATTAACTCATGGTGGCGGCCGGACAGCTACTATCGCCAGAGCGCGTGGCGCGCCACATGGGGCGGTGAAGGCGGCGGCGTGCTGGTAAATCAGGCGCCTCATCAGCTCGACCTGTTCCAGTGGATCTGCGGCATACCGTGCAAGGTGTACGCAAAGGTGCGCTATGGCGTGGGCCGTGACATAGTCGTGGACAACGACGTGACCGCGACGCTTACGTATCCCAATGGCGCGACGGGCGTGTTCATAACCTGCACGCACGACATAATCGGTACCGATCGCCTTGAGATAGACATGGACGGCGGCAAGATAGTCGTCGAGGACAGCAAGAAGGCCACGGTATATCGGCTCAAGCGCTTTGAAAACGATATAAACGCCACCATCAAGCAGGAGGAGACGAGCCGTCTGTTCATGGGCGGAGGCGAGGGCAATATATACGACGTCGAGGAGTTCGAGAACACCGATGGCTGGGGCGTGCAGCACGGTCAGGTGTTGACCAACTTCGCTGCGCATATACTGGATGGCACGCCGCTGTTGGCGCCGGGCAGCGATGGCATAAACGGCGTAAACCTGGCAAATGCGATACTGCTGTCGAGCTGGCTGGGCTGTGAGGTCGATCTGCCGGTCGACGAGGACCTGTACCTGGCCGAGCTCAACAAGCGCATTGCCCAAGAGGGCAAGTATCCCACCCGCAACTGACGCGCAGATGGAGGATAATATTATATGAAGCAGATAAAAGTAGGCGTGCAGGCGATGATGCTCAAGGGCAAGTTCGGCGAGCTGGGCGCGTATGAGACGCTAAAGCGCGTGGGCGAGCTGGGCTACCGCTGCGTTGAGATATCGCAGATACCCATGACGGCCGAAAACGTTGCGGCGATGAAGCGCGCGCAGGACGACTTTGGCGTCAAGATCGCGTCGCTGTCGGCGGGCGTTGCGCCCAATGGCCCGATGCCCCAGGAGACGCTGGCGACTCATTTTGACAAGATTGTGGCGGACTGCCGCGCGCTGGACTGCCAGTTCATACGCATCGGCATGTTGCCGTTTGACTGCATGGCGTCGTTTGATGCAGCGATGCATTTTTGCCGTATGGCCGAGGTCGCCGCGCGCAAACTGGCCGACAAAGGCATAAAGCTCTACTACCACAACCACCATGTAGAGTTCCATAAGTTCGACGGCAAGACGCTGCTGGACATAATACGCGAAAACGTGCCGGACATGGGCTTTGAATTGGACGTGCACTGGATACATCGCGGCGGTTACGATCCGGTCAAGGTGTTGGCCGACTACGCGGGCAAGGTCGATCTGGTGCATCTGAAGGACTACCGCATCGGTCAGATATCGCCGGATGTGTTCACCGCTGCGCCCAAGGGCGATATGAAGGCGCGGATGGAGGGCTTCCAGCGTGCGTTTGCGGGGGTCGTGCAGTTTGCTGAGATAGGCGAGGGTTCGCTGGACATGCCCGCGATAATCGAGCAGAGCCTGAAGTCGGGCGCGAAGTACTTCTTCATTGAACAGGACGACCTGTATGGCAGGGACGTGTTCGATTGCCTCAAGACCTCATACGACAACATAGTCGCAATGGGCTATGAAATAATCTGACGGGCGGATATTGCGCATAATAAATCGCGGCGAAGCGTATGTTCGCCGCGATTTTGCCTGTGAGCGTTTGAGTGGGTCGAGCGGGGTGCGGGGCGCAAGCGACTAATCGCGGCGCCGTCCGCCGGAGAGTATCAGCAGTCGGAGCAGGTTGAGTATCGACTGCAATGCGGCCGCGACGTAGGTCAGCGCGGCTGCATTGAGCACGCGGCGCGCGCCGGTCAGCTCGTCCGAATCCAGCAGCGAATTGCCCTCGAGCGTAGCCAGTGCGCGGCGCGAAGCGTCGAACTCTACCGGCAGCGTGATCAGCGAGAACACCACGATCAGCGAGAAAAGTATTATGCCCAGGTTGACCAGCGGCTCCCATGCGAATATCAGTCCCAGTATGAACAGCGGTATCGCAAGGTTTGAGCCTATGCTGACAACCGGCGCCATGGCGCTGCGCAGTACCAGCGGCTTGTAGCCGTTGGCGTCCTGTACGGCATGGCCGGCCTCATGCGCAGCCACGCCCAGCGCCGCGACCGAAGTCGAGTTCATGACGCTGTCGGACAGGCGCAGTACCTTGTCGCGGGGATCGTAGTGGTCGGACAGGTGGCCGCTCACGCGCTCTATGCGCACCGATTGCAGGTTGTTTTCATCCAGCAGTATGCGTGCGGCCTGTTCGGCGGTGTAGCCGCGGTGCGTGCCTACCTCCGAGTACTTTGAAAATGTCGAATTTACCCTGAACTGCGCCCACAATGCCAGCAGCAGTCCGGGCAGTACTATCAGTATAGTCGGATCATAGAAAAATGGAAAGAACATCGCCATACCTCCCATAGCAGTGTGCCCGCGCAAGCCAAAGCGCATAGCGGGCGGGGCACGGGCCCTGACTAAATGATACGTTAAATCATGTTATCAATCAAGCACTTTTTGCCGGCACACAAAAATGTCATACTGTGTTCATAGAAAAGTTTTCAACTTGACATGGACGCGCATAGGTGCTATCTTAATATCAGGGAGCTTATATATACACATTACGCCGGCGAGCGCATACGGCGGATAGGATGTGCAGAATGGATAATGAATTTGAGAGCAACGCGCTGCCAGCACAGCTGCTGCTGAATATGCGTGCTATATACGGCCAGCTCAAGCGCGCTGAGCGCAGCGCCGCGGATCTTATACTGACGGATCCGGCGCATCTGGCTGAGATGACGATAGCCGAGGCTGCGCAGACCTGCGGCGTGTCGCAGCCGACGTTTGTGCGCATTGCGCGGCGGCTGGGGTTTGAAGGGTTTGCCCAGCTCAAGTCGGCGCTCAAGGAGGCGCAGTCCGGCGAGCGCGACGCGCGTCTGCCCAGCGACCTGTACCAGCACATGAACGCCGGCGACGATCCATACGCGATAGCCTCGCAGATAATCAAAGCGTCGATACAGTCGATGGAGGATCTGCTGTGCGTGCTGGATCGCGAGCAGTTCAACGGCACGGTCGAAGCGCTGCTGGGCGCGCGGCGGATAGGCTTTTACGGCGTAGGCGACGCCAAGATAGTGGCCGAGTCGGCGTATCACAAGTTCAATCGCATGGGCGCGGTGTGCGACACGTCCAATGACCCGGATGTGCAGCTGGTGCAGGCCAGCCAGCTCGCCGCAGGCGACGTGTGCGTGCTGGTCAGTCATTCGGGGCGTTCGCGCACGACTGTGGCGACTGCGCGGCGCGCCAGAGAGATGGGCGCGACGGTAGTGAGCATAACCAACTATCCATATTCGCCGCTGGCGCGCATGTCGGACTATGTGCTGACGACGGCATCGTTTATGGAGCATTCGGGCGAGGTAATAACCAAGCGCATATCTGAGCTGGTGATAATCGAGAGCCTGTTCATAAGCGTATTGCTGCGCGGCGGCGAGCGCTATCAGCAGGCGCTGGCGCGCTCGAACGAGGCGCTGGTCGAGAACAAGCTGTGAGCGGCGCGCGCAGGTTGACGCGGGCTCAGGCGCGGCGATTCATGCTGGCGCATCAGGGCCTGGTGGGCGAGCACCGGTTTGCAGGCGAGCAGGGCACGCTGGAGTACATATGCAGGGCGGGTTGCGTGCAATACGACCCGGTCGACGTGTGCGGACGCAGCGCGGACATTGCGCTCAACTCGCGCGTTGCGGGCTATCGCAGGTCGATGCTGGAGTCGCTGCTGTATCAGCGCCGGGAACTGGTGGATTACTTTGACAAGAATCTGGCGATATTTGCGGTGCAGGACTGGCCGTACTTTGCGCGCGAGCGGGCGCGGTATGCTCAGAACACGCGTGGCGGAGCGGAATTGGCGTGTGCATGCGCGACCGTGCTCGACGAGATAGCGCGACGCGGGGCGCTGTGTTCGGCCGATATAGATCTGCCCGGCAAGGTGGATTGGTTTTGGAGCGCGACGCGGACCGCGCGTGCGGCGCTGGAGCAGCTGTACTTTGAGGGGCGGCTTGCGATACACCATAAGCGCGGCACGGTCAAGTATTACGACTTGATCGAGCGCTGCCTGCCGGCCGACATGGTGACTGCGCCGGACCCGCTGCCAGACGATGAGGCGCACCGGCAATGGCGCGTGATGCGGCGCGTGGGCGCGGTGGGGCTGCTGTGGAACCGTGCATCGGACGCATGGCTGGGCATACCGGGCCTGAAGGCGGGCGAGCGCGAATCGGCGTTTGCGGCGCTGTGTGCGCGGGGCGAATTGACGGAGCTCGAGGTTGAGGGCGTGCGCTGGCCGCTGTACATGCGCGCATGTGACGAGGCCGAACTGGAGCGGGCGCTGGCGGGCGAGCTTGCGCCGCGGGCCGAGCTGCTTGCGCCGCTGGACGCTATGCTCTGGGACAGGCGGCTTGTCGAGGCGTTGTTTGACTTTGAGTATCGATGGGAGATATACACTCCGGCCGACAGGCGCAGGTATGGGTACTATACGTTGCCGCTGCTGTATGGCGAGGAGCTGACAGGCAGGATCGAGCTGGCGCGCGGACGCACGGGCGGCGCGCTTGAGTTGAAGGGCGCGTGGTATGAGCCGGGCCGGGAACCGGGCGTGGAGGCGCGCGTGGCGCTGGAAGGGTGTCTGGAGCGGTTCGCGCGGTTCAACGACTGCGCGGGCGTTGTGGATGTGCGCGCGGATTGATTATCCATCGGCAAATTGTGCTGGCGCATGCGCATCGAGCGTTAGGACGGACGGCGTCGAAATGCCAAATGTAGCGGCAGAAATTATAGGACGATAAGAAGATAAACGCGGCCGCGATGCGATTGCATTGCGGTCGCGTTTTGCGCAGATCGTATTGTGCTGGCCGGTGGGGATAAGGTCAGCGCCTTAATTGGGCGGCAGCGCGCGGATAAGAGTAGCGGCACGCGGATAACGCGCCTGCTTTGGGGCGCAGATGGCACTGCGGCGGTGCTACTTGACCTTTATGCCATGTGGGCGCTCGGCCTCGCGATACTTGAGCGGCGTCTTGCCGGTCACGGCTTTGAAGCAGCGTATGTAATGGCTGGTCGAGGAAAAGCCGGTCTGCGCGGCGATTTCGGTTATGCTCATGTCGGTCGAGTTTATGAGGCGCATCGATTTTTTCACGCGCGTCAGCAGCAGCGCTTCAGTGAAGCTGCGCCCGGCGTGCTTTGAAAAGAACCGCGAGAACGCGGTGTATGACATGTTGCAATGGCGCGCTACCGCATCCAGCGTAACTTCTCCGGCATAATTGGCCTCTATGAACTCGTATGCGCGCTGGAGCTGAGCCATTGACTCGGCGTCGGGCAGCTCGGGCGCGCCGCCTGCATGCCAGTCGCGCAGTATCTTGACGAACAATCGCATTATTTCGGCGCGAACGCTGAGCGCATAGCCGAACTCCTGTGCGGTGTACTCGCTGAATATGCGCTCCATTATCTCGCCCATGCCGCTCGACTCGACTTCCCGTGCCTCAAAGAGCCGGCGGTGCGACGCGCGCAGGCGCATGTAAGCTGAGACGGTGCCCAGTTCGTAGAGCGGTTGCTCGGCGCTGTACATCAGCTCCGGCACGAACTTGAGTACCATGTACGTGTTTTCGCCCTTGTCCAGCGCGTACGTGCAGTGCACTTCCATCGGGTCGATCACCGCCAGGTCGCCCACGCCCAGGTGTACCGGAGCGTCTCCGGTTTCCAGTCGGAACGCGCCCTCGCGGCACAGCAGTATCTCAAAGTACTCGTGCACGTGAGGCGCTACAAATATGCTGCGGCCGTGGCGGTGCTGTATAGTGCACTCAAACAGATACCCAAGCGTGCCCAGCGGCTTGCGCGACTCGTGATAGAACTGCATATGGCAACCTCGCAAAATTATGCTATTTTGGGCTAAGGCGATTATAGCATGGCGCGAGCGAATGTGCTACTATATAGGCATAATCCATATGTTAAAAATCTGCAAGCGTAAAATATTGTTATTGGAGGTTCTTATGGGCAAGAGGTTGAAGGTAGGCATAATAGGCTGTGGCGGCATAGCCAACGGCAAGCATCTGCCGTCGCTCAAGGCGATAAACCGCGTGGATCTGGTGGCGTTCTGCGACCTGATCGAGGAAAAGGCGCAAAAGGCCGCGCGCGAGTACGGCACGCCCGATGCAAAGGTGTACACCGACTACACCGAGCTGCTCAAGGATGAGAGCATTGACGTTGTGCACGTGCTGACGCCCAACCGCATGCACGCGCAGATATCGATAGACGCGCTGCACGCGGGCAAGCACGTAATGTGCGAAAAGCCCATGGCCAAGACGGCAGAGGATGCCCGCCGCATGGTCGCGGCCGCGCGCGAGACCGGCAAGAAGCTGACGATAGGCTATCAGCATCGTCATAAGCCGGAGACGACGTACGTGAAGCAGGCGATAGACGCCGGCGAGCTGGGCGACATATACTACGCCAAGGCGCTTGCGATACGCCGGCGCGGTACGCCGAACTGGGGCGTGTTCCTCAACGAGTACGAGCAGGGCGGCGGTCCGCTCATCGATATCGGCACGCATTCGCTGGACCTTACGCTGTACCTTATGAACAACTACAAGCCGCGCATGGTCGTGGGCACCGCGTATAAGAAGTGCGAGAACGCCGAGTGCGGCAACCCGTGGGGCGGCTGGGATCCCAAGCAGCACACGATGGAGGATGCGGCGTTCGGCTTCATAGTGATGCAGAACGGCGCGACGATAACGCTGGACGCGACCTGGGCGCTCAACACTATCGAGCCGATTCCCGAAGGCAGCGTGCAGCTGATGGGCAGCAAGGCCGGCGCTCAGATCAAGGGCGGCGTGTCGATCAACAAGGGCGAGTACGGCCGGCTGATCGAGAAGCGGCCTGACATGTCGGCGGGCGGCGTGGCGTTCTATGACGGCGTTGCGGTCACTCCCGGCATCACCGAGCAGATGCGCTGGTATGACGCGATAGAAAACGATACCGACCCCGTGGTGCTGCCTGAGCAGGCGTGCGTGGTCTCCGAGATACTCGAGGCCATATACACCTCCGCACGCACCGGCAAGCCGGTATACTTCGATTGATGTGAATATAAGGCCGGGAGCGCGGACTGCTTCCGGCCTTATTGGACTGTGTGGGCGCACCGCGCATAAAATCTGCGCGGAGTACTCCTGGCCGCTTGATTTCGGGCGGCGCGTGTTGTATACTGATGCCGGAAAGACGCCGCATATGCGGCTTATGGAGGATGAAACGAAATGGCGCTTAAATTGGGTATCATAGGCTATGGCTACATGGGTCACTGGCACCTGCGCAACGCGCCCCGTGTGGAGGGCGTTTCGGTAGTGGCGGCGTATGACATCGATCCCGAAAAGGTGCAGCTGGCGCGCGACGAGGGGCTGGAGGCATTTGATTCGCTCAGCGCGTTCCTGGCAAGCAATCTGTTCAACGTCGTGCTGGTCTCTACGCCCAACGACACGCACTGCGCGCTGGCGTGCGCGGCGATGAAGGCGGGCAAGCACGTGATAGTCGAAAAGCCGGTCGCGATGGACGCGGCTCAGGTCGACATAATGGCGCGCACGGCCAAGCAGTGCGGCGTGATATTCACCGTGCACCAGAACCGGCGCTGGGATAAGGACTATAAGATTGCAAGCGAGATCATAAACAGCGGCGAACTGGGCCATGTATATTCGGTTCAGTCGCGGCTGCACGGGAGCCGGGGCGCAATGTTTGGCTGGCGCGCCGAGCCGGAGCATGGCGGCGGCATGATATACGACTGGGGCGTGCACTTTACCGATCAGATAATGAACCTGTTTGGGTTTGACAGCATCGAGAGCGTGCTGTGCCGCATCGAGAATGTCAAGACGCCTGACGTTGAGGACTACTTCTATCTGACTTACATACTCAAGAGCGGGCTGCACGTGCAGATGGAGATAGGCACATGGGTGCTCAACCCGCTGCCGCGCTGGATGATACTGGGCGACCTGGGCACGGCGTACATTAACGACTTCTCGCGCAATGGCAAGATTATCAAGATAGAGAAGTCCGCCGAGCACAGCGAAGCGGTAGTGACCGGCGAGGGCACGCCTACGCGCACGTTCGCACCGCGGCCCAAGGAGGAAGTCATGGAGTTCGAATTGCCCGACACGCCTGCCGATGTGCGCGAGTACTACATGAACCTGCGCGATGCGGTCGATGGCAAGTGCGAGCCGATAGTCAAGCCCGAGCAGGTGCGCGCGGTCATGCATGTGCTGGACTGCGCGTTCGAGTCGGCGCGCACTGGCAGACAGGTTATGATTTAAGGTCAGGATCAGCTTTGTGCGCTTTGCGGCCGTGGCTGCGGCTGGCGGGCGACAGGCGTTAGAGTTTCAGAAATCAGTTGGCGCGTCAGGCGGCTGCCTGGCGCGCCGCTGCTTTTGGTTAACTTGGAAAAGACATTTGCGCGGCTGTGTAGGCCCAGGTTGAGCGCTAATCTGAGCCAGGCATGACTGATTTATGCTTGCAGATATTCGCGGCCGCATAAACGCCTTATAAAATTCAATCGAACTGATTTGCCTGTTTCTCCGCTTATATGCTATAATGCCGTATGGAGAATGTATGCGCGCGGCGCTTGAATGGTACATGCGTACGCGCGCTCAGGAGGACATAAATGCGCAATCTGATACTCG
>DSLFC04102__coassemble_1252_pt1 | contig 16012 bp, 9 predicted proteins | sample DSLFC04102__metabat2_low_PE_005 | metagenome-assembled genome bin DSLFC04102 | reverse complement strand
GCGTAATTAAAGGATTCAAATTATAGTGTACAATGCTTACATCCCGAAAGGGTAGAGTTGAGCCGCTCGGCTCGCTTAATTTAAGGAGGGTATTATCCATGAAGCGTTCTTTCAAGGTCGTTGCGTTGGTTATGTGCCTGATAATGGCTATGTTCGTTTTTGCTGCCTGCAATAGCGGCACTCCTGCTGCTACTGAAGCGCCCACTGAGGCCGCTACCGAAGCGCCCACCGAGGCTGCTACCGAAGCGCCCACCGAGGCGCCTGCGGAGACTACTGAAGCTCCCGCGACTACGGACGAGGCTACTACTGACGCTACCACTACTGATGCGCCCACTGAAAGCACTGAGGCAGTTGGCTAATAACCTTAGTTCATTTGCGCCCCGCAGAATCGCTGCGGGGCCTTGTTGCGTTTTGGAGCGGCGTGGTTTTGCCTGTTGAATTTGATGATTTGCGCGTTCTGGCCGGTTTATCACGGATGCGCCGCTTGTCCCCGCCACGTCCGCACGTAACGCGCCGGCAGGCACGGGATACTTGTTTAACCCTTTTAGCATTGAAATAGCCACATATTTGAAGTAGAATCAATCCATAAGCTGCATATACCAAAGGAGAACTGCTGCATGAATTACGAGGAGACGCGACAGGTCACGCTCATGCGCGTGGCTGAAATGGGACATATACTCGACGCCTGCGGACTGCGCCTGCGCGACGAGTATACGTTCAACGACGCGCTGGAGTACGCCGGCATGCGCACGTTGGAGGTCATGGACGGCGGCTATGTCGCCATGCTGACGCTGCTGGCTGCGCGCTCGCATACGGGCCGACGCGTGTCCGACGACGTGCTGTTCGTAAACGCAAACATGCCGCTCACCGGAGCGGCGCTGGAGCGGCTGGTTCGCGATGTGTCGGCACTGGCGCGCCACCCCGTGCGCATTGAAAACCTGCACATCAAGTACAACGTGGTATATCGCCCGTACAAAAAGCGCCGCATAAAAAGCTCCAACATATACGCCGACGTCACGTTCGATCTGCCCGACGCGCCCGCCAACTGGCGCATAGTCTCGGCCGTCGACGAGGATATAGCCAATATACCCAATATAAAGAGCGCCCACGCCGGCGATACGGTCATCAACTCGCCCTCAGACGAGTGGCAGATGCAGGTCAGCGGCGTGCGGCTGCTGTCGCACATCGGCGAATGCCTTATGCGAAGCGGCTCGCATCTGGGCCTGTACTTTTTCGAGACCGACGCGGGCTGCTACGTAATCGCCAAGTCCCCGGGCGACATATACGAAATCAAGAGCCGTACGGGCCTGGCGTTCTTCCCGGTGCCCGAACCCGATTATGACGATGAGCTCTACGAGCGCGACGAGGAGCTGGCCCGCGCCAGCGAAATGGATGCGCTGACCCGCCCCGAAGAGGCCCCGGACGACGACACATCCGATGACAAGTCCCGCCTGAACGACGATTTCGATAAGCTGATAAGCGAGTTCTACCCCAACACCGCCGCCGAGATACTCAGCACCGCTCATAACGATACCGGTTTGCCCGAGATCGCCAGCGCCGCCGCTACGCCCGAACCCGCCGAAGACGAGGAACTCTCCAACGACATGGACCCCGAACTCAGCGAGCGCCTGGGCTACGAGTCCGAGGCCGAACGCACCATCGTCATAAGCTATCTCGAACGCTTTGGCCAGTCGTTGGGGCGTGCGCTTATGCTGCCCCGGCACCGCGCCGAACTGCGCGAGCGCGAATATATGGAGGTTCGCGACCAGCTGGTGCAGCTTGCACAGCGCGGATTGCGCATGAACAGCGGCTATTTGCTGCGCGAGGTCATAAAGAGCGAGGGCATCAAGCCTTACAAGCTCAAGCGCATGGGCTGGGAAGGACTTATGTGGTTCCTGTGCGGCGTGGATCGCGTAGGCGGTGAGATAAAGCCTTACAGCGATGATATACTGCTCTACGACTACCGCGATTACCGCCACAGGCGTCTGCTGATTGAACTCACGCGCAACATACAGCGCATGACGCGCGGCGAATTGCACTTCGGCTCGGTCTCGCAGCGCAACGACCGCAGCGGCAAACCCGCGATTTTCGAGTTCGTACAGGGCGGTCGCCAGCACAAATGGCGCCTGCGCACCGATACCGGCGGCGCACAGCTCACCGACTATTTCGAGCATATGGCCGAATTGATGCGCGACAATGGCTGTTCTGGCAATCTATGGTACTTCGAGCGCCGCTCCAAGTGCTATTACATGTATCTTAGCCACAAAAATGGACTGCGGCTGAGGCGGTTGACTGGCTTGCCGCTACAGGCCGTGCTCAGGGATTGACACTGCGCCCATGCGTTTGGCGAATTTGTCCGGCGCATGGGCTTATTATAAAGGAGGCATGTCACATGGATGCTATTGAGGCTTTGCTAACCCGTCGCAGCGTGCGCGCATACGAGCCGCGGCCGATAGAACCCGACAAGCTGGATACACTGCTGGAGTGCGCGGTCAAGGCCCCCAGCGCCAACAATCAGCAGGACTGGCACTTTACGCTGATAACCGACTCCGCACTGCTGCGCGAGTTCGAGGACGAATTCAGCGCGCAGGCCCCTGCTGCCGGCGATGAGTGGAAGGCCCGCGTCGAGTCCGGCTATCGCGTGCTGCACGGCGCGCCTGCCGCGATACTTATCAGCGCCCCGACCGCGCGCGACATTAACGCCGGCATAGCCGCTGAAAACATCTGCATCGCCGCACAGGCAATGGGACTGGGCAGCTGCATTATCGGACTGGTGCGCATAGTGTTTGGCGGTCCCAACGGCGACGCTTGGGCGCACAGGCTGGGTTGCCCCGAAGGCATGGTGCCGGCACTGATGATATCTATCGGCTATCCTGCGCCCGGCGGCGTGCGCGAGCGCACGCTCAAGTCCGAACTTATCACGCGCATCTAATTTCATCGTTCGTGTCAATTCGATTTGGCGCACAGGCCAGGGCGGCGGCAGTTGATTGCCGCCGCCCTTTGCATGCGCCCGGCTATGCCCGCTTCGCATATTTAGACATATGCACATGCGCACAGTCATAAAAGCCCAACCGCCCTGCGCCCACAGCCGCAGGCGTCTACGGCTCAGACAGCGCCACAACCCGCGCCGCTGCGCATGTTGAGTGCGTCTGGCAGCTGAGGTGTCACGCATTTGAGCGCTGCCTGGCAGCCCCAGCTGCATATCAAGTGCAGCTTTTGGCGCGTGTGCCGTCAATATCCGGGCCGCCATGGCGCGCGCATCAAGGTTAATAATCCGGTCCGCTATTGCCTTTACTGGTCAAATGCGGTATAATATACACGAAAATCCGAACAATGCCACAAAACGTACATAATATCATAGGAGGCATACCCGCAATGATAGATTTTCGCACGCTGCGCGCGGCTGACCCGGCTGTGGCGTCGGCAATGGAGCAGGAACTCCAGCGCCAGAGGGACCATATCGAACTGATAGCCTCGGAAAACTTCGTATCCCCCGCCGTCATGGCCGCAATGGGCAGCCACCTGACCAACAAGTACGCCGAGGGCTACCCGGGCAAGCGCTATTACGGCGGCTGCCAGTACATTGACATAGTCGAGAACCTGGCGCGCGAGCGCGCGTGCAAGCTGTTCGGCGCGGATCACGCCAACGTCCAGCCCCATTCGGGCGCACAGGCCAATATGGCCGTGTACTTCGCGCTGCTCAATCCAGGCGACACGATACTGGGCATGAACCTGAGCCACGGCGGTCACCTGACTCACGGCAGCCCGGTCAACATGTCGGGCAAGTACTTTAAGATAGTGCCCTACGGCGTGCGCGAGGGCGACGAGACGATAGACTACGACGAGCTGCGCAGGTTGGCGCTGGAAAACAAGCCCAAGCTGATAGTCGCCGGCGCAAGCGCTTATCCCCGCGTGATAGACTTCAAGCGTTTCCGCGAGATCGCCGACGAGTGCGGCGCGCTGCTGATGGTCGACATGGCGCACATCGCGGGCCTGGTCGCGGCAGGCGAACATCCGTCGCCGGTGCCGTACGCCGACATAGTGACCACTACCACCCATAAGACGTTGCGCGGTCCGCGCGGCGGCCTGATACTCTGCAAGGAAAAGTACGCCAAGGCCATCGACAAGGCCATATTCCCCGGCACGCAGGGCGGCCCGCTCGAGCATATAATCGCAGCTAAGGCTATCTGCCTGGGCGAAGCGCTGACCGATGAGTTCAAGGCATATCAGCATCAGATAATACTCAACGCGCGCGCGCTGGCCGAAGGCTTTACCGCGGCCGGACTGCGCATGGTGTCCGGCGGCACTGATAACCACCTGATACTGCTCAACCTCACCGGCACCGGCGTGACCGGCAAGGAACTCGAAAAGCGCCTCGATGCCGCCAACATAACCGTCAACAAGAATACCGTGCCGTTTGAGACGCTCAGCCCGTTCGTCACCAGCGGCATACGCGTGGGCACGCCCGCCGTCACTACCCGCGGCATGAAGGAGCCCGAAATGACCCAGATCGCCAGCTGGATCGCGCGCCTGACGCATGAAGGCGACGCCGCTATCGACGCCGTCAAGGCCGAGGTACTCGAGCTGACCCGCCGTTTCCCATTCTACGAAAACGATATACTCGAATAATCGCCGGTTGGCATGAACGCCGCGGACTGTTTGAAATGACAGTCCGCAGCTTTTCTTTGGGATATTGGTCTGCCTTACCGGGTGGATGTCGAATTTGCGCTGGCGGGCGTAGACTGCCAGCCGGGCATACGCTCACGCAATCGCATGATTTTCATATGCGGTTTTCGGGATTTACGCGGCAGCATCACCGTGAATTGCGTTTGCGGTTTTCCTGTGCGTTTGTGGAGTTTATAAGCCAATATTGTTTCAGCTCGATTTGAAGCGTGGGTGTGCGGTTTACTTTGGCGATAAACCGTGCCCGCCAGCGCACAGGCGCGCCGGCGGGCAGTCGGAAGCTACCGCAATTAACTGACTATCGTTTGCGCATTATCGGTCATGTGCAGCAAGATTGCAGCCGGTCAACGTCATGCGCATCCAGAACATCACTTGAGCGGCACGACTATCTCATGCACGCGGCCATCGTCAGACAATTTCACCCAATCGCCATCCAGTTCATCGGCCGGCATGGCCGTGATGCAGTCCCGCCGCGCATGCAATACATAACGCGTGCTGCCGTATACATAGCTCACGCTCACTTCGCGCCAGTCCTCCGGCACCTGCGGCTCTAACTTCAATCTCCCTGCGCGCACACGCAGTCCCAGCATGTGCTCGCGTATCGCGTACGTCAGCCACGCCGCCGAGCCGGTATACCAGGTCCAGCCGCCGCGTCCCTCATACGGCTCCACGCCGTACACATCCGCCGCCAGCACATATGGCTCTACCGCATAGCGCGCCGCGTCCTCGCCAGTGCGCGCATGGTTGGGCGGCAGCAGCAACTCCAGCACGCGCCATGCCCGGGCACGCTGGCCCGTCTTTATCAGCGCCAGCATCAACCATACCGCCGCATGCGTATACTGGCCGCCGTTTTCGCGTATGCCGGGCAGGTAACCCTTTATGTATCCGGGCTGGGCATGGCCGTCGTCAAACGGCGGCGTAAGCAGTCGCACTATGCCCACCTCTTCATCGACCAGCATATCCCAGGCCGAGTCCAGCGCCAGCTGCACCCGCCGCGCATCCAGTCCCGCCAGCGCCGCCCACGCCTGCGACAGCAGATCTATGCGGCACTCCTCACCAGTCGCGCTGCCCAGCGGCGTGCCGTCGTCGTAGTAAGCACGACGATACCACTGGCCATCCCAGCCTGCCGCCTCCAGCGCGCTCATCAGTTCGTCACGCCGCCGCATGAGCTCATCCGCATGGCCCGACAGCGGCGCAAAGCACCGCAGCACCTCGCACATGAACATGCCCAGCCAGACGCTCTCGCCGCGGCCCTGTGCGCCCACGCGATTCATTCCGTCGTTCCAGTCGCCCGCGCCCATAAGGGGCAGGCCATGCTCGCCGCGCGTGTCGGCGCGCCTTATCGCGCGCAGGCAGTGGCCGCGCAGCGTATCCAGCTCATCCGACGGCGTACAGTCGCAGTATATGTCCTCCGCGCCGGCTGGTATCTCCACGTCCTCGAGATAGGGCGCTGTCTCGTCCATTATGCCTGCATCGCCGGTGTGCTCCACGTACAGCGCGGTCAGATACGGCAAAAACAGCATATCGTCGGTTATGCGCGTGCGCACGCCCCGGTACGGCTCATGCCACCAGTGCTGTACATCGCCCGCGCGGAACTGGTGGGCCGCACAGCGCAGTATATGTGCCCGCGCCTGCCGGGGATCCGTATCGACTATGGCCAGCAGATCCTGCAATTGGTCCCTGAAGCCATACGCGCCGCCCGGCTGGTAATAACCCGCGCGCGCCCACAGCCGCGACACCTGCGTTTGATATGGCAGCCAGTCGTTTATCATGCGCTCCAGCGCAACGTCGGGCAGATCGAACCGCATGCGTCCCACAATGTTCTGCGCACGCGTCAGCGCTTCTTCAAACCGCGCATCCACACCCTGGGCGCGCAGCCGTGCCAGCTGCGCGCAAGCCGCCTCGGCGCTTTCAGCCCAGCCCAACACCAGCGTGCGCGCGCACTCGTCGCCGGCATCCAGCGAAATCTGGGTGCGCAGTGCCGCGCAGGGCGATATGCTGCCCGGCGCAGTCTGTGCGCGCAGCAGCGGCCTGAGCATGGCTTCCGGCCGGGCCTTGTCGCCGCACACTCCGATAAACTCCAGCATGTTTACGCATACTTCAGGCGCTTCATCCACATCCACAAACGCCGCATAGCCCACGCCCGGCATATCGCCCACGCACAGCGCACAGTCCCCGCGCGTAAACGCACGCGTAAGCCGCGAAGTGCGCTCGCCCATCACCCAGTCCACCAGTCCCGTCAACGACAATTGCCGCCGCACGGCGCCTGAGTTGGTCAGTTTTACCCGCATGTACATAGCATTCAGCTCAGCGTCACAGCGCAGCGCCAGTTCATAATCCACATCCAGCGCTCGTCCATAAAACCGGGTCTCACCCGGCGCATGCCGCACGCGCATCGGCAACGCGCCGCAAGGCTCAGGCGTGAGCGAATTGAACTCGCCCGTGCGCTCGTCGCGCAGGTACAGTATCTGCTCGCAGCCCGGCCGCAGCGGATCGCCGCGCCAGCGCGTCAGTCGCCCTTCGCGACTGCTGCCATGCCAGACAAAGCCGCCGCCGTTTTCGGCAACTATCATGCCAAACTCCGGCCCGGCCAGCATATTAACCCAGGGCGCGGGCGTCGCAGGCGAGCCTATGTCGATTACATATCCGCCTTGCGCATCAAACCCGCCCCAGCCATTGGACAGCGCCAACGCGCAATCGGGTGCAGCGTATTGCGTATACCCATGCGCCGGTTCGGGCCATACGCCGGCATCTGCGCAATCCAGCGTCGGTTGCCGCAGGCGCATGGCGTCATCGGCATCGTCTATATATGCCGCGGCCACCTCCCGCAGCAATGCGCGCTCGTCATCGCTGAGCTCCGCGCCTTCAAGTACATATGCGCCGCCATGCAGCTGTGCCAGCGCCTTCAAGTCGTCCAGTCCGCCGCGCTGGTAGCCGTCGCTCAGTTCGCAGATCAGCACCAGGTCGCACTCCATGCCCAGCGCATGCAGCGCCTGGAAACATCTGAGCGCACGCCGCGCCATGTCCAGCGTGCTATTGGTCACGCGCAGCACTGCCAGCGGCCGGTCGCCCGATATGCCCCAGCGCCACAGTCCGCGCACATCCAACACAGGCTTTGCCCCGACATGCCGCGGCAGATCGGCAAACGCCAGCCGGGCTGCCATATCCATGGTCCAGTTAAACTCGCCCGGGTTCATGCCCAGGTACTCCAGCTGGGCGCGCGCCCGCAGCCGGCTCAGCTCCACGGCACGCTCAAACGCGTCGCTGCTCGAGTATCGCTCAAGCACATCGGTAGCCTGAGCGGCATCGCTCAGCGCGCGCACTGCCAGCAACGCACACCGCCGCGAGTGTCCCGGCACGGCAAACCGCGCCCGCAGCGCCGAACATGGATCCAGCACACGCCCCACGCTGCCGCTGAGCGGCCGATTCAACTCGCGCGCGGCGGCACAGTACTCCCGGCCTAAAAACGCGCGCCGGCTGCTGTCGCATGAAAGCACCGCATCCTCGGGCGCAACCATCATACTAAGGGCCAATGGCTGCGGCGAATGCGCATCGCGCGCCCGGCGCTTGAACAGCAGCGCGCCGGGCATGGGACTCTCGGTCTGCACGAACAGCCCGTGGAAGCCCGGATGCGCCTCGTCGTCGGCCTGACCCAGCAGCGCCAGCTCAAAGCAGCCGGTCAATTCGATCTCCTGCGGCTCACCTGACCCGTTTTCCACAGTCACATGTTCAAGCAGCGCGCCGTCGCTGGGCGATATGCACATCTCAAGCGTCAGGTTCAGCGCGCCCGCATGCAACGTCCAGCTGGCGGCGCCCGGCTCAAACCGCGCCTGTCCTCGTGTCAATTCTATCAAATCGCCGTCGATGCGCGCATACACATGGAAGCCATAGTCGCCGTTAAATACATCGCCCCGCCAGCGGTTGATCGCTCGCCCCTGCTGCCGCAGGTAGCCGCGGCCATCGGCCGTGACCAGCGCCTGCGCGTCAGGGCCACTCATCAACAACACCTCGGGCGGCAACCCCCGCCGCGCGCGCCGCAGCCAGTTCGCACCGCGCACGTACCGCGCTTCACCGGGCTGCGGCGGCATAGGCAGCGCATCGTCAGTCCGCCGCTCCTCGAGCAGCAGCGCCAGCGCCCGCGCCTCAGGCAGTCCCATGAACATGCGCACGAGCACACCGCCGGACAGCGCATTGGTCATGCCCAGCAGCGCCATGCCCTTGTGGTGGGCCATGTAGCTCTTTACTATGCGGTAGCGCGCGCCTTCAGGCAGCCGGCCGGGTTCGCGATCCAACGCCTCGAAAAAGCCCTCGTCGCCGCGCAGCCCCAGTTGCTGCATCCGACGCAGGTTGCGCACGGCGGCGGCAGGGGCAAACTGCGCGGTCATCTCGGCAGCATACGGCGCTATCGCGCCTGCATCGCCACCCGACAACGCCAGCGTCGGCAGTCCAAACGCCTTGTACTGATAGTTGAGCTGCTCATCAAAACCGTAATAGCCCGACTCCGACACGCCCCACGGCAAATCGTCGGCGTAGCGCATCTGCTCGCCCAGCACCGCATACAGCGTCTGCGCCAGCAGTGAACCGCGTGGCGCCGCCATAAGCAGGTGCGGCATGAAGTATTCAAACATGGTGCCGCTCCAGCTGACCAGCGCAGCATCGCCCCCGGCGCGCACACACGCGCGGCCCAGCGCCGCAAAGTGCCGTGGCGGCACATCGCCCTTCATCATTGCGGCAAAGCTGGCCAACCGGGCCTCGCTGCCCAGCAGATCGTAATACGAACGGCTCAGCTCGCCCTGTTCGGCGTTTATGCCAATATGGAAAAGGTCGCGGCGCGCATCGTAGAGCACCTTGAAATCCATACCATCGATAAGCGCACATATGCGCGCGCGCAACAGCCGCGCTTGCCGCAGCAGTTCCAGGTCGGGTGCAGCCGGTTCGTCGGCACTGTGCCGCGCCATATTCTCAGAGCGCGGTTGGCCGGGCGCACTGTTTACATCCACATTTGCGTCTTTTTCCAATATCACCTCAGCATATCCGGCCTGCGCACCTGCTGCCGCATCCGATGCCTCAGCCTCGTACTTGCCGGTATCGCCTGGCACGTCGGATTGAGCATCGCTGCTTACCGCATGTGCAGAGCCGCCCGCCATCGTCGCATATGCGCCGTTGACCAGTTCGCCTGCCATGTTCAGATATGAATCGTCGGTCACCACTCCAGCAGCGCTTGCATATGCGCCGCCCGACATGCTGTCCGGGCCATGGACGTCCAACGCGGATACGGCAGCGGGCGCCGGCGCATATGCCTCGCCGGTTTCCAACGCGCAGTCGGCTTCGTCATCTTCGTCCGATGCGCCCTGCGCGAGCGCATCCGCGCTGTGCAGCGTGAGCTTTACACGGGTTTGCTCATCGGCCAGCGCTGAGTGCTCATCGGTCTGGGCCTTAAAGCTCAGGCCCGCTGAGCCGCTGCCGGCTATATTTCCATCCTTGCTTTTATCAAATGCGATGGCCGCTGCGCTGTGAGCGCCGATACGTCTGTCGGCGCGCGCCTTTTCCACACCCGCGCCCTCGCGCAACACGCGGCCCCAACCGCCGTTGCGCTCTATGATGCCATCCATCGCCGCGCGGCAGAGATACAGACAGCCCAACAAGTTGCCGCTGTCCACAGTCGATACATAGCGCGGGCTCAACGGCTCAAGCGTCTGTATGTCGACCCAATTGTACATATGGCCGCGCCATTTATCCATCTTTTCCAGACTGCGCAGCGTGCGCGCCAGCCGCGCCAGCAGCTCGCGTTCGCCTATCAGTCCCAGTTCGCACGCCGCTACGCACGAAGCCATGTACATGCCCGTATCGGTCGGCGAGGTACGCATGCTCGCGCCGACCGGCGGTTCCAGCTGCACATTGTCGGGCGGCAGTCCGTTTTCGGATACGTGTTGCTCAAAGTACCGCCACGTGTCGCGCGCCAATTCGCTCAGGTAGCGCGAATCGCCCGCACTCAGCTCCGGCTGCGTATACCGCTGCTCCAGCCAGCGCGTCCACCACGGGCAAGCCGCAAACGCCGCACCCAGCACCGCCGCGCACACCCAGGTGCCGCTCACAAACAAGCCCGGTACGCACAGCGCCGCACCCAGCACGCACATGCGCATGCCGCCCTGTGCGCGCTGCGCCTCCGCGTCGGCCGACGTCACCCATTCCAGCATGTTGCGTCCACTCGAATACACGCGGTACAGCGTGCGCGCTATCGCATCAAGCTGGCATGCCGCCTCCATGGGCCATATTGCAATTCTGAACGCCATGCGCTCCAGCGCCTCATGGTTCCAGCTGCCCAGCACAAATGGCAAGACATATGGCGCAAGCGCCAGAGCCAGCCCCGGCCAGCTGCCCATATACAGCGAAAGCAGCGCCGTAATCAGGCCCAGCGGCGCGCACAGCGATCTGAACAGGTTGGCAAATATCTTCCAACGATCGAACATGCCCAACGCGTTATGCGCCGGGCCCAGCTCCGTGGGCACCTCGCGCCCCAGATAGCGTATCAACTGCCAGTCTCCGCGCGTCCAGCGGTGCAGGCGCTTTAGATAGCTGCCAAGCGTCGCCGGGAATCCGTCGTACAGCGGCACGTCGCTCGCATAGCCCGCGCCTGCGATAATGCCCTCTATCAGGTCGTGGCTGAGTATCGCATTGTCGGGCAATACGCCGCGCAGTCGCAGATCAAACGCGCGCAAATCGTATATGCCCTTGCCCGCGTACGCCGCCGTGCCCGATACGTCCCAGTACGCCTCGCTCACGCCGCTCTGGTATGCGTCGAACCCGCCCTCGCCCGCCATCACGCGCACAAACCGGTTCACGACTGCACCCAAGCTCAGCTCCATGCGCGGCTGCAACACCGAGTACCCATGCGCCCGCCCGCCTTCGAGCGTGAACCTGTTCAGCGGATGGGCCAGCGCGCCAATCAACCGCTTTAGCGCACCCGGCGGCACGCGCGTATCGGCATCCAGCGTTATTACAAACGTATATCGGCCTGCGAGCTCGCGCGGCACATCGCCTGTAAACGCGCTCTCGCCGCCCAGCAGCAGCCGGTTGAGCGCCATCAATGCGCCGCGTTTGCGCTCGTGGCCCATGAATCGGTCATGACGGTCATTGAACTCGCGTTCGCGCTGCAGGTAGTAGAACCGCTGCTTGCCCGCACGCGCATTGGCGCGTTCGGTTTCAATGCGCGCGGCGTCGCTTATCATCGCATCGTCGGGTTCGCGCGCGCGCGCAGAGTCGGCGTAATCGCCCAGCAACAAAAAGTCCAGGCCGTCCGATTCAAGCGCCGCCATCGCCTCGAGCTGATGCACCAGTTCGCATGCGCGTTCCGCACTGCTGAGCAGCGCCGGTATCACCACCAGCGTGCGCAGATCCTCGGGCACGTTGCCCGGCAGGTCTATGCGCGGCAGCATTCGCGGCTTTAGCAGGTTTGCCAACCGGTTTACGACCAACTGCGCCAGTGTCAGCGCCGATGCCGCCCCCGGTATCGCCAGCCACGCCGGCAGACCCAACGCGCACAGCCCCACCAATGCGCCCAACGCCAGCGCAATTATAGAATACATATACACGTACTTGCCGCGCCGTCGCAGCCATGCGCGCAACCTGACGGCCGGCGAATCCGCGCCCAATGTCTCGATAAACCGCGCCCGGCCGCGCTCATCCACCAGGTGATAGCCCACATGGCGCGCCAGCCCCTGCGCTTCGCTGGCATTGACAACGCACGCGCGCGCAACCGCATCCTGCGATATGCCCGCAAGGCGCGCTATCTCAGAGACCGCGCTTATGTACAGCTGACGGGACTCGAAGTCCATGCGCGGATATACCCCTGCCGGGTCGCGCATCAGCCACAGGTGCACGCTGCCCAGCGCGCACGACAACTCACGCCAGTCTATGCGCTCGAGCATGTGCAGCGTTTCGGCCGCGTTGCGCAGCAGCAGCGCGCGCTGAGCCTCGTCGGACTGAGCGCGGCGCGCAGCCTCGTCCAATTCCACACCGGCATGCGCAGCCTGGCGGCGCAGCGCATCCAGCGCCTGCGTGAGTTCACGCTGACTCAGCAGCCGCGCCAGCCGCTCATAGAACGCATCCGAACGCGCTCGCTCGCCCAACGCATCCACGCGCGCTCCGCCGGCAATGCGATCAGCCCATACCTCGGCATTCAACCGTGCGCGTTCAGCCTCTACGACTAACGCACATACCGCGGCATATTCATCGCCCAGTTCCAGTTTGAATGCGGCGTTGAGCGCCCATATCTCCTCGGCTTCCATGGGTTCAACGCTTTCGAAAGTCTCCAGCGCGCTCAACAGCCGCCGTGCGCTCAACTTTAACTCCGAATGCGCGCAAAGCTCCCGCGCCAACAGTCGCACGCGCGCCTCACGGCCCACCGCGGGCAACCGCCCCGCAAACGCACAGCCCTTTAGCGCCGCCATTACCTGCGAGATGTGCTGCGCCGCACAGCGCAGTGCGCATTCGCCCGCGCCATCGAACTGCGCCATCGCAGTGCGCAACGCGTGCAATCGCTTCAGCGTCGCGCGGCCGTCGCCCAACGCCGCGCGCTCCTGCGCGTGCCAGACGGTGGCCATCTCGCTTATGTGCCGGCACAACGCGTCGTCCGCAAGCGTCTCACGCCCGCGCGGGTATTGCCCTTGATACGCCTTCATCGGTTCGCCTCCCAGCGCCGCTTATCGCGGCATGTGGGGAGCTTACAGCTCCCGCCATATATGCCATTATGCCCCGGCAATCGCGCGCGCATACGGCAAACGATCCGGTTTGCACATGTATTCCAAAGAACTTGCATCGCACTGCGTTGCATTTAAAACCCATATGCATTGGTCCAGTTAATGCCATCCCCAGAGCGCGCACAACGGTCATGCCGGCCGGCCTTTACTCGAAACGGCGCAGCTATTTATGCGCGCCGCTTTCAGAATTAACCTTGATTAAGTATCATATTGACGCAAGGCTTTTGCGAAAGGATGATTTTAATGGCGCAAACGGGCGTTCTATTCGATATGGACGGCGTGCTTGTCGATTCCGAACCGGTCATAACCGCGGCCGCAGTTGAGGGATTGCGCCGCCTGGGCATACCCGCGCAATATGAGGACTTCAAGCCCTTTACCGGCATGGGCGAGGATCGGTTTATAGGCGGTGTGGCCGAAAAGTACGGCCAGCAATACCGGCTTGAAATGAAAGACCTGGTATACGGGCTGTACTGCGAACGCGTCGACGAGGCGCTCACGGTCTACCCGGGCACTCGTCCCACGCTTGAGCGGTTGCACGCCGCCGGCGTGCCCATGGCGCTGGCGTCGTCGGCCGACCTCATCAAGGTGCGGGCCAACTTGCGTGTGGCCGGCATACCGTTTGACATGTTCGGCATAGTGCTGGCCGGCAATGACGTGACCCGCAAAAAGCCCTTCCCCGACATATACCTGCGCGCCGCACAGGGGCTGGGCCTGGACGCGCGCGACTGCATAGTCGTAGAGGACGCGATATCCGGCATACAGGCGGCATGCGCGGCGGGCGCGCGCTCCATCGCAATAACGACGTCGTTTGACCGCCAGGCACTTGCGGACGCGGGCGCAACCTGGGTCGTAGACAGCATCGACGCCATTGCAGACATAATCCTAAACGCCTGATTAAGTTTAGGGAGGAAAGTTATCCATGTTCACAATTTCACCCATAGCCCCGGCACAGCGCCCGGCGATAAACGCGCTGATAGCCTCCGAATGGGCTGGACCTATAATAGTCAGCCGGGGAGCGGCCCACGACACATCCAACGCAAACGGTTTTATGGCAATGGATGGCGACACGCTCGTGGGCTACGCGCTTTACGAAATCGCGCAAGGTCAATGCGAACTGCTGGTGCTCCAGAGCATGGTCGAAAATACGGGCGTCGGCACAGCTCTTATAAACGCGGTAATCGATGTCGCGCGCGCTGCCGGCTGTGTGCGCGTGTGGCTGATAACGACCAATGACAACCTGCACGCGATCCGCTTCTATCAGCGCTTCGGCTTCGAACTTGATGCCGTGCGCATAGGCGCGATAGCCGAATCACGCAAGCTCAAACCCTCGATACCGCTGACCGGTTGCGACGACATACCCATAAAGCACGAGTTCGAATTCGGCTATGCGCTATGATCGATGCGACCGGCATGAACCGTCAACCATGACCGCACGCACAAAACAGACGCCGGGGCCTTGCCGCCCCGGCGTCCTGCTGTGTGCGCCGCATGCGTTTACATGCGGAATTTCTGCTGCGGCAAATTGATCCAGCTGAGGCCGCCTGCATGCCCTACGCGTTCAAGCGTTGAAGTCCGCGCGATGCAACCGGTATTCCTGCTGCACTGTGGGCGCGCCGGTCAGGTAGTTCGGCTCGACCTCATCGCCCGCCGGATAGCGCTCAAATCCCAGCGCCCGCAGTATGCGCCGGCTGAATTCGTTGTCCTCGTAGCAGCCCGCCGACACCTGTTTGAGCCCTGCTCGCTCAAACAGGTACTCAAGCGCCAGCGCATACGCCGCACGTCCGTAGCCCATGTGCCGATATCCCGGATATATCCATATCGCCAGATCGGGCCATTCATCGTCCAATCCCAACCGCAACGAGCCTACGCGCTCGCCGCTTGCTTTATCCACAGCCGTGACCCAGAACCGGAACCGCGCTATGTCGGTTGCCGCGTACTGTTCGAACGTATCGTAGTATGCGCCGTTGTAGCCACGCTGCGTTACCTCGTCCTGCCAGCACTCATACATATCCCGGTCGTCGGCGTGGGTGTACTGCACAAGACCTATCCTGTCGTCCTCTATAATGAATTTCATGCATATACCTTTCTGCGCATGACTCGCTCAACACGTCAGCGTATGCCCGCCTCGCGCAATGCGTTTAATATGTAGTCGCGCGGCTTGCCGGGCTGCATATGCGCCTGTACATCGCGCGGATCGACATAGTCCCCGGCACGCACGCACCCCAGCAGAAATTCGCCCACAAACGCCTCATATATGTGCGCATTCGAAAACGATGCCTCTATCGTAGTGTTCATGCGCTCGTTAAGCGCGCGTATAATGCAGTCGTACACGAAGTGATCCCGTCCCAGCAGCTCACCTATGCGCCCCAGTGCGCTGAGCGCTTCTCGCATCTGAGCTACGGTAACATGGCGCCGGAAGCCGCCGCATCCCGTGCCGCCCGACAGCAGCGCGTCCACCGAGCAGCGCAATGCGCACGCCAGTTCCGGCAACGCCGATATATCCGGCAGCGCCTCGCCCGTTTCCCTTAGTTAAAGATATTGTTGGGTATCTCAAGATGTGTCATTCGATT
>DSLFC04102__coassemble_1242_pt1 | contig 16132 bp, 13 predicted proteins | sample DSLFC04102__metabat2_low_PE_005 | metagenome-assembled genome bin DSLFC04102 | reverse complement strand
TGACGCCAAGTCATATTTGTAGTGCCAAATAAAGGAAGAGGTGATACATAAAAGTAAATCAACCATAATAATAGTGAATAGTATGAGTATAATACAATGCGCTGTTGCTGAGAAATGGCATGAAGACATGTTGAAAGTGCACAGCGGCTCCTTCATGCGGGTATGTTTACGTAGCGGTTATTCAAAGAGACGGCAAATCCGGACAATGACATGATGTTGGTTTGGCAGAGTATGGACTGATGAGGCATTTCGTTGCGTATTTCCAGCGGGCATCGGCTGTCAGCACTGGCGGCCGGCAGATGACATGAATGCAGGAGGCAGCAGAACATGAAAAAGATATTGGCAATAGCCATTGCGTCGATTATGATCGGCAGCAGTGCGATGGGTCTGGCGGATGTGAACGGCGCTGACAAGATGAGCGTAGTGAACTGTTCGTCCTGGGTATCGCTGCGCAGTGAGCCCAGCACGAGTTCCGCGCGGCTGTCCGAGGTACCGTTGGGCGCGACGGTGAGCAATTGTGATACCGCGGCGAACGGATTCATCAAATGCGAATATAATGGCGAGACCGGCTATATTCTGGCCAGCTACCTTGACCAGTGGCTGGAGCCCAATCCGGGGTACGAAGAGAGCGCCAGGCTGGACGATATGCAGGTGACCAACTGTAACGAGTGGGTGTCGCTGCGCAGCGGCCCCGGCTCGAGCACGCAGCAGATCGCCAAAGTGCCGCTGGGCACGGTATTGACCGACTGCTATGAGGCCGAAAACGGCTATATCTGGGTCAACTATAACGGTCAGGGAGGCTACATCTCCGCGCAGTATCTCAAACCATATGAGGATAATCTGGAGCCCAATACAGGCTACGTAACGGGCGCCAGGCTGGGCGACATGCAGGTGACCAACTGCAACGAGTGGGTGTCGATGCGCAGTGGACCCGGCTCCAGCTACGCTCAGCTGGCCAGAGTGCCGTTTGACGCGCTGGTGGCCGACTGTTACGAGGTAGAGAACGGCTATATCCTGGGTGACTACAATGGCCAAACGGGCTACATCTCCGCGCAGTATCTCAAACCGTATCAGGAAAATGTGGAGCCCAATCCGGGGTACGAAGAGAGCGCCAGGCTGGACGATATGCAGGTGACCAACTGCAACGAATGGGTGTCACTGCGCAGCGGCCCCAGCTCGAGCACCCGGCAGATAGCCAGGGTGCCGCTGGGCACGGTATTGACCGACTGCTACCAGGCCGAGAACGGCTACATCTGGGTCAACTACAATGGTCAGGGTGGCTATATTTCCGACGACTATCTGAAAGTATACGCACAGCCAACCTCGACCGATACGCCCGCGTCGGGCGATACGACCGCCTCGAGCATCGTCATGGGGCAGAAGCTGGGCGACATGCAGGTGACCAACTGCAATGAGTGGGTGTCACTGCGCAGCGGCCCCGGCACGAATTACGGCCAGTTGACCAGAGTGCCGCGGGATGCAATCGTCATTGGCTGCATGCAGGCCGAGAACGGCTACATCTGGTGCTGCTACAACGAGCAGGTGGGTTATGTGGCCGAGCAGTATCTCAAGGTTTATACGGAATGGATGGAGCCCAATATGGGCTATGACCCCAGCGATGCGATAGGCGACATGCAGGTCGTCAACTGCAACGATTGGGTGTCGCTGCGCAGCGGTCCGTCTACCAGCTCCAGGCGCATAGCACGGGTGCCGGCGGGTACTGTCGTGTATGGCTGCTATCCGGACGAGAACGGCTTTATCTGGTGCAACTTTGGCGGGCTGTGCGGCTACATTTCATCGGACTATCTGGCAGCGCGTGGTTAGTATGACAATCGAGGCTACGATGAGAGTGCCAAGTTTGGCTCCATGATCGCGGTCAGCTGCGACGATTGGGTGTCGTTGCGCAGTGGCCCGGTTCGAGCAGTACTCAGATTGCCAGGGCGCCGCGCAATGGGTTTGTGACCAACTGCTACCAGGCTGAAAATGGCCATGTTTGGGGCAACTTCAGCGGCCAGACGGGCTATGGTACTGCAAGACTATTTGAAGCTATCCGATTAATGGTAAACTGATGCCAAATGCCATGAGGATTAAAAGGGTCAAATGAATCTGAAAGAGCGTCGTGAACCGGTCAGATTGGCCGGGTCACGGCGCTTTTGTATGCGTGTGCAAATGGCGGCGCACGAGGCGGGCCATTTGAGCTGTCCGCGCTGCATGGCCCCTGCGAATGGGAAAGGCTGGCTATGCGCATAAAGCACTACGCACAACCGCTCAATGCCGAGATCGCAGGGCCTCAGGCCATTCTAAGTGCAGCGCGCCCCAATATGTGTAGCGCGCCGAAAACATCTGAAAGCAGTTAAATGCGCACAGTAAATGGGCATGCGCATGACTGAGGCGCGGGCGATTACGGCCCGGGACGGGTTGAGCGGCGCCTATGATTGGGCCGGCTTGGCATCGGCATTGCCTTGGGCCAACCTTTTGTGGAAATCTTCCAGCATGGATTCCAGCGTTATGGTTTGCATGGTGTGCAGTATCGACTCCTCGATTTTGCGATATGGCTCCTGCAATACCCCGCGTATGTTTTGCGCTACGGGACATGGGCGGTCTTCGCAGCAATGGATGCCTATCAGGGCCGAGCACCCGTCCGGCTCCAGCGCGTTGTAGATCTGGTACAGCGTTATGTCGGACGGCGCTTTGCACAGTTGAGCGCCGCCGGTGCCGCGCGCGACCGTGATTAGTCCGGCTTTCTTCAATGCGCTGAGCACGTTGCGTATCACCACGGGATTGCAACCGGTACTCTTGGCCAGCAGTGCGCTCGTTACCCGCGCGCGCCCCGCCGCTTCATGTATAAATATCAGGCAATGCACCGCTATGGAGCATTTCATACTTAACTGCATGGTATCCTCCGTCTACATTAAAATTCACAGGCGACACTGATGTAACTCTTGACTTTACATCATGCGGGTGGAATACTATCACCCGGATGTAATTTCATATTTTACACGCTTTGCAGCTAAATTGCAAGCGCGCAACGACCATACGCCGCCGCAACCGGCGACGCCAAAGAGGGTGAAAAAATGAAAGCCGTTCAGATCGATAGATATGCCCGGTCCGCAAATGCGAGCGTCCGGGATGTGCCGATGCCCGAGACAGGCGAGGATGAAGTGCTTATAAAGGTCAAGGCAGCGGCGGTCAATCCGCTGGAACAGCTCATAATGACGGGCAGCGTCAGATTGATACAGGACTACCCGATGCCGCTCACGCTGGGCAACGAATGCTCCGGCGTAGTGGCAAAGGTGGGGCGGCTCGTGAAGCGTTTCAAGGTAGGGGACGCGGTCTATACGCGGCTGCCGCTGCGCAGTATCGGCGCGCTGGCCGAGTACGTCGCCGTGGAACAGTCGGCCGTAGCCCGCATGTCGGCGGGCTATGAGTTTGCGACGGCCGCGGCGATACCGCTGACCGGGCTGACGGCGTGGCAGGGACTCACCGAGATATTGCAGGCAAGGCCGGGCGAGACTGTATTTATACCCGGCGGTTCGGGGAGCTTTGGCCAGATGGCGGTACCGATAACGCGCGCGCTGGGGATGAATGTCATCGTATCGGGCAATGCGCGCGCGGGACTCGATGATTGCGGCCGGCGCGACTCGATATCTGGACTACCGCAAGGAAAACTACTGGGAGCTGCTCTCCAATGTGGACTATGTTATAGACGCGCTTGGAGCCGGCGAATTCGAGCGGGAGCTGTCCGTGTTGAAGCCCGGCGGGCGGCTTTTGAGCCTGCGCACCGGGCCTAACAGGGAATTTGCCGCAAGGAGCGGATTTCCGCTGCTAAAGCGCATGTTGTTTACGGCCGCGGGCGCCAGGTATGACAGAGCCGCGCGCAAACAGGGCAAGGAATACCGCTTCATATTCGTGCGTGCCGATGGCGCGCAGCTCGGTAAGATCACCGATATCGTGGAGCAATACCACATCATGCCGCGAGTGGATCCGCACGAGTTTGGCATTGAGCAGGCAAATGCCGCGCTCGAGCTGGTGGCGCGGGGACATACCGATGGCAAGGTTGTCGTCAGGTTTTGACATGCGCATCGTGCCGCGAGTGGATCCGCACGAGTTTGGCATTGAGCAGGCAAACGCCGCGCTCGAGCTTGTGGCACGGGGGCATACGGACGGCAAAGTTGTAGTCGGGTTTTGAACTGCACATACGGAGCGGGCCTGCGACTGGGGCGACTGCGCCGATGTGCGCGGCATTGTGCGGCGGCCGTAAAGGCAGATGCATCGCATGCGGTGCCCGACCGGCTCGGGCGCATTTCGCCTCTGAGCGCAGGAGCGCGCCGCGATATGACCGCTCCATCGTGAAGCAGTCGCTTCATTAAATACCGGCGGCAAATACCGGCGGCCCGAGATACCCGCACCAGCGTGCCGGACTGCCGCAATGGATAGAATGGGAGGAATATCTACATGGAGCTGTATGAAATATGTTTTAGCCCTACGGGCGGTACCAGGAAGGTTGCGGACATGCTGGCCGGAGGATTGGCCGATGAGAGCAGGTTCGTCGATCTGACCGACAGCCGGGCGGACTTTGCGGGCGTATCGCTCGATGCGGAGGACATCGCGGTCATAGCGGTTCCGTCGTATGGCGGGCGCGTGCCGGCCACCGCCACTGAGCGGCTGAGCGCGCTGCATGGCAACGGCGCGCGGGCGGTACTGGCGTGCGTGTATGGCAATCGGGCGTATGAAGATACGCTGGTCGAACTGGAGGATGCGGCAAAGCAGGCCGGGTTCCGGGTGATTTCGGCAGTGGCCGCCATCGCGGAGCACTCGATAGCGCGGCAGTTTGCGGCGGGCAGGCCGGACTCCCAGGACGCGCTGCGCCTTGGCGAATTTGCGGCGCGCATCCGCGCAAAGCTCTTGGCGGGGGATGCCGCGGAGCCGGCGATACCCGGCAATCGTCCCTATAAAAAGGCCGGCGGCGCCGGCATGGTGCCCAAGCCCACCCGGGAGTGCGTACAGTGCGGCGCGTGTGCCAAGGCATGTCCCGTGCAGGCCATCGACATGAACGACGCCAAAAAGGTGGATGGAAGCGCCTGCATATCCTGCATGCGGTGCGTTGCGATCTGCCCGCATTCCGCGCGCAAGGTGAACGGAGTGATGCTGGCGGCTGTAAACGTCGCGCTCAAGAAGGTATGCTCCGACCGCAAAGAGCCGGAACTGTACATTTGATACTATTTGTCTTAACTGAACGCATGCGGCCGTGGATGGCCGCGCATGGAAATGGGCCGCTCTGCGCTGTGCGGAGCGACCCATTTGGCTTTATGACTGAGCGCGGTACAGCCCTGCGGTTGCGCCGGCGGCTAACCATCGCCTGCCCGTCCGGGCCCAAAGCAGCGGGAGCCGGGCGCTACCCTGGCAGCTTGCGCGTCACTTGTTCATTAGGCCCTTGCCGGCGTTCCAGGCTTTGCCGACCTGCTCGCCGGAGACGTAGTAGCCATGCTGGAACTGGTCGAATATCAGCGCGTTGAGCTTGGACGGATCAACCTTGCCGTTTTCGGACAGCACGCTCTCTTCGGCGGCGGTGTTTACTATCTTGCCCACTATGGCATAGAAGCTGTCGGTGCTGCTCACTTCGGCGAGTTCGCACTCCATGACGACCGGGAATTCCTCAATGACGGGCGCATTGACGAACTCGCTCTTGACCGCGTGATAGCCGGTGCGTTCGAACTTGTCGTCCATCTTGTTGCCGGTGGCTATGCCGAAGAAGTCGGCCACGTCCATGTGGGCGCGGTCTGCCAGGCTCACGGTAAATGCGCGGGTCTTTAGCAGGTTCTGGGTAGTCTTGTGGTCCTCATCTATGAACAGCGCGATACGGTCGCTGTTGCAGATCATGCCCCAGGCTGCGTTCATCGCGTTGACCTTTCCGTTTTCGTCGTAGGCCGCGATTATCAGCACGGGCATCGGATATACCGCCTGCACAACGCCAAGATTTTTCTTCATAATGGATCTGCCTTTCTTGATTGGTATTGACCTTTGGCTGAGTTTATGATATCATGTGACCAGAGAAAAGACAAGTACCAACATTAATGTAAGGTACTTACCTGGAGGAAAGTATAATGTCCAAGCGGATTGAGGACGCGGACTTCTCGCAAACCGGATATAGCTATACGCTGTCGCTGATATCGGGCAAGTACAAGCCGATAATACTGTACTGCCTGATGGAGTACGAGCCGGTGCGGTTCAACCAAATGCAGCGCTATCTGGGCAGGATATCGGACAAGACGCTGAGCGCCACGCTCAAGGAGCTGGAAAGGGATGGGCTGGTTCATCGCCAGATGTACCCTGAGGTGCCGCCCAGGGTGGAGTACACGCTGACAGAGCGCGGACGCTCGCTGATGAAGGTGCTGGATCAGCTGTGCGACTGGGGCAACGAGAACCGCAGATAGCGCGGCGCAGTTTGCGGGATGCGGGGGAGCCGGGGCGGCATTCGTTGACTGATTGCCGTGCCGTATGCTATAATGCCAGTTGGCTGGGGACGGCCTGAGCCGACGGGCCGTGGTGGCGGCGGCCGACGGCGCTGCACGCGGTTTTGAGATGCGCGGCGGTTCGAAGTCAAACGCAGGTGCGCCGGGCTTGCGTTGAGCGCGCGGCATGATGCGTGTTTGACCCGGCTTGCGCGGTTGCGGTCAGGCTTACGATACTAAAAGGAGCGAATGCAATGGTTCCGTATGAATTGTACGATCTTGCGTTGGCGTTTAAGAAGGTAAAACTGTGGCAGAAGCTGATGGATTCGCAGCTGTTTGCAGTAAGGCATTCGGACGGCACGACGGGCTACTGCTGCGTAATGGGCATGCTGGGCGAGCACTGTGCGCTGGCGGTGTATCCGGGCGAGGCCGGCCTTAACTCATGCCGCAAGATGTTCATAGACGATCCGGACTTGGACGTATTTGATAAGCATGAGCTTAACTTCTCGCAGGACTGCGTTATGGTGTCGTACCAGCTCAAGGGCGCGCTGAACAAGCGCGAGGTGGCCGAGGTCAATGCGTACATGGCCGAGCGCGCGCTGAAGCTGAGGGGCAAAAACGCATACCCGCAGTTCGAGCGATTCCGGCCGAACTGCTATCCCTGGCGGCTGAGCGATGCGGCCGATCAGCTGCATTTGCGGGAGGCGCTGGAGGCCGCATTGGACGTGGCCGCAAAGCTGCAATCCGCGACGCCGGAACAGCTGGGATTTACCGAGGGCACGCTGTTTGAGCGGACGATACCGCTGCTTGAGCGGGAGGGCGACGCGTTCAGGTGGAGCGCGCTGGAACTGCCCGCGCCTTGGCAGGAGACGTATGTCAGCCCGTTTATCGGCGACGAACTGTCGCTGGCCCGCATTGGCAAGAGCAAAAAGCGCAGCGGTTCATGGGATTGCAGCATATTCCTGCACATTAAGCCGGCTTCGGATGAAGTGGAGCAGGGCGCAGATATCGACGAGCTGGAGGAAGCGCCATATTTTCCGTATCTGCTGATGATCGTGGACGACGGCTCCGGCATGGTGCTCGACATGGAGATATTCCGAAGCTTCGACGACCTGGACGCGCTCTGTCAGGCCGTGGTCAGGTTCGTGCTCGACGCGGGCAGGCCCACGCAGATACTGGTCGCGGATGACCGCACACAGGCGTTTTTCCGCAACATCGCGTCGCAGCTGGGTGTGAAACTGGTGCGGCGCAGGGAACTGCCCGCGCTTGATGAGGCCAAGCAGGGATTGGCGGAGCATTTTGCATCGTCAGATGGCGTTGCGCCGGCTCGTGACGTGGAGGCGACGCTGGAGCTGCTCTCGGATCCGGCGATATATTCCGACTTGCCGGACGAAGTGTTGACGATGCTCAGGCGTGGCGTGCAGGCGGGCGCGCTGCCCGATGACATAGCGCGCATGGTGGAGCGCGAGTGCAGCCGGCGCGGTCTCTAGGCCGTTAGGGCAATGATTGAGCGCGGGGTTAAGCCTTGGCGCTATGTGGATTTGACCGGGCAGTGGGTCTGTCCGGGACGGGTCGCCGTGTGAGGCGGCCTTTTTTGTATGGAGCGGCGCGTTCGGGCGGCGTGAAAGCGCTGTGTGTTTATTGCGGTGTGGCGTGAGACGAGCTGCGCGCTTATTGCGGCTTGTCGCGAGAGTGCTGTGCGTTTATTGCGGCGTGGCATGAAAGCGCCGTGTGTTTGTTGCGGCGTGAAGTGAGACGAGTTGCGTGTTTATTGCGGCGTGGCGTGAGACGAACTGCGCGCTTATTGCGGTTTGGCGCGAGAGCGCTGTGCGTTTATTGCGGCGTGGCATGAAAGCGCCGTGTGTTTGTTGCGGTGCGGCGTTAGACGAGCTGCGCGTTTATTGCGGCGTGATGCGAGAGCGCTGTGCGTTTATTTGCGGCGTGGCGCGAGACGAGCTGCGCGCCTATTTCGGCTTGGCGTGAAAGCGCCGTGTGTTTGTTGCGCCGCAGCGTGAGGCGAGCTGCGCATTTATTACGGCGCGGAAGTGCGTGGCAAGCGCGGCCCGCCGGCGGTGTATAATAAGTCATGCGCTGTACGGGCACGCTGATGATGTGCCGCGCGCGAACCGCGTGGCTGCCGTTGCGCGCGAGGGATGAAGCCGGGGCCTTGGGGGATGGGCGCTGTCCGTCTGGCCTGATGCTGCCAAGCGGGCGGCGTGCGCTTGGCATGTCGCATAGTCCGCGCAATCGAACTTGGGCGCCGCGCACAGTGTGCATCGCGCGGTTTAAACATGCCGGATAGCGCAGTCTGCATGGCACATATCGTGCGATTCGTGCTGCGATGTAATGGCGGGCGATTATGTAAGGTGATAATGCCTCTGACATGTGATATAATGAGGATGGACAGGGCACAAAGCGGCGCAAGTCGCTGTGATCTGCGGCATGGCGTGCCCGGCGCAGTGGCAAGCGCCGCCGGATGCGCGCCGGGGCAGTGCGCCTTACATGATATTGGCCTGAGCGGATAGGACATAGTGGCTGCATCCGCCGGGAGCCTGAGGAGTGAATGATATGCCATTACAGATAGTGCGCGAGAACATAGTGCATATGCACACCGACGCGATAGTCAATGCGGCCAATTCCCATCTGCGGCCGGGCGGAGGCGTATGCGGGGCGATATTCGACGCGGCGGGGTATGAAGATATGCGCCGCGCATGCGAAGCGCTGGGATACTGTGCGCCGGGCGAAGCGGTGATTACGCCGGGGTTTGGGCTGCCGGCCAGGTACGTTATACACGCGGTGGGGCCGGTGTGGCAGGGCGGCGCGCAGGGCGAGGAACGGCTGCTGCGCGCGTGCTATCGCAATTGCCTTGAGCTGGCGCTCAGTCGGGGGTTGGGATCGATAGCGTTTCCGCTGATATCGTCGGGGATATTCGGCTATCCCAAGGCCGAAGCGCTGGCGGTAGCGGTATCGGAGATATCGCGGTTCCTGACGCACGAGGAGATGCAGGTATTTATTGTGGTGTACGATGCGCGGTCGTTTGAGCTGTCGCGGCAGGTGTTCGACTCGGTGGCGAGTTACATAGACGACGTGTACGTGGATGCGCGCAATGCGTTTGAACAGAGGTCTGCTGAACTGGAGTATGTGCGGTGCGCGCAGGCAGCGCCGGCCGCTGCGCCGAGTGGGCTGAGCGCCGCGCTGGACCGGCTCGACGAGAGCTTTTCGGAAGCGCTGCTGCGGCTCATAGATGAAAAGGGCATGACCGACGTGGAGGTATACCGCCGGGCCAACATTGACCGCAAGCACTTCTCCAAGATACGCACCAATCGCGATTACAATCCATCCAAGCGCACGGCGTTGGCGCTGGCGGTGGCGCTGCGGCTGACGCTGGCCGAAACCCGGGAACTGTTGGCGCGTGCGGGTTTTGCGATATCGCATTCGAACAAGTTCGACGTGGTGGTGGAGTACTTCATATCGACGGGCAACTACGACATATTCGAGATCAACGAGGCGCTGTTTGCATTTGACCAGCCGCAGCTGGGCGGGTAAAATGTCGCCCGCCGTGCGACCACGAGCGGCTCGCAATGTGCTAATATACGGCCAGAGAGTTGAGGCGCGCCAAGCGCGCCGCACGAGACTGCACGGGAGGCGATAATATAATGAAACAGAATCTTACCGAACTGGTGTTTATACTCGATCGCAGCGGCTCAATGTCAGGGCTGGAGGGCGACACGATAGGCGGATTTAATGGCCTGCTGGACAGGCAGCGGCATGAACCGGGCGATGCGCTGATAACAACGGTGCTGTTTGACGACAAGTATGAACTGCTCCACGACCGCATAAACATACGGGGCGTTGCGCCGATGACGCGCGCGGACTACTATGTGCGCGGCCGCACGGCGCTGATGGATGCGGTGGGCATGACTGTGGCCAAGATATCGGCCGCGCAGCAACACACCGTCGAATCCGAACGTCCGGCCCGGACGCTGGTCGTGATTACCACCGACGGCATGGAAAACGCCAGCCGCGAGTTCAATCGCGCCAAGGTAAAGGCGCTTATAGAGCGCATGAAGCGCGAACACGGCTGGGAGTTCATATTCCTGGGCGCGAACATAGATTCGGTTATGGCAGCCGGCGAACTGGGCATATCGGCCGAGTACGCGGCCAACTATCACGCCGATCATCAGGGCACGGCAGCCAACTTTGACGCGGTGGCGAGCGCGGTGTCCAGCGTCAGGCAGTGCGGTGTGGTGGGTCGCGCCTGGCGCAAGGCGGTCGATGAGGATTTCCGCGGGCGCGGGTGATGCTCCGGCTTTGAGCCTTTGTGCGCCGGCTGAGGTGAGATGCCGCTGTGCTCATTGGTTTCGGGCGGCGTTCCGCCCAGGCAAGGCGCGTGCGGCAAAAGCATCCGGATGTGCGCGCCGATCTGCGCTCGCCGCGCCGGCCATGGCCGCAATTTGCGGCTGACCGCTGACATCTGCCAGCGCGGCTGCAGGCTAATACATATTTGCGGTGAAATTAACTGACAGCCGAAATGCCGGAGTTGCCGGCGCGTTGAATCGCAATATCGCGGTTTACGCGTGCTGACCGCCACGTGCATGGCCTGCGGGTGGCGGCTTTTGTCTGCACGCTCCAAGGCGCGGCGACAGGCTAATCCATTAGTGCGGTGAGATAAACTGACTGCTGAAATGCCGGAGTTGCCGGCGCGTTGAATCGCAATATCGCCGCTTGCGCGTACTGACCGCCAACTGCATGACCTGCGGGTGGCGGCTTTTGGCTGCGCCCTTCAAAGCGCGGCGGCAGGCTAATCCATTAGTGCGGTGAGATCAACTGACTGCCGAAATGTCGGAGTTGCCGGCGCGTTGAATCGCAATATCGCTGTTTGCGCGTACTGACCGCCATTTGCATTGTCTGCGGGTGGCGGCTTTTGGCTGCGCCCTCTAAAGCGCGGCGGCAGGATAATCCATTAGTGCGGTGAGATCAACCGACTGCTGAAATGCCGGAGTTGCCGGTGCGTTGAATCGCAATATCGCGGTTTACACGTACTGACCGCCATCTGCATGGCCTGCGGGTGGCGGCTTTTGTCTGCGCCGCTCCAAGGCGCGGCGGCAGCGCCGGCATGTTCAGTGCTAAGGCGTGCAGGTGCGTGACTCTGGGCTGAATGCGTTCAATACAGCTCGGCTCTGCGCAGCCCCGGGAAATACCTGTGGCGTATATCGGCATCGGGCGCGTGGTAGCGCTGCAGCTCGACCTCATCGACGTCGAACGCCAGAACGGCGGGCTCGTCGCGCCAGCACTCAGCGGTGAGCGCGCCGTCCGGCCCGGCGACCAGGCAGCCGCCGCCGTAACGCGCGCCATCCCATTGATTCGAGCACGCCATGTATACGCGGTTGTCGTAGGCGCGCGCGGGCATCAGCAGCTGCCACAGCGCGCGCCGCCGGGGCGCCTGCATCGGGGAGGCGTGCGGCGCGAATACCACCTGCGCGCCGTGCAGCGACAGCGTCTGCGTTATCTCGGGGAAATGCGCTTCCACGCACAGCTGCACTCCCGCCTTCAGCCCGCAGGTCAGTCCGAATACATCCAGGCGCTCGCCGGGCTCAAAGTGCTGCCGTTCGCGCTCGCCCAGATGGGTCTTGCGGTAGTGGTCGCGCGTGCCGTCCGGCCGGAATATGGCGTGGGTTATGTATGCGCGCGCCTGTGCCCGCTCCATGAATCCGGCCAGCACGTCCAGGCCGTATTCGCGGGCCATGTCCGCAAGCGCATCCAGCGCGGGGTCGGCGGCGCTGATCGCCAGTTCGCCGGCTCTTGCGGGGTAATAGCCGGTCAGGCAGCATTCGGGCAGGCACAGCGCCGCGCAGCCCAGCTCCCTTGCCTGAGCGACGCTGTGTTCCACGCGCGCCAGGTTGCGTTCCAGGGAGTCATCCGCCGTCTGTTGAGCCACGCCCAATCGTATCATGTGCTCGCCTCCATCGATAAATCGGGTATTGATGCGCCGCGCCTGCGGAGTGGCGTCACACGTCTACCTCGTCGTCAAAGAATAAGCGTATCTTTTCGCGCAGGTCGGCGTACTTGAGGTATACTATGTTGAACTCGCGCACGACCGACTCGCCGCGCAGCGTGAATTTGGCCAGCTCCGGGTCGGATCCGGCGAGTATGTCGTACACGAACGATATGCCATAGCCGCGCTTTACCAGATCCAGTATCAGCTTGAAACTCGATATGCAGATATGGCGCTGGAAGCGCTGCAGCGATTCGTTGTAGCCGGTGAGCTCCTGTTCGAGTATCGCGCGCGTGCCCGAGCCGGCCTCGCGGTGGATTATCGTCTGCTGCATCAGTTCGTCCACGCCTATCTCGCGCCCGGCGAACGGGTGCTCGCGCTGGCATATTCCCACGAACGGCTCGCGCCGCAGCAGTATGCTGTCGAACCTGTCCTTGTCAAAGAACCCTTCCACCACCGCAAAGTCCAGCACGTTGTCTTCCAGCAGGTTCAACAGGTGTTCGGTGTTGTCCACGATCAGCGTCAGCGCGGTCTGCTGGCGGCTCAGGTACCGGCATATGTAATCGCCCAGAAAGTAGTCGCCTATCGTCTTGGTGGCGCCTATCTTCAGGTCGCGCACGCGGCTGTCGGACAGGCTCAGGCGCAGGTCGCGCTCATGCAGCTTGGCTGCGCGCGCGTAGCGCTCCAGTATGTTGGCCGCCTCCGTCTTTTCTAGGCGGTGGTTTTTGTATGTGAACAGCTTGCAGTCGTACATGCATTCCAGACTGTGTATCTGCTGCGTCACGGCGGGCTGCGATATGTGCAGCACTTCGGCCGCGCGCCGGTAGTTCATGCAGTCGCACAGCGCCAGAAATGTGTCTATGCGGTAATCCAGCATGGCCCAGCCTCCGATGATAAAATTATCTTATCACCCGATGAATTATAACAAGTTGATTTTATCATGGATTTCTGCTAAAATCAATAGGAAGCCGATAATATTCCGGCGCGCGGGGGTGCGCGTCGAGGAGGAGCGAACATATGCACATAGTTGTCATAGGCGGCGTGGCCGCCGGCACCAAGACGGCCGCCAAACTGATGCGGCGCGACCGCAGTGCCAATGTGACTGTGTACACCAAGAGCCGCGATATATCGTATGCAGGCTGCGGTCTGCCGTACTACGTGGGCGGCGACATACACAGCCGTGATGAGCTGATAGTGAATACGCCCGCCAAGTACACCGGACTGACCGGCGTGAGCGTAAAGACCGGCATGGAAGCCGTTTCGGTGGACGCGGCCGCAAAGGCGGTCAAGTTCGCAAACGGCGAAGTCGTGCCCTACGATAAGCTGGTAATAGCGACCGGCGCCACGCCGTTCGTGCCCAATGTGCCCGGCACGCAGCTGCCCGGCGTGTTCACGATGCGCACTCCCGACGACGCGATAGGCATGCGCGCATACGTCGAGAACAACAGCTGCCGCAGTGCGGTCGTCGTGGGCGGCGGGTTCATAGGGCTGGAGATCGCCGAGAACCTGATGGCGCGCGGCGTGAACGTGACGGTCGTCGACATGGCCAGCCAGGTGATGCCGAACCTGTTCGACGCCGAATTCGCCGATTACATACGCCGCCAGCTGCAGGCGCGCGGCATGCGCATAGTGACCGGCGCGGCGCTGGAGCAGGTGCTGGGCAGCGAGCGCGCGACCGGCATTGGCACCAGCGTGGGCGAGTTCAAGGGCGACGTGGTCGTGCTGGCGATAGGCGTGCGCCCGGCGACGGCGTTCCTGGAGGGCTCGGGCATAGAGCTGAACCGCGGCCTGGTCGTCGTGGACAAGTACCAGAAAACCAACATAGACGACGTGTATGCGGTCGGCGACTGCGCGCAGGTGTACAACCGTCAGACCGGCAAGCCGCAGTGGTCGGCGATGGGCTCCACGGCCAACATCACCGGCAGATGCCTGGCGTTCAACCTGACCGGCGGCGACGCGCCGTATGGCGGGTGCCTGGGCACGGGCGTGGTCAAGCTGGCCAGCGACATGAACGCCGGCCGCACGGGTCTGACTGAGGCGCAGGCGCGCGACGCGGGCTACGATGCCGTCAGCATAACCTGCGTGACCGACGACAAGGCACACTACTATCCCGGCGCGGCCAGCTTCGTGATAAAACTCATAGCCGATCGCGCGAGCCGCAAGCTGCTGGGCATACAGGCGGTGGGCGCGGGCGAGGTCGACAAGCTGGTCGACATAGCGGTGACCGGCATAGCGCTGGGCGCGGCGATAGACGACTTTAACACTTTGGACTTTGCGTATGCGCCGCCGTTCTCGACCGCGATACATCCGTTCGTGCAGGCGTGCTACATACTCGAAAACAAGCTCAGCGGCGAGTACGTGAGCATGACCCCGGCCGAGTACGCCGCCGGCGCGGCCAAGGGCTATAAGGTCATAGACGTGCTGCCGGCGCCCAAGATACCCGGCGCGCAGTGGGTCGACCTTAGCAAGGTCAACGGCCCGATAGAGGGACTGGACAAGGATGAAAAGTTGCTGCTGGTGTGCGCGCGCGGCAAGCGCGGCTACTTCCTGCAGAACCGGCTCAAGGCATACGGCTATACGCACGCGGTGGCGCTGGAGGGCGGCCTGACGGTGAACGACGTAAAGGTCGAGTTCACCGGCGGCAAGCTCCCGCCCGAGGAGATAAAGCGCGTAAAGGGTCTGGGCTTCTTGCAGGACAAGCGGTATGGCGACGTGTTCAACGCGCGCGTTATAACCCGCAACGGCAAGATAACCGCCGATGAGCAGCGCGCGATAGCCGAGGCGGCCGAGCGGTTCGGTTCGGGCGCGGTGACGATGACCAGCCGCCTGACGCTGGAGATACAGGGCGTAAAGCATGCCAATATCCAGCCGCTCATAGACTTCCTGGCCGAGCGTGGGCTGTCCACGGGCGGCACGGGTTCGCTGGTGCGGCCGGTGGTGTCGTGCAAGGGCACGACCTGCCAGTATGGCTTGATAGATACGTTTGGGCTGTCCGAGCGGCTGCACGAGAAGTTCTACGAGGGCTATCACGGCGTGACGCTGCCGCACAAGTTCAAGATAGCGGTCGGCGGCTGCCCGAACAACTGCGTCAAGCCCGATCTGAACGACCTGGGCATAATCGGCCAGCGCATGCCGATGATAGACTACTCCAAGTGCCGCGGCTGCAAGGTCTGCCAGGTAGAGCGCAACTGCCCGATAAAGATCGCGCATGTGGTCGACGGCAAGATAAAGATAGATCCCAACGAGTGCAACAACTGTGGCCGTTGCCGTGGCAAGTGTCCGTTTGGCGCGATAGAGTACCGCGGCGGCTACAAGGTAGTGATAGGCGGCCGCTGGGGCAAGAAGGTCGCGCGCGGCGTGCCGCTGACCAAGCTGTTCACCACTGAGGCCGAGGTCACGGACGTCGTCGAGCGGGCGATACTGCTGTTCCGCGACGAGGGCATAACCGGCGAGCGCTTTGCCGATACCGTGAGCCGGCTGGGCTTTGACTATGTAAACGACAAGCTGCTCAGCGGCAACATAGACCGCGAGGCCGCGCTGAACAAGGAAGTCAAGGGCGGCGCGAGCTGCTGACGGGCGATGGCCGCGCGCAGTCGCGCACGAGCGGCTGCGCGCAAGGCCGAGGCGGAAGCGCAAGGCCGAGGCGGAAGCGCAAGGCCGAGGCGGAAGCGCAAGGCCGAGGCGG
>DSLFC04102__coassemble_1230_pt1 | contig 16340 bp, 13 predicted proteins | sample DSLFC04102__metabat2_low_PE_005 | metagenome-assembled genome bin DSLFC04102 | reverse complement strand
TCCCCCGTTCCCCCGTACCCCCCGTGTCTCGTGTCCGGCGAAGGTGTGAAGAAATAGCGATAAGTGTTTGCGGGGGTGTGGGGATGTGATATAATGAAGATATGCTATGGTGGGGGTGTAGGCTTGAACGAGCAAGCGTATGAGTTAACGGCGCTGGCGATGCGGTACTGGTTTACGGCATTGATACTGGTAGCATGTCTGTGCGGGTTAAGGTTGCAGATAGCTGAGCGGAAGCGAGCGCGGCGTGAGAAGCTGGCTGCGCCCAACATGGAATATGTAGGGGAGCTGTTAGTGGTGCGCGGGAGCGAGAGCGTGCCACGGGGGGAGCGTTATGCCGTGCAGCGCGATTTTGTGATCGGGCGCAGGCGCAAGTGCGATGTATGTCTGGCGGATAAGAGCGTGTTTCCCAGGCATGCGCGGGGGGAGTTGCGCAACGGCGGGATGCTCATAGGCGCGATAGGTCGCGCGCCGGTAGCGCTGCGCGGACAGCCGCTCAGCCAGGAGGTGCTGGTCAAGGATGGAGCGCTGTTCTGCATAGGCGCGCTGACGTTGCAGCTTACGCTGTATGACGTGCCGGTGGAATACGTGCCCAGTCAGAGCCGCGCGATAGACGCCGCCGACGTACAGGGCGATCAGTTCGACGTAGAGGCGCCGTTTGAACACGAGTTCGATGATGAGTACGGCCCGCAACAACGCGACACAATTGAGCAGGATCCGGACGACATACAGGATCCGGATGACATGGATGAAGCCGCGCCGGACGCGGCCGGAAGGTATGGCCAGGCCGAGTACAGCGGCACAGACTACGATGCCGAGCCAGATAACACAATGGGATATGGCGGCAGGGAATACGACGATGCGCGCAACGCGTCAGGGGCTGCCGATGATGGATACGGCGCCGCAGGCGACCGCGCCACAAGATACAATGAAGCCGAATACGACGCCGTAAGGCCCGATGCGCCAAGCCGTGGCAGAGCAGAGTACGCTGCCGCGGAGTATGCCGGCACCGCCGCACAAGAGCCGTATGCCGGCAACACCGCACAAGAGCCGTATGCCGGGCCGTACGCGGACGAGTACGCATCGGACGACTGGGACAGCACCCCGGACGCCGAATACAATCGCGAACTGGTGCAGCAGCGTCCGGCACAGGACGAACAACCATTCAAGCCCATAACGATAGCGCGCACACACTCCAGCAGGCGCAGCACTCAACGCCCAAGCGACGATTATGACGATGACGACGATTACGGCGACGACTCGACCGGCTCGTATGAGTACGCTGAAGACCCGGAATCCGAATGCGAGCTCGACGAGTACGAGGAATACGCCCTCGAAACCGGCGCGGACGAACCGCTAAACGATAGCGAGCAGGACCATGCCGGCCACACGGCCTCAAAATACCCGCCCACCCCAGTCAGACATAGAACCCCGACCGCCAAATACCCCCGGCCATCCGGCCAGTACGCCGCCGCAGGGCAGGCCAGATACTCAAGCGGCCCGGATGCGGCGGATGAACTCGAGGACTACCCCGGCAGGCCCAGCGCAATAAGACGCGCACAACGGGCGCAGGGCGGCGCACAGCTGCCCGGTAACGATCACGCGACCCAACATGGCCGCGTCAGGCGGAGCTGATCATATGGCACATAAAACAATCCAGGCGGCCGAACGCCGCCGACGCGCACCTGAACCACCTGCAACGCATTCACGACGCAGACCCGGCGGTGGCGCAGAGCGCGTACTTACATATACGATAGTGCTGTTCCAGATAAGCGCGCTGGTACTGCTGGCGCTCAAGAGCAACCCGGTCGACAGGCAAGCGCTGATACTGGCCGCGGTATTCCCGCTGGGCACGCTCGCGCTCACAATGACGCTGGACAGGATATGGCATATCGACCGCGCGCTGTTGCTGATGGTGCTGCTGCTGTGCTCGATAGGCATGGTGACGCTCCAGGACATAACCCAGACCGAAACCGCCCGCAAACAGGCGCTGTTCTTTATACCATCCATATACGCGCTGGTGGCCGCGATAGTCATTGTGCGGCGCATGACGCGCTGGGAAAGCTGGTCGTGGGCCGCTATGGCCGTGGGCGTAGTGCTGATGCTGCTGCCCATGGCGCCGGTCATAGGCGGCTGGAACAACGGCGCACGCAACTGGGTATCGCTTAAAAGCCTGGGCGTGGATATAGGGTTCCAGCCATCCGAGTTCGTGAAGATACTGATGCTGGTCATACTGTCGTCGGCGTTCGCGCAGAAGCGCGGACTCAAGCGCATGATACCCGCAATAGCGTATGCGATGCTGATGTGCCTGATACTGCTGGCGGTGCAGCGCGACCTGGGCACGCTGCTGATATACTTCTTTCTGACGCTGGGCATGTTCTACGCCGCGACCAGCAACCTGATGCTGACCGGACTGGGCCTGGCCGGCGGGTGCGTCGGCGCGGTCGGCGCGTACTTCATGTTCGATCACGTAAAAAAGCGCGTGAGCATCTGGATAAACCCGTGGAGCGATCCGATAGACAGCGGTTACCAGATAGTGCAGGCACTGATAGCGATCAGCTCGGGCGGCACGTTCGGGCTGGGGCTGGGGCTGGGCACACCGCGCATGATACCGTACTACCACACCGACTTCATATTCGCGGCGATCTGCGAGGAGTTCGGCATACTGTTCGCGGTGCTGATGCTGATAATATACTGCTTTATAATAATGCGCGGATTGAAGATATCGCTTGAGGCGACGAGCGCATACCACAGCCTGATGGCGTTCGGCGCGACGCTGATGCTGGCAGTGCAGACATTTGTAATAGTGGGAGGCGTAACCAAGCTGATACCGCTGACCGGCGTCACACTGCCGTTCATAAGCGCGGGCGGCTCGTCGCTGATAAGCTGCATGATGCAGGTGGGCATACTGCTGGGGATATCGTCGCTGAACCGCCAGCAGCGCGTGCGAGCAATGCGCGAAGGCGCAGGCGCACTGTGAACACGGAGGTGAGGCGCTCAAAATGAAGGAACTGAGGCGCAATATACGCATAATAGGCGCGCTGATGCTGGCCGGCATACTGGTGCTGGTGGTGTACCTGAACTACACTGTGGCGCTGAACGGCAACCGCTGGACCAACAGCACCAACAACACCCGGCTCACCACCGCGCGCAAATACGTGATAGCCGGCGACATAATCGACCGCAACGGCGAGGTGCTGGCCACAACCGACTCGGACGGCACGCGGGTGTACAACTCGTCGTCCGACATACGCATAGCAGTGTCGCAGACGGTCGGCGATACGCTGGGCATGAGCGGCACCGGCGTAGAGACGTTCTTCGCGTCCGAACTGCTGGGGCTGTCGGGCAACATATTCGACCGGTTCACCCAATGGATAACCGGCGCCGAGCAGCGCGGCTCAGACGTGCATCTGACGATAGACGCAAACCTGTGCGCATATATCGCCGACGCGTTCCCGGATGGCAAAAACGGCGCGGTGGCGCTGATAAACTACAAGACCGGCGAGATCTATGCAATGGTGTCGCTGCCGGGTTACGATCCCAAGCGCGTGGCGCGGCAGTCCGATGACGACGAGGACGCCCCCTACCTCAACCGCGTGACCCAGGGCCAGTATCCGCCCGGCTCGACATTCAAGATCGTGACCGCCGCGGCCGCGCTGGAGTCGCTCAGCGGCATAGAAAGCCGGGAATTCTACTGCTCGGGCAGCATGCCGGTCGGCGAAGGCTTCGTGACCGACAACGAGGGCAACGGCCATGGCGACGTGACATTCGAAAGCGCATTCGTGCGCTCGTGCAACCTGACGTTTGGCAGCCTGGCACTGGAGCTAGGCAACAGCCGCTTAAAGAGCCGCGCCGAGGCGATGGGCTTCAACACCAACTTCCTGTTCCGCGATCTGGTGCTATACGAGAGCAGCTTCCCGGATACTCAGAGCGATTTCGAACTGGCCTGGGCGGGCGTGGGCCAGGGCCGCGTGCTGGTCACGCCGCTGCACATGGCCATGATAGCCGGCGCAATAGCCAACGGCGGTCAGATGATGGAGCCGCGGCTGGTGTCGTCGATAGTCGGCGACAGCGGCATACCCAAGGCCCGCGTCGGCACAGGCGTATACAAGCGCATCGTGTCCTCAGGCGTGGCCTCCAAGCTGCAACAGTACATGGAGGGCGTCGTCAAGTCGGGCACCGGCACTAAGGCTCAGGTCGACGGCTACACGATAGCCGGCAAGACCGGTACCGCCGAGGTATCCTCCAGCGGCGCCGCCAAGCCGCACGCATGGTTCGTGGGCTACTGCGCCGACGAACAACACCCGCTGGCCATAGCGATAGTCGTAGAAAACGGCGGACACGGCGGCGACGTCGCCGCGCCGCTGGCCGCCAAGATATTCAAAAAGGCGATTAATTCGGGCTATTAAAAATGCACCGCCGCCGCGCAGCGCTCAGAGCGTTGTGCGGCGGTTTTTTGGCGGCGCGCGGTACTGCGGGGCGCAAGGCAGGGCGTTGCGCCGGATTCGATGCGCGGTATTTGGGCGCGTACCTGCGTTTTGGCAGAGCGGCGTGGCAATGCGGCTGCGATATGCGCGGGTCGCATTTGCGCTCAGGCGGGTTATCGCGCCGTATGTGGCGGTTACGCGATCTGCGGCGGGTTGCACTCAGACAGGCCGTCGCATCGGCTCAAGCTGCACGGCAATCCGCAGCACGTAACGGCGTTGGCAGGGCGGAGTGGCCGATACGGCACGCGCTATGCTCAGGCCGAATCGACGCTCAGGCGGGTTATCGCGCCGCATGTGGCGGTTACACGATCTGCGGCGCATTTGTACTCAGTCAGTCCGTCGCATCGACTCAAGCTGCACGGCAATCCGCGGCACGTAACGGCGTTGGCAGGGCGGAGTGGCCGACGCGGCGCGCGATATGCTCAGGCCTAATCGACGCTCAGGCGGGTTATCACGCCGCATGTGGCGGTTACACGATCTGCGGCGCATTTGTACTCAGTCGGTCCGTCGCACCGGCTCAAGCTGCAAGGCAATCCGCGGCACGTACCGGCGTTGGCAGGGTGGAGTGGCCGACGCGGCGCGCGTTATACCCAGTCGCATTGCGCTCAGGCGGGTTATCGCGTCGTTTGTAGCAGTTACGCTATCTGCGGCGCACCGGCACGCAGTCAGGCCGTCGCACCGGGCGCAACCATGCGGCGGATAACGGCGCATGTCAGCGCTGCGCCAGCGCCGCGCGTTGCAGCGCAGCCTGCCATTGCGCGCTGAACTGCGCTATCGACTGCTGCCTTTTAGCTCGCTGATCGCTTACGGCCGCCGCGGCAATGGCGTACAGCTCACCGCTCAGCTGCCAGTCGTCACGCGCGCGGCTGTACCCGCCAAACAGCGCAAACGCCGTCGCGCCCAGCGTGTACACGTTCGTCACTTCATCTATGACCGCACCCAGCTGGTACTCCTCCGGGGCCTGAAAGCGAGAACTGCCCCACATGCGCCCCATGTCGTTGACGCAGGGTTGCCTGCGGAAAAAGTCCACGTCGCATATCGTCGTCCTGCCGCGCGCGAAGTCGTACATTATGCTGCCGTCGTAAAAATCTATGCCAACGTAGCCCCGCGCTGCCACGCATTCAAAAAAGCTCAGTATGTCCCGGAACACATCGAGCCGCGCGCTGGCCGGCAGCTGCATGAACCGCCGGTGCGCAGCGGGGTACTGCCGGCCCATGCAGTCGCCATCCGCCCAGTTGAACGCCATGGCGAAACCGCCGCCCACCTCGCGCGCCTCGACCAGCTCTATCAGGCACGGATGCCGCAGGTCACGGTATACCGGCAGCGTCGCCTTGAGCCGGGCTATGGCGGCCTCGGGCGCGTCCACGCCGCGCACGGTCGGCGCGCCCGCGAACTTCACGAAATAGCGCCGTCCGTCCTTTTGCGTGCCAAAGCAGATATTGCCCGAGTCCTGATCGTCGAACACCTTGAACACCCGGCCGTAGTCGGCCATAAACCCAAAGTCGAATTCGCGCTTGAGCCTGAACGGTATGCCGTCAATGCGCTGGATATAGTACCCCTGCGCATGCCATGCCGGCACCACGTTGCGCATGCCGTCGTACCAGTTGAGCACCTCGCGCGCCTGGTTCAGCATCACATCTATCTCGGTCTGCCCATATGGCACCGCCCAGTACACCGACGAGAGCGTGTTGCTCGATATGTACAGCGCCAGCAGCTTCCAGAACTCCAGCGGTACATCGCCGTCAAAGTAACCGTCCACCATGCCCGTCGCAAACAGCGGCGACTTCTGCGCGCACCACACTATGCGATTGAACTCCTCCCACGGGTCGCCGAAGTCGCAGCGGTCAAAGTCGATCACGCACAGCCGGCCCGCGCGGTCGATCATCATGTTGCCTATGTGGTAGTCGCCGTGCTGGAACGTCTGCGGCCGCCCGGCCAGCAGATGGCGGTTGGCCTCTATGTAGTCTATGAACGCCTGACCGCCCTCACACTTTATCGGGCATTGGAGGTACAGGTTTATCTTTTTATCGATCTTGCGGTTAAAGCGCTCCGCCCAGTCCTGCTGTGATGCGGGGGCCGGTATCGAATGTATCCGGCGCAGTATGCGCCCCGCGTCCAGTCCGTAGGCGTACTGCTGCGCGTCGGGCAGTTCGGGCAGCACGCAGCTGGCGTCGTCGCCGTCTATCCACGTCTGGAGTATGTTCACGCCGGCCTCATCCGTCCAGATGTCCACCGGCATGCACATCGGTATGCCCAGCGCCGCAACGCGCTGCTGCATTCGGAACATGTCCGCGCGGCTCGCACTGTGCTCGGGCGGCGTGACGCGCAGCAGATACTGCGCGCCGTCCCGCGCCGCAACGCGGTACTTACGGTCGCACGACCAGCCCCTGTCTATCGGTTCCACTATCGTGATGTCCAGCTTTGGCATGTTCCCCTCCTGTGCTCGATATGTTGGCCGGCGCGGATCACGCAGCGGTCGGCTTTGCCCATTAAGCCCCGGCGCACGCACCCGCGACTTTGCCCGCCCGCCCGCGGTCACGCCATGCGCCATGCACTGCGCGGCGCGCATTGCCTTGAAATCAGCATAACATCCGGCCCGATGTCCTGTCAAGCCGGTCGCGCGCTCAGCCCCAAAACATTCCAGCACCGGTTTATAACCGCGCCAGTTTGTGATATAATATCCCCAGCACGGCGCATGCGCTCCTGCGCGCTGCGCTGAACAATCTGTCCTGGGAGGTCTTTTACATGAACGAAATTCTCACCCGCGATAAATTGCCCGAAAACTACAAATGGGATATGACGGCGCTCTACGCCGACGATGCCGCCTGGGAACAGGAGCGCGCCGCCGTGGCCGCCGAACTGGACACGCTGGGCGCGCTGGCCGGCGAACTGGGGCAGCCCGAACGGCTGCTCACGGCGCTGGATCACATGTTCCAGCTGGGCTGCCGGTTGGATAGGCTGATAACCTACGCCTGCTGCCGCCGCGACGAGGACAACTCCAATCCCACCTATCAGCGCCTCAGCGACATGGCGATGCACCTGTACCAGCAGTTCATAGAGGCCACCGCGTTCATAGAGCCCGAGCTGCTGTCGCTGCCCGAGGACTACCTGCGCAGCGCCATGGCGCGCACCGAGTTCGCCGACTACCGCGTCTACCTCAAGGGCGTACTGCGCCAGCGCCCGCACACGCTCAGCCGTGAAATGGAAGCGCTGATGGCCTCGACCGCCGAGCTGCGCCGCGCCCCTGACAACATCTACTCGATGATGACCGACGCCGACATGACCTTCCCCACGATAAAGGACGCGCAGGGCAACGACGTAGAGATAACCCACGGCAATTTCATACCGCTGCTGGAGAGCGCCGACCGCGAAGTGCGCCGCAATGCCTGGGATGGGCTGATGCTGACGCTGGCCAAGTGGGGCAACACTATCGCCACGACCTACTCCTCCAGCGTCAAAGCCGACATATTCGAGGCCCGCGCGCGCAAATACCCCAACACGCTCGAGGCATCGCTGTACGGCAACGAGATACCCCGCTCGGTCTGCGACAACCTGATAAGCGAGATCCATGGCCGGCTGGATGCGATGGGCCGTTACATAAAGCTGCGCGGCCGGCTGCTGGGCCTGGACACCGTGCGCCCGTATGACATGTACACGCCCATCGTCGGCGACGTCGATATGGGCCTGGACTACGAGCACGCATACGACGAGGTCGTAAAGTCGCTCGCGCCGCTGGGCGAGGAGTACGTCTCGCAACTGCGCGCGGCCCGCTCCGAGCGCTGGATAGACGTCTACGAAAACCGCGGCAAGACCAGCGGCGCATACTCCACCGGCGCTTTCGGCGCGCACCCCTACGTGCTGCTCAACTACCAGCCCACGCTCGACAGCCGCATGACGATAGCCCACGAGATGGGCCACGCGATGCACAGCTGGTACTCGCAGCGCACTCAGCCCTACCCCACCGCCGACTACTCGCTGTTCGTGGCCGAGGTCGCGTCGACCTGCAACGAGATGCTGGTCATGCGCGATCTGCTGCGCACTGTGACCGACAAGCGCCAGCGCGCGTTCCTGCTCAACCACCTGCTGGAGCAGTTCCGCACGACGATGTTCCGCCAGACCCAGTTCGCCGAGTTCGAGATGAAGGCCCACGCTCAGGCCGAAGCCGGCGAGCCGCTCACCAGCGAGAGCCTGTGCGCGCTCTACGATAGCCTGATCGCGCAGTACTACCCCGGCATGGAGCGCGGCGACACCGTAAAATACGAGTGGATGCGCATACCGCACTTCTATCGCGCGTACTACGTATACCAGTACGCGACCGGGTTTGCGGCAGCGGTCGCGCTCAGCGGCAAGATACTCGCCGACGGCCCCGAGAACTACCTGCGCTTTTTGTCGCTGGGCTCCAGCCTGCCGCCGATAGAGGAGCTCAAGATCGCCGGCGTCGACATGTCCACGCCCGAACCCGTGCATCAGGCGCTGGATTTCTTTGAGCAGGTGCTTGCGGAGTTTGAGTCGCTTATGGTATAATATCGAAGAAATCCCACAAGCGCTATTTGATTTACGGAGGAATCGGCTTTATGAAGGGCTATGATCGTGAGGATGCCGCGCGCGCTATCGCGGCACGCATCAACGCCCGCGCTTACAGCGACCTGGGCATACCGCTGGACGCGCTGGTGCGCCAGGCCATTGACGCGGATCTCGAGTACATGAAGTCGGCCGGCGTGCTGACCGAGGACGGCACGATGGGCGACGCCTACTACGATGACGATGACGCATTCGAGTTCCTGCTGGACCGCATCTGCGCCGAGCGCGGCATCAGCGGCGAGCGCGAGCTGCGCATAGCCAGCTTCCTGGACGACTATATGGACGCGCAACAGGCGTACATGGATCAGCACGGCCTGCTGGGCTGGGATTGACTCCGCGCGCCCGGTTCCCCACACCATAACCGCGGCATCCGGCTCTGCGCCCGCCGCCCGCACTTACAAGGAGGCAAATCATCAGATGAAGATCAGTTTTTCGACACTCGGCTGCCCGCGCTGGAGCTGGAACGACATAATAACCACCGCCGCCGACCTCAAGTACGACGGCATAGAGGTGCGCGGCGTCGGCAAGGACATATCCGCGCCTTCGATACCGCAGTTCGGGCCGGAGCTGCTGCCCGCCACCAAGGCTCAACTGGCTAAGCTGGGCCTGAGCATAAGCTGCCTGACCAGCGACATCTGCCTGCACGTGCGCGAGCGCGAGGACGAGATACTGCGCGAAGTCGAGGCGTACATATCGCTGGCCCAGCGCATGGGCGTGCCGTATGTGCGCATAATGGGCTGCGCCAGCGTCGCCCAGCCCACCGGTCAGATAGACGCGGGCTATGTCAAAGACCTGGCTCAGCGCTGCGGCGCAATGGCCCAGGAAAAGGGCGTCACACTGCTGATTGAGACCAACGGTGTCTGGGCATGCAGCGAAAAGCTGCGCGCGCTGCTGGACGCGATCGACTCGCCCAACGTCGCCGCGCTGTGGGACGTAAACCATCCGTTCCGCTACTACGGCGAGAGCGCCCAGACCACCTGGGACAACCTGGGCAAGTACGTGCGCCATATGCACATGAAGGACTCCATCATGCAGGACGGCCGCGCACGGTATGCGATAATGGGCTACGGCGACCTGCCGATTGAGCAGATAATCGGCGTCACGACCGCCGGCGGCTACGACGGCTTCTACTCGCTGGAATGGCTCAAGCGCTGGGACGTTACGCTCGAGGAACCCGGCATAGTGTTCGCGCACTACGTCAGCTACATGCGTTCGTTCGCGTAAGCTCAATAGATGATACGACCGCCCGCGCACAGCCTTGTGGCTCGTGCGCGGGTGGCTTGTTTGTTATTTGCCGGCATCTACGCAGATATGCGTCGGGCCGCCTGAACCACGCGCCGGCGTCCAGCGTCCGGGCGACTGCGGCGGCTCGCCATGCACAACACAGTTCACACATCGATCACCGCCGAACGTCTCTCTACTGTCGGCGGCACAACTTGCGCTCGATGAACACAGTTCGCACAGCGATTCCCGTCGAACGTCTCCCTAATGTAAACGGCGCAACTTGCGCTCGTGCAACACTGTTCACACATCGATCTCCGCCGAATGTCTCTCTACTGTCGGCGGCACAACTTGCGCTCGATGAACGCAGTTCACACATTGATCCCTGCCGAACGCCCCTCTACTGTCGGCGGCACAACTTGCGCTCGTGCAACACAGTTCACACATCGATCTCCGCCGAATGCCTCTCTAATGTCGGCGGCACAACTTGCGCTCACACACCAATCAGCAGTGAATCCCGCCGCAGCATGCCCGCCAGCGCACCCGATAAGCACAGCACCACTCGCAGCACGCCCGACCGGTAAAAAGCACCGCGCACACTTCTGCCGAACCCAAAAACAGACCGGCCGCTCGCGCAAGCCCAAATAGGCTCACGCGAGCGGCCGGTCACACAGCGACGGCTCACCGCGCCTTGCGGCGGCGCAGGTAGTCGTCGCGCAGTATCGCGTACAGCGACACGTCCACGTACCGGCCCTTGTTGTACAGCCGGCCGCGCACACAGCCCTCATAGAGCATGCCGCACTTGACCATCACCCGGCCCGACGCCGGGTTGTCCACCTCATGCTGGGCCTCTATGCGGTGCAGGCCCAGGTCCATGAAGCCCTCCTCCAGCACCGCCTCCAGCGCCTCGCTCATAAGGCCCTTGTTCCATTGCGCGCGCGCCAGCGAATAGCCCACCTCGGCCGAGTTGTGGTCGCGATTTATCCACATGAAGCCTATCGTGCCTATCAGCCGTCCGGTCTGCTTGAGCTCTATGCCCCAGCTGGCCGGCTGATCCTGGCGGTACTGCCGCAGCGCGTACCGCAGATATCCGCGCGTCTCGCTTACCGACGTGTGCGCATCCCACAGCACGTGGCGCGCCACTTCCGGGTCGCGGCTGTACTCGTACATGTCCTGCGCGTCGCTCATGCGCAGCTTGCGCAGTTTCAGCCGCTCTGTCTCCAGCTCGGGCAGCTCGTGAAAGAATCCCTCGGTCATGCCGCGCCTCCAGGTCGTGCCGGCGCGCACCGCGCCGCCAAATCTCAGTTTCCTTATCATAATACCATGTCAACCGCGCCGCTGACGGCCGGCCTCCCACTGGCTCACTTCACGCCGTAACGCGCCAGGTAGTCCTCCATACGCGCGCGCATGGCGTCGTCTATCACCACTTTGCCATCCACCGGGTGATTGTGCAACAGCTCTATTATCTCCCGGGTAGTCACCAGCGCATACGTGGGTATGCCGAATTCCTGCTCGACCTCCTGCACCGCCGACAGATCGCCCTGACCGCGCTCCATGCGGTCGACCGATATCACCAGCGCGTCGATCTTCACGTCCGCCGCAGCCTTCAAAAGCGGCACAGTCTCGCGCACCGACGTGCCCGCCGTTATCACGTCCTCGATTATTATAACGTGGTCGCCGTCCTGCGGCTGCATGCCCACTATCACGCCGCCTTCGCCATGGTCCTTGGCCTCCTTGCGGTTGAACGCGTAGCCCATGTCCACGCCGTGGTTCAGGTACAGCGCCGACGCGCACGCCACTGACAGCGGTATGCCCTTGTACGCCGGCCCAAACAGCAGCGTCGCGCCTTCAAGGTGGTTGTCCACTATGCACCGCGCGTAGTGCTCGCCCAACTGCGCCAACTGCGCGCCGGTGCGGTACTTGCCGGTATTAACGAAATAGGGCGTCTTGCGGCCCGACTTGGCGGTGAAGTCCCCAAACGTCAGCACGCCGCTGCGCACCATGAACTTTATGAACTCAAGCTTTGCATCCATCGCGCATACCTCCGAAAATATCATATGCGTCACGCCGCGGCTCCCCGGCCCGGCATTCCGCCATATATATTAGCATACGTCGGTAAAAATTACTACCTCGCCAGCCGCTTTATCCAGCGATACCTGTTGCAGACGATGACCGCCGTGCCGCACTTGAGCACCTGGTCGCACTTGAGAATCGCAAACACCACCACCGGCGACAGCTCCCACACAAACGCCCCCAGCGCCGACAGCGGCAACACTATGCACCACATGAATATTATGTCGTTGTACATCTGCACCTTGGGGCTGCCGCCCGAGCGCACTATGCCCGACAGCACCGCCACCTGATAGCTCGTGCCCACGACCGTGACCGCCAGCACCGTCATGAACTGCCGGCTCATCTCGCGGGTCTCGGGGGTCAACTCCTGGTATATGTTCAGTATCGGCTCGCGCACTGCGTAAAGCAACAGACCGGTTATCGCGCCGATCATCAGGAATATCACCTGCAGCGTGCGCGTGTACGACTTGACCAGCTCGCGGTCGTCGCGCCCCACCGCCTTGCCTATCAGTATGCCTGCCGCGCTCGACGCGCCGTAGCACAGCACCGATATGATCTGAAATACCGAGTTGGCCACCGATGACGACGCCACCGCCGACGCCGTGTTGCCGGTGTCCATGTGGCCCAGTATCGCCGCCTGCAGGCCCATCGCCACGCCCCACGACGCCGACGTGAACATCACCGGCAATGCCGCCCGGGCAAAGTCGCGGTTGAGCGCCTTATCGTGCACGCGCAGGTCGCTGGGCCGCAGTTTGAGCACCTGCTCCTTTTTGAGCACGTACCACACGACCACTATAAGCTCCACCACGCGCGCCGTCAGCGTCGCCAGCGCCGCGCCGTATGTGCCCAGCCGCGGCATGCCCAGATGCCCGAATATCAGCCCGTAGTTGAGCGTCACGTTTATCATCAGCGAACACAGCGATATGCCCATGCCCAGCCGCACGTTCTCCACGCTGCGCAGCGCCGACACCAGCACGTTGCTCACGCAGAAGATTATGTACGAATAGGTCATGACACGCAGGTACTTGACGCCCTCCTCGATCTCGGCCGGGTTCTGCAGCAGCAGCTCAAGGCACTGCCGGGGCGCTATCAGCGTCACCAGCATCATCAGTACGCCCGCCACAAAGCACACCCTGAGCGCTATCGCAATCACCTTTTTGATCGCCGCCGTGTCGCGCCGGCCCCAGTACTGCGCCGTCAACACCAGCATGCCCTCGCCCGCGCCGCTGACCACCATCTGCAGCAGGAACTGTATCTGATTGACCTGCGCCACGCCGGCCAGCGCCTCCTGGCTGTAACTGCCCAGCATCACGTTGTCGGCCAGCGATACGCTGGTGACTATCACGTTTTGCAGCGCGATGTAGAACAAGAGCCTGAAAAACCTCCGGTAAAAGTCCCGGTCGCGGGTGAAGAACTGCCGCCGCACCGCCGTTTCCATACGCCATCCCTCCGGTAAATTTAACCTTTTGCGCATACATCGATTTTAGTCCATGCCGCGCCGCTTGTCAACGCGGGCGCAATGTAAAATACTGCGCAGTTCATTCAACATGGCCGATTTTATGATATAATCAAGCTGTATTACGCGTTTGAGCGGAGGTGTGCAGATGATAGTGACTACTACGCCCTCAGTCGAGGGCCGCACGATAACCGAATACGGCGGCATAGTCTTTGGCGAGGTGATAACCGGCGTGAACTTTCTGCGCGATATAGCGGCGTCGCTGCGCGACGTTTTCGGCGGGCGTTCGCGCTCCTACGAGGAGGAGCTCAGCCAGGCGCGCGAGGAAGCTATCGCGGAAATGGCTCAGCGCGCTCAGGACATGGGAGCCGACGCCGTAGTCGGCGTCAAGATGGATTACGAAGTGCTGGGCGCCAACTCCAGCATGCTGATGGTCACGGTGTCGGGCACCGCGGTGCGGCTGGACTGAGGCGCAAGGGGAGGTTAATGCCTATGTATCAGGGCTTTATAAAGGTCGCGGCGGGCACGCCCCGCATACGCGTCGCCGACGTGGACTATAACGCCGGCGTGATTATGGACATGATGAACCGCGCCGCACGGGTGGGCGTAAAGCTGCTGGTGCTGCCCGAGCTGTGCGTGACCGGCTATACCTGCAGCGACCTGTTTTTGCAGGGCACATTGCTGGACGGCGCGCGCCGCGCGCTGGATACGATTGCCGCCGGTACGCGCGCGCTGGACATGATAGCGGTCGTCGGACTGCCGGTGGACGTGTGCGGCAGCGTGTACAACTGCGCCGCGGTGCTCTATCACGGCAGCGTGCTGGCACTGATACCCAAGGCCAACCTGCCCGAATACGGCGAATTTTACGAAAAGCGCCAGTTCACCCCCGCGCCCGCTGAGCGCAGCTATGTGGACTGCGCCGGCGGCCTGGCGCCGTTTGGCAACCGCGTGGTGCTCAGATGCGCCGAACTGCCCGAGTTTGCGTTCGGCGTGGAGATCTGCGAGGATCTGTGGGTACCGGCCACGCCGTCGGTCGGACTGGCCGCCGCCGGCGCCACGATTATTTGCAACCTGTCGGCCTCCAACGAAACCATCGGCAAGGCCGATTACCGCCGCCTGCTGGTCAAGGCCAAGTCGGGTTCACTGGTGGCGGGCTACGTCTACGCCGACGCCGGCGACGGCGAATCCACTACCGACCTAGTGTTCGCCGGCCACAACCTGATAGCCGAAAATGGCGTGCTGCTCGCCGAAAGCCAGCTGTTCAAAAACGACCTGACCATATCCGAAATCGACGTCAGCCGCCTAATGTTCGAGCGCCGGCGCATGCATCTGGGCGCAAACGCGCAGGGTTACTCCACGATCACGTTCAGCATGCGCCCTCAGACCACGCTGCTGACCCGCCCGATACCCGCGCAGCCGTTCGTGCCGGGCGGCGAGGACGCGCTGGCCGAGCGCTGCGAGGCGATACTGAGCATGCAGGCCGCAGGCCTTGCAAAGCGCATCGAACACGCCCACGCACGTACCGCGGTCGTGGGCATATCGGGCGGACTGGATTCGAGCCTGGCGCTGATAGTGGCGGCGCGCGCTATGGACGTGCTGGGCCGGCCGCGCAGCGACGTGATAGCGATAACCATGCCGTGCTTTGGCACGACGGCGCGCACCAAGTCCAACGCCGAGCGGTTGACCGAGCTGATAGGCGCACAGCTTCAACGCATAGACATAACCGAGTCAGTGCGCCGGCACTTCAAGGACATAGGCCAGAGCGAGACCCAGTTGGACGTGACATACGAAAACTCGCAGGCCCGCGAGCGCACCCAGGTGCTGATGGACGTGGCCAACCGCACCGGCGGACTGGTCGTGGGCACGGGCGATCTGAGCGAGCTGGCGCTGGGCTGGGCCACGTACAACGGCGATCACATGTCGATGTACGGCGTCAACGCGTCGGTGCCCAAGACGCTGATACGCCATATCGTGCGCCACGTGGCCGAGAGCGCCGGCGAGGGCGAACTGCGCGCCACGCTGCTGGACATACTCGCCACCCCGGTCAGCCCCGAACTGCTGCCCGCGCGCGACGGCGAGATAGCTCAGGTCACCGAGGACCTGGTCGGCCCGTATGAGCTGCACGACTTTTTCCTGTACTACGCGCTGCGCTGGGGCTACTCGCCCAAGAAGGTGTTCCGCGTGGCGCAGTACGCGCTGGGCGACCGCTACGACCGCGCCACGATACTCAAGTGGCTGCGCACGTTCTACCGCCGGTTCTTCCAGCAGCAGTTCAAGCGCTCGTGCCTGCCCGACGGCCCCAAGATAGGTTCGGTCGCGCTGTCGCCGCGCGGCGACCTGCGCATGCCGTCCGACGCATGCGCCGACGCCTGGTTGCGCGAGCTGGAGCGCGTCGAGTGACGTGCGGCTAAATGCCGGACGATCCGGTAAATATGCAAATGGCATGCGGCCTGCAAGGAATTGCAGGCCGCAGACCGTTGACAAACCTCAGTCAACGGTCACTTTTTTGAAAAGAACCGAAAAAA
>DSLFC04102__coassemble_1189_pt1 | contig 17016 bp, 11 predicted proteins | sample DSLFC04102__metabat2_low_PE_005 | metagenome-assembled genome bin DSLFC04102 | reverse complement strand
GCTTCCCCGCGCGGCGGCAGACCACGCAGGATGACGGGGGAGTCGCTTGTGAAAGGGGCGGGATCGCATTGGTCAATCAGGGAAAGGCGAATGGAGCTGAAACGCCGGCGTACAAAAGGCCCAGCTTCTTTAAGCTGGTAGCGCAGAACAAGGCGCTGCTGCTTATGTGCGTGCCGGCAATCGTCTTCTTCTTCGTGTTCTCGTACATGCCCATGCCGGGCGCGTACATAGCGTTCACGAACTTTAACTACAACGCGGGCATCTGGAAGAGCCCGTTCATCGGACTGCAGAACTTCAAGTTTCTGTTCACGTCCGGCCAGCTGACGCTGCTACTGCGCAACACGATACTTTACAACGTGGCGTTCATAGTGCTGGGCAACGTGCTGCAGCTGGCGTTTGCGATACTGCTCAACGAAGTGCGCTGCAAGCTGTTTAAGAAGGTCAGCCAGTCGCTGATGTTCCTGCCGTACTTCATATCGGACGTGCTTGTGTCGCTGCTGGTTTACAACATGCTCAACTACGACTACGGCTTCATATCGAACCTGGTGCGCTCGATGGGCGGCGACATGCCCAAGGTATACCAGATGGCCAGCGCCTGGCCGGCGATCATCATACTGGTCAACCTGTGGAAGGGCACCGGCTACGGCACGGTCGTGTACTTCGCGGCGATAACCGGCATGGATACCTCGATGATGGAAGCGGCCGAGATAGACGGCGCGAACGGCTACCAGAGGATATGGTACATCACGCTGCCTACGCTCAAGCCCACCGTCGTCATACTGTTCCTGTTCGCCATAGGCGGCATACTCAAGGGCAACTTCGGCCTGTTCTACAACCTGGTTGGCAACAACTCGATGCTCTTTAACACCACCGACATCATAGAGACCTACGTTTACCGCTCGATGATGAACAGCTTCAATTTCTCGCAGAGCAGTGCGGTCGGTCTGTTCCAGAGCGTGGTCGGCTTCTTCATAGTGTTGACCGCCAACGCCATCGTCAAGAAGTTCGAGGCGGATTACGCGCTGTTCTAAACTGAGAAAGGGAGTGTGTCAAAATGGCAAACCACGTGAGTTCCAGTGCGCATGACCATCCCACTCATGTGAAACTGGATTCATCGGATAAGGTAATACGCGGAGTTACCTATACGATAGTTACGATATTCTGCATATTCTGCATACTGCCGTTCTGGCTGATAGTCGCCTCGTCGTTCTCGTCCGAGGCGGCCATAAGGCTGACGGGCTTCACGCTGTGGCCCACGGACGTGTCCACCTATTCGTATGAGCTGCTGTTCCGGGCGCCGGAGCAGATGCTGGGCGCTTATGCGGTCACGATAGGCATGACGGTCGTAGGCACGCTGGTAGGTCTGTTCGTGGTCTCGATGACCGGCTACGCGCTCCAGCGCAAGGACTTCCCGTTCCGCAACGCGATAATGTTCTACATCTACTTTACGTCGCTGTTCTCGGCCGGCCTGGTTCCGTTCTACCTGCTGATGGTGCAGACGCTGGGCCTGCGCGATACCTACTGGGCCGTGCTGCTGCCGCTGATGATGAGCCCGTGGGTCATAGTGCTGATGAAGAACTTCGTAAAGGCGATACCCCACGAGATAACCGAATCGGGCAAGATAGACGGCGCGGGCGACTTCCGCATATTCTACGCGCTGATACTGCCCTCGATGAAGCCGGCGCTGGCGACCATAGGCCTGTTCCTCGCGCTGGGCTACTGGAACGAGTGGTACTACTCTTCGCTGTTCCTGACCAAGGACATGCCCAAGCCCCTGCAGTACCACCTGTATAACGTCATAAACAAGGTCGCCAGCCTGAAGAACTCGGTTGCAGGTTCTAACATAGTGCTGGATACCGACCTGCCCTCCGAGACGCTGAAGATGGCGACCGCAGTTGTGGCGACCGGCCCCATCATACTGCTGTACCCCTTCGTGCAGAAGTACTTCGTTGCCGGCCTGACCGTTGGTTCGGTCAAGGGTTAATAGCCCCAATATAATTCAGGTTTCAGCGGCATTGCCGTTGAGAATATAATAAGGAGGCACAATCAGATGAAGAAACTGGTTGCTTTGCTCATCGCTCTGACGATGGTGCTGGCTTGCATGCCTGTCATGGCTGAAGAGGCTTCTACCATCGACACCTCGGAGCACGTTGTCGTAACCTACATGGCCACCGGCGATATACCCACCAACCGCACCAACGAAGTGCTGGCGCTGGTCAACGAGAAGCTCACCGAAAAGGTGAACGCCGAGCTCGCGTTCCAGTGGATAGAGTGGACCGACTACACCACCAAGTACAACCTGCAGCTGGCGGCTCAGGACGGCACTGTTGACCTGGTCGGCACTGCGACCGACTGGCTCGACGCGTGGCCCAACAGCCAGCGCGGCGCGTTCCTCCCGCTGAGCGAGGAGATGCTGCAGACCTATGCTCCGCAGACCTGGGCTTCCGTGTCCGCTGAGCACTGGGATATGTGCCGCTACAACGGCGAGATCTACATGATCCCCGAGGACAACTATGCGCAATGGATCAACCACGGCTTCATGTACCGCGGCGACTGGGCGGCTGAGGCTGGCCTGGAAGACGGTGTGAATTCCTGGGAAGACCTGGGCGTGTACTTCCAGTACATCGTTGACAACAAGGAAGGCGTCATACCGTGGGATGCGGGCGGAAGCGGCTCCTCCTACAGCCCGCAGCTGTCCACCGGCTGGCAGTTCTCGCACACCACCAACATCGCTATAGACGGTATGCCCGTGTCGTTGTTCCAGGGCGTGAGCAAGGACGATCCCTACACGCTGAGCCGTTACTATCTGGAAGGCGACGAGTTCGTCGAGTATGCCAAGACCATGAAGGAGTGGGCGGACGCTGGCTACTGGCGCTCCGACGTGCTCAACTACAACGGCGACACCATGGGTGAGATGAAGGAAGGCCTGACCGGCGCCCATCAGCATCACACCGAGACCTGGACCGGCGAGCGCACCAACATGGAGAAGGAGCAGCCCGGCTCCGACCTGCAGTTCTTCTACTTCGGCGAAGAGATGCAGAACATTGTCCGTATGAACATAACCCACGGCGCTATGGCTGTGGCCGCTCAGAGCGACTGCCCCGAGCGCGCGCTGATGGTCTATGACCTCATGCGCAACGATCAGGAGATCTACCGCCTGATGATGTACGGCATCGAGGGCGAGAGCTACACCATCAACGAGGAAGGCTACCTCGTTCGTCCCGATGACTTCGAGTCCACCACCGACGACGTGTCCTTCAACTTCTGGTGGGGCCGCAACGACGATCTGGGCCTGCGCGCCGCGGATCGCGACTGGGAAGCCATCGATGCGCTGTACGCTGAGTACGACTCCATCGCGGCTGACTACCCCTATGGCCAGCTGGTTATAGACCGTACCGTGCCCGAGATCTCGATGTACATCGACAACATCTCCAACGTGTACAACACCTACATGCCGCAGATCGTGTTCGGCATGGCGCAGGATCCGGAGTCCTTCGTGGCTGAGTTCCGTTCTCAGCTGCAGGCCGCTGGCATCGAGAACGTCATGGCTGAAGTGCAGCGCCAGATAGACGCTGTGTACGGCGACACCGCTGCGACGACCGAGGAGACCGCTGCCGAATAATCGGACGCGAACTGATTGATACTTTAAAAATGGGATGCCTGGCATGAGGATGGCATTCGGCCGAAAGGCCGGGGCCGGGTCTGCCCGGCATCCCTTTGATGTTAAAGGAGTACTTATGAGCAGCAAGGTTAACATGAACCTGGGCTGGCGCTTCTATCTGGGGGATGAGCCGGGCGCCGACTTCATGGGATTTGACGATTCGGGGTGGCGCGAGGTCACGTTGCCGCACGACTGGTCGGTCGAGCATCCGTTTGACAAGCACAATGCTTCCGGAACCGGCTATCTGCCCGGCGGCACCGCATGGTATCGCAAGCACTTTGAATTGCCCGATTGCGCTGCGGGCAAGCGCGTGCGCATAACGTTTGGCGGCGTGTACAAGCATGCGCGCGTATGGGTAAACAGCAATTATCTGGGACAGCGTGCGTATGGCTATTCGACGTTTACGTTTGACGTGAGCGCGTTTGTGCATCCGGGCGAGAACGTGGTCTGCGTGCGCGTCGAGCACAATGAAGTGGCGGACTCGCGCTGGTTTACCGGCAGCGGCATATATCGCGATGTCACGCTTGAGATTAGCGACATGCGGGCATTTGCGACTGATGGCATATTCGTGACCACCGAGCGCGCCGACGCCAGCGAAGCGCTGGTCAAGGTTGCCTACGAGACGCTGGGCGGCGAAGGCGCGCGCTTTGAGATAGTCGACGCTCAGGACGTTGTAGTGGCGACTGCTGAGGCGCAGGGCGAGAGCGGTGAGGCGCTGCTGACTGTCAAGGCGCCGGCGCTGTGGAGTCCCGATTCGCCGAACCTGTACACGTTGCGCGCAGCGGTGCTGGCTGGCGGCGAGGTCACCGACGAGCAGCAGGTGCGCTTTGGCATACGCACCATACTGTTTGATGCGGATAAGGGCTTCTTCATAAATGGCCAGAACGTCAAGCTCAAGGGCGTGTGCGTGCATCATGATGCGGGCGCGCTGGGCGCGGCGGTACCGCGCGGAGTGTGGGCGCGCAGGCTGAGCAAGCTCAAGGCCATGGGCTGCAACGCGGTGCGCACTGCGCACAATCCGCCGGACACGGGTCTGCTCGACCTGTGCGACGAGATGGGCTTCATGGTAATGGACGAGGCGTTCGACGAGTGGGAAGGCTCCAAGAACAAGTGGTGGCAGGGCCACAATGTGTACCCGCCCAAGCGGTTTGGCTATGCCGAGGATTTCCCGCTCTGGCACAAGGCGGATTTGGAAGGCATGGTAAAGCGCGACCGCAATCATCCTTCAATAATACTCTGGAGCATAGGCAACGAGATCGACTATCCGAACGATCCGTATGTCACGCCGCTGTTTGACGAGGTGCTGGGCAACAACGATGCCAACAAGCCCGCGGCGGAGCGCCGGTATGACCCGCGCAAGCCCGATGCAGGCCGGCTGGCAGTCATAGCGCGCGAGCTGACCGACATAGTGCATGCGGTGGATACGACGCGCCTGGTGACCAGTGCGCTGTCCTTCCCGGAGCTGTCCAATCGCACCGGTTATGCCGAGGTGCTGGACGCGGCGGGTTACAACTACAAGGAGCAGTTCTATGAGGAGGATCACGCCAAATATCCGGGCCGCGTGATCTATGGCAGTGAAAACGGCCACAGCATAGAAGCATGGCGCGCGGTGTCGGATCACGACTACATCTGCGGTCAGTTCCTGTGGACTGGTGTGGACTTCCTGGGCGAGTGCCTCGGTTGGCCGTTGCGCATATCGCAGGCGGGTCTGCTGACGCTGGCGGGCTATGAAAAACCGATATACTACCAGCGCAAGGCGCTCTGGTCGGATGAGCCGTTTGCCAAGATCGCGGTAGGCCACGGCCATGGCCCGTATGACGAGCGCTTTGTATGGGCGGGCGAGCCGGGCGTGCATCAGACCGTCAGCGTGTATACCAATGCGCCGCGCGTTGAGCTGCTGCTCAATGGCGAGTCGCTGGGCGTGCATGAGGCCGGACTGGACAACGGCTGCTGCGCCAAGTGGCAGGTGCCCTATGCGCCGGGCGAGCTGCGCGCCAGGGTAGACGGCGCCGAAGACGTGCTGGTCAGCACCGGCGTGGCGACTGCTATCGAGCTGACCTCCGATAAGCGCGCGCTGCATGCCGATGGGCAGGATCTGGCACAGATAGAGGTCACGCTGCGCGATGAGCAGGGCAATGTAGCTGCGGCCTATGACGAATGTGTGACATACCAGCTGGTGGGCGATGCGCGCATAATCGGCATAGAGAACGGCGCACCGGATGACCTGACTCCATATGCGGAGAACCACCGTGCGACGCGCGACGGCCGTGCGATAGTGTATGTGCGCGCGGGCGAGACGGCGGGCGCCGTGACGCTGTATGCGCATACGCGTTCGGGACTGCGGGCGTGTGTTGAGCTGGAGCAGCGCTGATTCAGGCGATAAACCTCAAATACTTACCGGGTGCAGGCGGAATGCTGCGCCCGGTTTTTTTGATGGCCGGCGCAATGCTTATAAGTAAACGGCCGATGCAGGCTTGCAAACCGGGCAACGTGATCGTATAATATATGGAAGAAAGAGGTGTTTGGCAGGGCCACTTATTAACATGCCAAGGAGGACGGACCACATGCGCTACATAGAGGAGCGGGAACAGACGCCGGTCGTGGGCGAGTACGATGTCATAGTTGCGGGCGGCGGCGTTGCGGGCATCGCGGCGGCACTGGCAGCGCGACGCGCGGGATGCAGTGTGTTGCTGATTGAAAAGAGTCTAATGTTGGGCGGCTTGGCAACGCTTGGGTTGATAAACTACTTTGTGCCCATGTGCAATGGGCGCGGCGTACCGATAATCGGCGGCATGTGCGAGGAGCTGATGCGGCTGGCGATACGGCGCGGGTTTGACACCTTGCCTGATTGCTGGCGCGACGGCGGTCCGGCGCCCGACTCGCGCGAGCGCTATGCGACGCGGTTCTCAGCGAATATATTTGCACTGGAGCTCAGCGCGTTGCTGGATGACGAAGGCATAGAGCTGCTTTACGACGCGCTGGCGGTGCGGCCGGTCATGGCGCAACAGCGGTGCGAGGGAGTGGTCGTGGAGAGCAAGGGTGGACGCGAATTCTATGGCGCGGGCGTTGTGATAGACGCGACCGGCGACGCCGACCTGCTGCAGCGCGCAGGCGTACCCACTGTGCAGGGTGGCAACTACTTTACATATCTGGGCACGGCGATAGATATCGAGCACTGCCGCCGTGCGGCGCAGTCCGGTCGCATACAGGATGCATTATATGGCATATCGGGCGGTCATGCCAATCTGTATGGCGGCGGTCATCCCGAAGGGATGCCGTTGATCGGCGGAGTCGACGCGCACGAGATCACACGGTACATAATCGATAACCATCGGCTGCTGCTGGCTCAACTCGATGAGGCGCAGCGCGCTGAGCGCGACGTAGTGCAGCTGCCGGGCATGCCGCAGTTCCGCACGACGCGTCGGCTTGACGGCGACTATGTACTTGCGCCCGAGGATGCATACCGTCACTTTGACGATTCGATAGGTGCAATCTGCGACTTTGACAGGCGCGACTATCTGTTCGAGGTGCCGTTGCGCTGCATTGCGCGGCGCGACTGGCCGAATTTGATTACGGCCGGGCGCTCGGCAAGTGCGCGTGAATATGCATGGGATGTGCTGCGCGTGATACCGCCGGCGATTGTGACGGGTCAGGCCGCCGGTCAGGCTGCGGCGCATGCGTTGGAGCAGCACTGCGGAGTTGCCGATGTCGACATTTGCAGATTGCAGCGCGCGCTCAATGATGCAGGCCTGATGATACACTTTGACGACGCGCTGTTGCCCGCCGGCCCCGACGCGGGCGAACATGTGGCGTCCGATCATATCTAACTGCGCGACATTCGCCTTATATATACAAAAAACTGCCGCGCGCCTGAACATTTACAGGCGCGCGGCAATTTTTGTGGGAACTCAACCGTATATGAACTCGTGCAGCAAATCTATGTTCTTGCTGAAATTGGGGTGGATCTCCCAGCGGCCATCGTAGGTGCCGCTGTCGAACGTGCCGTCGGCGGGAATGCGGAACTGCTCAACGCCGCCCGATATCGCGCTGGCGCCCTTTATGCCCAGCTGGACCGCGTCAAAGAACGGCAGGTTAGTGCGCACGTTGTTCCACAGGTTCAGCGCGGTGACCATCAATTCAGCAACCGACTGAGTGGACAGCTTATTGGCTATGGCCACCAGCACGTCGCGCTGACGTTCGGTGCGCTTGTAGTCGGTGTCCAGTTTGCGGATGCGGGAGTAGGCAAGGGCCTGCTGCCCGGTCAGGTGGATATTCTCGCCATACTGGTCGAGTTCGCTGAAGTCCTTGCCCTCGGCGAGGCCGTTCTTTTCGGCATCCTCCTTGTAGTAGTTGAGTATGTTGTTCACATGAAGCATCTCATCATATGTGACATCCATGTCGATGCCGCCAATTGAGTCGATGATTTCGGCGAAGTTGGCCAGGTTGACGACGACGTATTCGCTGATGTTCATGTCGAACGCCTCATTGACGGTTTTCATCGCCAGGTTGGGGCCGCCAAAGCGGTAGGCGGCGTTGATCTTGTTTTTGGCGGACTTACCGGGTATGCTGACCAGCATATCGCGCATTATCGAGGTCAGCTTGATCTCGCCGGTCTGCTGATTGATCGACGCGATTATCATCGTGTCGGTGCGGCCGTTGTCGTCCAGCGAGCGGGAGTCGTTGCCCAGCAGCAGTATGTTGCGCCAGCCTTCGCCCAGACCTTCGCGTATCGACAGATCGCCGTCCTGTATTATGACCTGTTCGGACGGGTCGAGTTCGGTCAGCAGTTCGCGTTCCTCGTCGGTGAGGCCCAACGTGCGGGCTATCTCGTCGAGGTTGTTTATGCTGTTTTCGCTGGTCAGCGGATTGTCCTCGGGCATGCCGCTGTTTGTGGGTTCGGTCACAGTTGTCGAGTCCTCGGCGAGTGCCGCACCAAAGATGGCGGTGACCATCATCAGCGCACACAGCATGGTCGCCAGTGCGCCCTTGAGTATATTCCGGTTCATCGTAACACCTCTTACAGAACAGTCGCTCGAATATCATCACGGAGTATGTGTCGATTTGACGAAAGCTGTCGCATATTAGTTGCATATCCGCGGCAAATTAGCAGCATGACGCGAACTTTTTCGTCAATACAGTAAAAAAATGGAATACGGGTTTACAGAATTACAAAAACAGTCTATAATTTATGTAAATAAACTGCTGCGGGAAGGAAGTAGCTATGGACAGACTGCTTGCGGATATAGAGGCGACAGCGCGTGAAGCCGCGCAAATCATGCTTAAAGCCGGCAACTCGCCGGCGCATGCCAAGGAAGGCCATTACAACTACGTGACCGACGCGGACGTGCAGGTGCAAAAGCTGTTGATAGAGCGGCTGCACGCGCTGGTGCCGGACGCGGAATTCCTGGCCGAGGAGCAGGATAATCAGCGCCTGAGCGCTGCGCCGACGTTCATAATCGATCCGATAGACGGCACGCTGAACTTCATGCGCAGCCGGCAGTGCTCAGCCATATCGATAGCGCTGTTGCGCGAGCGGCGGCCGGTGCTGGGACTGATATATGACCCGTATCGAGACGAACTGTTCACGGCGACGCTGGGTGGCGGCGCGCGGCTGAACGGACATGAGATACGCGTATCGGATGTGCCGCTGGAACGCGCGATGGTCGGCATAGGCACATCGCCATACAATCCGGCGCTGGCGCGGCGCACGCTGGACATAGCGTGTGAATTCCTGCTCAGCGCAGGCGACCTGCGGCGCATAGGCTCGGCGGCGCTTGACCTGTGTTACATAGCCTGCGGGCGCGCCGATGTGTACTACGAGCTGCAACTGTCGCCGTGGGATTTTGCGGCGGGCGCGCTGATAGTGAGCGAGGCGGGCGGACGGTTTGCGCTGCCGCGGAACGGGCGCGCCGACGAGTTGGACTTTGGCGTGCCGGGCTGCGTGCTGGCTACCAACGCGCGCTGCTATCAGGCGGCGCTGGACGTGCTGATGCGGCATGGCGTGTGACGCATCGGCGATATAATGATTTTGCGCACCGGATGCTGCTATCAGGCGGCAACCGGTGCGCATTTGCGTCATATGGAGCCAATGTTCACGTTTGAATCGGCCCGCGCACGGGAAGTATGATGCGAAGCAGGCAATTTATGCTCAATGGGGCAGCCATGACCTGCGCACATGTCCGTGCCCGGCAGTGCGGTGCAAAAGCCAATGAACAGCTCAATGCCAACAGGTATTGGTCATGCAGTCATAGTTGCCGGAACCAATATGTGTAACACTCCCGGTGCCAGCGACTATGTTGCCAAGTTGTGCAAAAAGCCAGTAAGGAAGCCGAATGCCCGGTGGTGGCGTCAATGCTGGCGTGATTCAAAACAACGGGTATTTGCCGCTGAGCGTGGTCGTCCGTTGGGCCTGGTCGTCCGTTGGGCCTGGTTGTCCGTTGGGCTTGATCGTCCGTTGGGCTTGATCGTCCGTTGGGCTTGAACGTCCCTTGGGCCTGATCGTCCCTTGGGCTTGGTCGTCCCTTGGGCCTGATCGTCCATTGAGCGTTACCGTCCCTCGAACAAGGTTGCCTCGTCCGGCAGTGCAACCACATGCCGAATTGTAGTAGCAGCTCAACCCGGCTGTCCAATTAGAGCGTCATGCGGGGTTAGCCAATTGCCGCGCTGATTTCCCGGTCGATTGCCTCGTAATCGATTTGTGACAGTATGGTGCTGTCAACTTGGATCAGCTGCCCTATTGCAAACCGCCGGAAGCCGCGCGCTTCGATTCCGGCGCAAAATGCATCAAGTGCTGGCGGCGTGCAGGGCGTGGGTGTGATCTCGGGATAACACGTGTTTACGACGTGACCGCGATGGCGCTCGGGCGAGCGTTCGCGCGCAGCGAATCGCGCGTATATGGCGGCCGGGTCGCCGTCAAAGCGCACCGTTATGGGTTTGCAGCCTTCGCGCGTAAGCAGTTCGCGCCAGGCGGGCTCATTGGCTGATTCGAAATTGTTTTCGACTATGAACGGCCGGCCTGCGTCCAGCTGAGTGCGGGCAAAGTCCAGCAGCACTAACTCGGCGGCCTGGCCCAGCTTGACCTTTTCAGCGCGGTTGGCGAAGCCCACCGTGTCGAACAGCCGCTCCTTTATCGAGTCTTTGGACATCATCGGCAGTGCGCGGCGCGCGCTCAGCCATTTGGCAAAGCGCGACTTGCCGCTGGCGGGCATGCCTGCGACCAGTATGCAGTACATGCGCGTCACCTACCTGGTTGCGAGCGGGTAACCGCTCAGGTATTTATCGGTCAGGCCGCACTCATCTATCAACTTAAACAGTGTATAGCGGGTGCGATAGTCCTTGGCGCAGTGCATCGACATGTTGAGCAGTTCGTCGTCTATGCCGCACTCGGCGGGAGTGAGCGGCGCGCCCAGCCGGGTCATGGCGTCCAGTATCTGCTGGTACGGCGGCAACAGCGCTATCGCCTGGCGTATGTCGGATATGCGCTCTTGAGCGCGGCGTATGCGGCGCAGCTGCTCGTCCCAACTCAGGAAGTCGCCCGGGTTGTCATCCATGATCGCGCGGGCGTTGGCCTCGCCGTAGGCATGAATCATCCACTTGACGCGCTCGTCATGGCCGATGCGATGCGACTTGATCGCGTCTATGTCGAGATTGGATATGTCCTCAGTGGCAAAACGCTCGAATATCGGCCACACCAGCAGTGTGGCTACGCCGACCGAAGCGCCGTGCGAGGGGGCGGGCTTGCCGCGCAGCATCTGTTGCATCTCCCAGTAATGGGCGATGTTGTGCTCTACCGACGCCACTGCGCGGGTATGGCCGACGATCATAATCGTAACGCCGGCAAGCAGCAGCGCCTCTATCAGCACGCGCATGCCCTTTTCAGTGCGGGCGAGGATTTCGTCTATATTGCCCAGCAGCTTGTTAATCGCGTCGGTGACAATCTCGCCACAGACAAAGCAGTACGGCTCGTCGTTTATGATGTTACCTATCATCCAGTCGCACTTGGCTATGAACTTGCCCAGCACGTCGCCGACGCCGGCGCGCACCATGTCCAGCGGTGCGGTGCGCAATATCTCGGTATCGCAGACTATTATCTCCGGGCAGGGGCCGTTGCGATGTATCTTGAGGCCCTTGAACGTCAGCGGCGCGACTACCGAAGTGTAGCCGTCCATGGATGGCGCGGTACCTACGCTTACGAATGGCAGTCCGGTGCGCGCCGCGTTGACGCGAGTGGTATCTGTTATCGAGCCGGAGCCGACCGCGACCAGAAACTCGGTCTCGGGCTGAATGCTCAGCAGCACCTCGCCCACGGCGCGCTCATCGGGTTCCATGTGGCCGTCGCGCACTATAACGCACTCGATCACGTCAAAGCCCGCGCCGCGCAGCGTCTCGCTGACGCGCCGCCCGGCGACTTCATAGGTGTTGTTGTCGGCCACCAGAACGCAATGTGTGCCCAGTCCGCGCGCGCGTATGTAGCCGGGTATGTTGGGCACCAGCCCACTACCCACATATATGTCCTGCCGGGGCAAAGTGTGCGGGCCGGGGCAGGCGCACTCTATGCCAGTAACCAGCAGCTTGCCGGATTCATCGTAACTTATATTATATGCCATGTCGATTCTCCTTTGCGCGCCACAGCGCTTTTATATGCCCATGATACAACATTTGCCGCCATAGCGCAAGCGCAAACATCGCGCTCGGGCAGAGGCGGCAGGCGATATGCGATTTGGGTAAATGTCGCTATACTCGGCGCAGAGGCGGCGGTGTCAAGTTTAATGAAGCGGCGCGCTCAAGGTCAGCCTGAGACATTGAAGACAAATATGTATCAGGCGTTTCCGGCGCGACATGATGCGCAGAGCTCAAGGCGCGACGCCATCCGGCTCGACGCGCTCGTGGCGGCATGTTAAAAACTTAATGGTAGCTCGACGCGCTCGGTGTAGCATGTCAACCACTTAATGATAGCTCGATGCGCTCGGTGCGGCATGTCAACCACTTAATGATAGCTCGAAGCGCCCGGGGCGTCATGTTAACCACTTAATGATAGCTCGATGCGCTCGGGGCGGCGTGTTAACCACTTAAGAATCGCTCGAATCGCTCGGGGCGGCATGTTAACCATTTCAGGTATCGCTCGACGCACCTGGCAGGTCGGGCCCAAAGCGCTCAATCAGCGCCAGGTTTGTGCGCTCCAGCTCGCGCTTGTACTGTGCATAGCTGGGGCTGAGGCGCATGAGCGCCGGTATGAATACGTCGTTGTAACCGCTTGTGCGGCAGAAGTCGCCCAGCGCTTGCTTGATGCGGTATTCGGTTGAGGCGAGGTGTTCGGGCGATTTGGCGTATTCCATGTATTGCGCGATCAGCTCGGCATTATCGCTGAGGTAGCGTTCAGGCGATTCAGCCACCGCGCGCAAAGCGGTTGCCGCTGCCTGTTGTACGTCCGAGATCATATCCTGGGGCAGTGCGTCCAATTGCTCGAAGTATTGCTGTACTTCCCGGGGTATGTCGGGCATGCCGTCCAGGAACGAGATCACTTCCGCATAAGCTGCGCGCTGGTCATCGGTCTTGAGCTCGTCGCTAAGAAACGCGCCGAAATGCATGCACAGAAATCGCCCGAAGTATCCGGGGAATGCGTCGAGCAGCTTTTCGGACAGCGTCGCGCGCCGGTTGACGCAGTCCAGCGCGCGGCTGGCGGCGGCATAGTCCATATCCTGTGCGAGCCGAGCGAGTATGGCTTCGCGCTGTTGTCGGGCCTGAGCGGCGAGCTGATGTTGCGCGCATATGTCGCGCAGCGCGGAAACGCCGCCGTCGAGCGCCCGGCGCGTGTCGGCAACTGACAGCCCCAGCCGCCTGAGCACGTTTATCTGCTTGAGCCGCTCAACGGCAGCTTCATCAAAGTCAAGATATCCGTTTGGAAGTGCAGTTGGCGCGATCAAACGCTGATCTACATAGTAGCGTATCGCCTTGCGGGTAAGTCCAGTGCATTGGCAGACGTCGCCTATCAACATAACAATCACCTCGCTGTGATGATACACCCGGCCCCAGGGGCACAGTCAAGTGCAAACAAACCGCAGCTGTACAAAACAAGCGCGACCTGCCGGACTGGCAGGCCGCGCCCTGCGATGCCGGCCGCAACCCGCCATATGCGGGTCGCGGCGGTCGCTTAGTTCAATTGCGCAGTGTTCAATGCTGAGCTTGCGTTTACTTGTTGGCGTCGATGGTGGCCTTTATGCGGCGCACGCCCGCCGAGGAGGACTCCTCTTTCTGGATGTGGAAGTGCACCAGGTCGCCGGTGTTGTTCGCATGAGGGCCGCCGCAGATCTCCTTGGAGAACTCGCCCATCGTGTAGACCTTGACGCGCTCGCCGTACTTGCTCTCGAACAGGCCGATAGCGCCCTGAGCCTTGGCCTCGTCCACGGTCATCTCCTCGCAGGTTATCGGAGCGTGAGCGTCAATCGCCTCATTGACCAGGCGCTCGACTTCCTTGAGCTCATCCTTGGTCAGCTTGCGCGGGCACGAGAAGTCAAAGCGCAGGCGCTCGGCGGTTATGTTGGAGCCTTTCTGTGCGACCTCGGGTCCGATTACCTTGCGCAGCGCGGCGTGCAGCAGGTGAGTGGCGGTGTGCAGGCGCGCGGTGGCCTCGGTGTTGTCGGCCAGGCCGCCCTTGAAGCGCTGCTCGGCGCCGGCGTGGCTGGTGGCCTGATGCTTCTTGAACGCTTTCTCGAACGCGGGTTCGTCCACGCTCAGACCGCGCTCGGCCGCCATTTCCTTGGTTATCTCTATCGGGAAGCCGAAGGTATCGTACAGGTGGAACGCGGTCACACCGTCTATCATGCGCGCCTCGCCCAGCTTGGACACGGCCTTTTCGAACTCCTTGAGGCCCTGGCGCAGCGTCTTCTGGAAGCGCGCCTCTTCGAGCTGGAGCTGTTCGAGTATGAATGCGGTGTTGCGGGTCAGCTCGGGGTAGACATTTTCGTACTGCTTGATTACGACCTTGGCGATCTCGCCGGTTGCATTTTCGGGCATGCCCAGCTTCATGCCATGGCGCACAGCGCGGCGTATCAGGCGGCGCAGCACATAGCCCTGGTCGACGTTGGACGGGCTGACGCCCTTGTCGTCGCCGAGTATCATGGTGGCGGTGCGCATGTGGTCAGCGACTATGCGCATAGAGCGAGTGACTTCCTCATTCTCGCCGTACTTGTGGCCGCACAGCTCGCCAATGCGCGCGATTATGTCGCTGAACAGGTCGGTCTCATAGACGGTGGACTTGCCGGTCAGCACGCTTATAGTGCGCTCCAGTCCCATGCCGGTATCGACGTTCTTTTGAGCCAGCGGGGCATAGCTGCCGTCGGCCTGCTTGTTGTACTGCATGAACACGTCGTTCCAGATCTCGAGGTACTTGCCGCACGAGCACGCGGGCGAGCAGTTCGGGCCGCAGTCGGGCACGTCGCGTATTATGAACATCTCGGTATCGGGGCCGCACGGGCCGGTCACGCCGGCAGGTCCCCACCAGTTGTTCTCCTTGGGCAGGAAGAATATGTGATCTTCCTTGACGCCCATCGAGCGCCACAGCTCGTAGCTCTCGTCATCGCGGGGGCAGTTTTCGTCGCCGGCGAACACGGTAAACGCGAGCTTGTCAGGATCCAGGCCCAGCCACTCAGGGCTGGTCAGGAACTCCCAGCTCCAGGATATAGCTTCCTTCTTGAAGTAGTCGCCCAGCGACCAGTTGCCCAGCATCTCAAAGAACGTGCAGTGGGAGGCGTCGCCCACGTCGTCGATATCGCCGGTGCGCACGCACTTTTGCACGTCGGTCAGGCGAGTGCCCATCGGGTGCTTGGCGCCCATCAGGTAAGGCACGAGCGGGTGCATGCCGGCGGTCGTGAACAGCACGGTGGGGTCGTTTTCGGGTATGACCGAGGCGCTGGGTATCAGCGCGTGGCCCTTCTGCTGGAAGAACTTGAGAAACAGCGCGCGCAGTTCTGCGGCGGTCGAGATGTTCATTTGCATTCACTCCTTAAACAGTATTGGCGCGTGGGCCGCATCGGGCCGGACGCATAAAAAGGCGCCATCTCGTTCAAGGACGAAATGGCGCTCTCGCGGTACCACCTTGATTGCCCGCTTGCGCGAGCCTCTTTGCGATCGATAACGGCGAAATCCGCCGCGCCTTAGCGGAAGCGCTACGGGGCGCGGTGCTGGCGACCGATCAGCGCGACGCGTCAATCCAAGTCGACTCAGGGGGGCCGGCCGTTCCGCCGCGCACCGGCTCGCACCTGCCGCCGGCTCTCTGAAGCGCTTATGCGCAAGGGCACATCCCTGTCTCAGCATTTATCCATATTATATCCACGCGCGCCGGGGCTGTCAAGCGCGTCGGGTTAACATATCGTGAAGCGCGGCGCGGGAGTGCGGCATGACGCCACGCGCGTTGGTCAGGTGAAAGCGGCCGCATATGCGGGGCGTGGAAGCATGGCAACAAAATACCCGCCGCCCACGCGGGGCAGCGGGTCGATAAGCGTGACGGCATCAGCCCACAGCTTCGATCTCCTGTATCGAGTTGACGAACTCGGTTGCGAAAGTGGAGATGCTGTCCTGGGTGCCGTTGATGGCTATCGTGTAGAACGAGCCCATGCCGCTGAAGCACACCAGCAGGTCGATCAGCGAACCGTCGGAGCCGACCACGGCCAGCTCGCGGAAGGTCTGCGTCGACAGCGTGGCATCGGCTACCGTGGACATGTCGTATGTATAGGTCACGCCCTCAGCCGCGCCGGAGGCCACTATGTCGTTGGCAAACAGCTCGATGTACTTGTCGGCGGTGTCGATCTGGAGCTCGGACTCGAGCTCCTCGCAGGTGATGACCAGCTTTACGCTCTCGTCGGCGTTGGTCATCATGGCTATGACGTAGGGGTACAGCGCCGTGTTGGCCGCGGTGGCGTCGGTTGCGGCGGCGTCGGTTGCCGCGGGATCAGTCGCGGCCGTGTCGGCGCCGTCGATCATGGCGTTGCTGGTGTTGAGTATGTCTTCGTTCATCTTGGCCAGCGTCTCGTCATCGGCGCGCGTCCAGCCTTCTGGCATGACTATCGAAAAGCCCAGATCATACATGTCGAACTGCACGTCGCTCACCCAGGCGTAGCTGGACACATCGCTGTCGGCCAGCGACATCACAGGGGTCAACATAAGGCACAGCGCTATCAGGCATGAAACAAATTTGCGCATGGTTATCCTCCTCAAGTGTTGTATCTTGTTGCCGTGTATATTATATCATATGCGCGGCAATTTACAATCGCCCGACACAAAAAAGTATCGATTAACCATTGATATGCCATTTGTTTAAAGCGGATTGCGCAAATTTACCGTTAAACCGTGTAAAATGG
>DSLFC04102__coassemble_1182_pt1 | contig 17189 bp, 30 predicted proteins | sample DSLFC04102__metabat2_low_PE_005 | metagenome-assembled genome bin DSLFC04102 | reverse complement strand
CGCGAGGGCGGCCGCACCGTTGGCTCCGGCGTCGTCAGCAAGGTCATCGAATAATTGATGCATGTATGCGTCTCTGCCCCTTGTGGGCGGAGGCGCTTTTTTCATGTGGCAGGATCAGCGCATGCGCCGGCGGCGCGTCAGGCATCGGATATTCGACAAATAGCGCACTTAAATATGGCAACAAGTTGACAACAATGTATAATTACGCTATAATGTGTGACAACTGCATGCACCGGCATGCGCCGGCGCTCGGGAGGAATGGCATGATAGCGTTTGGGTTGAAGAAGCTGGCGGCCAAGTACGGCATGAACATTGAAAGCGGAGTTGCTTATGGCATGGTCAAGGACTGCCTGATATCGCTGAGCGAGGGCGCGGGCTACAAGCGCCTGAGCATATACGTGGGCCAGGGCGAGCTGCCGCAGGCCGGAACGCAGGCATCCGCTGACCAGATAGTCGTGGCGCAGTCCAGTCAGACTCCGGCGCAGTCCAGTCAGACTCCGGCGCAGTCTGATCAGACTGAGGCGCCGCTCGGTCAGACTCCAGCGCAGCCCGGTCAGACTCCGGCACAGCTCGGTCAGACCCCAGCACAGCAGCGGGCCGACGCGCTGGCTGAACGCATAATAGAGCTGGCCAGCGACTATAAGCGTTACCGCCTGATGCGCAGCGGTCAGCGCCTGAACGGTATCGAGATTGAGGCGGACGGCAGCGCATTGGAGGTCAACTTCTTCGACAACCCCGGCACGTTGAAGTGCGTAGAGGCGTTTATAGAGGAAGTGCTGCCGCAGATCGCGGAGCTGACGCACCCGGGCGAGTGCATGCTGTGCGGGCGAGAACTGCATGGCGATGCGTGCGCGGCATTGTTGCCGGGCGAGCGCGTGGTGGCCATGGACGCCGACTGCATAGGCCGCGTCGAGTACGTGTGCGCGCTGCATCAGGGCGGCGTGGCGCGCGGGATGATTGGCGCAGTGGTGGGCGCGCTGATAGGCGCGGCGCTCTGGTGCGCAGTGGGGCTGGCCGGGTATACGGCGTCCATTGTCGGCATGGTGACAGCGCTGCTGGCGGGCAAGGGTTACGATTTGCTGGGCGGTCGCCCGGGCAAGGCGCGCCTTATATGCATAATCGCGTGTACATTGATGGCGGTGGTCGTGGGCGACGCGGCCGCGCTGGGCGCCATGATATGGCGCGAATACACGCAGGCGGGCGCGGAGCTTATGCAGGCGATTGGATTTAATGAGTACCTGGGCATGATGATCGAGATTTTGATAGAGGATGGCGAATTCGTGGGCAGCGTGGTGCGCGACCTGTTGCTGGGCTGGTTGTTTGCGATAGTCGGTTGCGTGGCTGTGCTGCGCAAATCCAGCAAGAACAGCGATCCGTCGCGGATAGTGCGGCTGCATGGGCGCATCTGACGCCGTCAGGATCTGCCGGAAGTGCGTCGCGCGCGGCGTGGTATGCGCGGCGCCATATTATGCGCGCGGCCATCATGACTGTGCCGGCTTGACGCGCGGGGCAACAATGAGGCGGTGCGCCTTCAGCGTAGCCCCGCGCATTCGCCAGATTGGTGTTCATCAAAAAATAACAATCGACTCGCGGCACAATTAACACTAAATGCGGGAAATAACTTGCATGAATTATGGCCGCGTGATATAATAATCAAGTCTGCGCGGGATAGTCATGCCCGCCCGGGCACAGGGATGAACCGGAAGGTTGCGGCGCAAGGCCGGGAATTTTCGGGGACCAGTCCGCAGGATCGGACGACCGGAATTCGTGCAGGCGCGCTCGCGTCGGGGTGGAGAGCCCCGGCGTGAGGAAAAGGTTAGGGACACACCCGGCGGCGTTTGCATGGGTTTCAGCTAAGGAGGAAGAAAGATGGCATCTCAGAAGATCCGCATCAAGCTCAAGGCGTACGAGCACAACGTAATCGACCAGTCGGCGCAGCGCATAGTCGAGACCGCCAAGCGCTCCGGCGCGCGCGTGTCCGGCCCGATACCGCTCCCCACGGAGAAGGAAGTCGTGACGATACTGCGTGCTACGCACAAGTACAAGGATTCCCGCGAACAGTTTGAGCAGCGCACTCACAAGCGCCTGATAGACATACTCAATCCCACGCCCCGCACGGTCGATCTGCTGACCAAGCTGGATCTGCCGGCCGGCGTTGAGATCGAGATCAAGCTGTAAGCGGTTCAATCAATTCAGGAGGTAGCAACATGAAAAAGGCAATTCTCGGTAAGAAGATCGGCATGACGCAGGTTTTCCTCGATGACGGCCGCGTTGTACCGGTTACCGTCGTGTTGGCCGGCCCCTGCACCGTGGTGCAGAAGAAGACGGTCGAGAGCGACGGCTACGAAGCTGTTCAGGTCGGTTTCGGCGAGCTCACGGAAACGCGGGCGAAGAAACTGAAGAACAAACCCGAGCTAGGCCATTTCAAGAAAGCCGGTGTTGAGCCCATGCGCGTGCTGCGCGAGTTCCGTCTGGACGACATCAGCTCCATCGAAGTGGGTCAGAAGATCACGGTCGCCGAGTTCGCCGCGGGCGAGCGGGTGGACGTGTCGGGCGTGAGCAAGGGCCACGGGTATTCGGGCGTCGTGCAGCGCTGGAATCAGCACACCGGCCCGATGAAGCACGGTTCCAAGTACCATCGCGGCGTGGGTTCCATGAGCGCTAACTCGGATCCTTCGCGCGTGTTCAAGAACAAGCATATGCCTGGTCAATACGGCCATGAGAACGTCACCGTACTCAATCTTGAAGTGGTTCGTGTTGATGCCGAGCGTAACCTGCTGCTGATCCGCGGCGCGCTGCCCGGCGCAAATGGCGCGACGCTGATGATCCGCAATTCGGTTAAGGCTTGACACAATATCCCGGAAGGAGGAACACGATAATGGCTAAAGTAGCTCTTTACAATACAAAGGGCGCTGCGGTAGGCGAGATTGAGCTGTCGGATAACACGTTCGGCGCCCAGGTGAGCGAAAGCGCGATGCACCTTGTGGTGCGCGCACAGCTCAACGCGCAGCGTCAGGGCACTCAGAGTGCCAAGACCCGCACCGAAGTCCGTGGCGGCGGTCGCAAGATCTATCGCCAGAAGGGCACCGGCAACGCGCGCCATCACTCCAATCGCGCGCCTCAGTTCAAGCACGGCGGCGTGGTGTTCGCGCCCAAGCCCCGCGATTATCACATCTGCGTGCCGCGCAAGGTTCGTCGCCTGGCGATGAAGAGCGCCCTGACCACCAAGGTTCAGGAAGGCTCGATAATCGTGCTGGACAGCCTGACGCTGGAGCAGGGCAAGACCCGCCTGATGGCTGAGATAATGAAGAACCTGGGCAGCCCCCGCAAGGCGCTGGTCGTGATACCCAGCCGCGATGAAAACGTCGTGCGTGCCGCCAGCAATCTGCCCGGCATAAAGACCGCTTATGTGAACACCATAAACGTGCTCGACATACTGGGTCACGACAAGTTCATCATAACTCAGGATGCCGTAAAGCTCGTCGAGGAGGTGTACCAATAATGAAGGATATGCATGACCTGATTCTTCGCCCGGTACTTACCGAGAAGAGCTACGACCAGATGGCCGATCGCTGCTACGCTTTTGAAGTGGCGATAGGCGCCAACAAGGTCGAGATCAAAAAGGCGATAGAGCAGATATTCGGCGTGAAGGTGGCCAAAGTAAACACCCTGCGCACGATGGGCAAGCTCAAGCGCCAGGGCCGCACCCAGGGCCGCACGCCCGAGGTCAAAAAGGCCTACGTAACCCTCACCGAGGACTCCAAGACCATCGAGTTCTTCGAGGGCATGGCTCAGTAATCCCGGGATTGCGGAGCCTCCGAGCTGACAATAGTCCGGTATTATAGCACCGGAACGCCGGCGTCATGCCGGCGGCATTCAAGGAGGATATATTAAATGGGCATTCGCGTTTATAAGCCGACTTCCGCCGCGAGGCGTTTTACGTCGGTACTGACCTTTGAGGAGCTGACTCGCAAGGCTCCTGAAAAATCGCTGCTGGCGCCGCTGAAAAAGCACGCGGGCCGCAACGTGTCCGGCAAGATCTCGGTGCGCCATCAGGGCGGTGGCAATCGTCGCAAGTACCGCATAATCGACTTCAAGCGCAACAAGGACAACATCCCCGCCAAGGTAGTGGCGATAGAGTACGATCCCAACCGCTCCGCGTTCATCGCGCTGCTGAACTACGCCGACGGCGAAAAGCGCTACATACTGGCGCCGCTGGGCCTGAAGGCCGGCGACACCGTGGTCTCCGGCGAAGGCGCCGACATAAAGCCTGGCAACTGCCTGCCGATAGCCAATATCCCGCTCGGTACCTTGATCCACAACGTCGAGATCAAGCCCGGCAAGGGCGGCCAGATGGTGCGCTCGGCCGGCAACGCGGCTCAGCTGATGGCCAAGGAAAACGGCGTGGCTCAGATCCGCCTGCCCTCGGGCGAGGTGCGCAAGGTGCCGCTGAACGCCCGCGCCACCATCGGCAGCGTCGGCAACAGCGACCACGAGAACGTGCGCATCGGTAAGGCCGGTCGCGTGCGCCACATGGGCATCCGTCCCACCGTGCGCGGCGTCGTCATGAACCCCTGCGACCATCCGCACGGCGGCGGCGAGGGCAAGAGCCCCGTTGGTATGCCTGCGCCTATGTCTCCGTGGGGCAAGCCCACTCAGGGCGTCAAGACCCGCAAGCACAAGAAGTACTCTGACAAGCTCATCGTCAAGCGCGCTGGCTCCAAGTAAGCCTCGCGCCGCGTAAGGCGGCTTGTCTCAAATAAAGGCCGGCCCCGCCGGCCACCCCCTCGGGGGATAGTCAAGGAAGGAGAGCCTGACATAAATGAGCAGATCCGTAAAGAAAGGACCTTTTGTGCAGGAAGCCCTTCTCAAGCGCGTCGAAGAGATGAATGCGAAGAATGAGAAGAAGGTGCTCAAGACCTGGTCGCGCGCGTCCACGATATTCCCGGATTTCGTGGGCCACACGATCGCCGTGCACGACGGTCGCAAGCATGTTCCGGTATATATAACTGAAGATATGGTAGGTCATAAGCTCGGCGAGTTCGCCCCCACCCGCACCTTCCGCGGCCATGCCGGCGAAAAGGCTGCGGCGCGCAAGTGACGGAAGGAGTGAAAGTATGGCAACTCGGATGAAGGAAAAGGCTGCGGCGCACAAGGCCAATCGCGATATGCGGCCCAAGGCCCACGCGCGCTATATCCGCATCTCCTCCCGCAAGTGCAAGATCGTGCTGGATCTTATCCGCGGCAAGAATGTGGACGAGGCGCTGGCGATACTGAAGTTTACCCCCAAGTCGGCATCTCCCGTGCTGGAGAAGCTGCTCAATTCGGCGATAGCCAATGCCGAGAACAACCTGAACATGGACCGTGGCACTCTGTACGTGGCTGAGGTGTACGCCAATCAGGGCCCGACGCTCAAGCGTTATCGCCCCAAGTCTCGCGGCAGCGCGACTCAGATTCTCAAGCGCACCAGCCACCTGACCATAATCCTGGATCAGGCCAAGTAACGGAGGAGGTAATCAAATGGGCCAGAAAGTTAATCCGCACGGCGCTCGCGTTGGTGTCATCCTCGACTGGAGCACCAAGTGGTTTGCCGAGAAGAAGGATTTCTCCAATAATCTGGTGGAAGACTATGAGCTGCGCAAAATGCTCAAGAGCAAGCTCAAGGATGCCGGCATAGCCGATATCGACATCGAGCGCAGCGCCAGCAAGCTGGTCGTGACGATCCACACCGCAAAGCCCGGCATCGTCATCGGCCGCGGCGGCAAGGACGTCGAAGCCATCAAAAAGCAGATCGAGCAGATGACCGGCAAGACCTGCTCGCTCAACATCGTCGAGATCAAGAGCCCCGACACCTGCGCTCAGCTGGTCGCCGAGAACATCGCCCAGCAGCTCGAAAAGCGCGTGTCTTTCCGCCGCGCGATGAAGCAGGTGCTCACCCGCGCCACCAAGGCGGGCGCCAAGGGTATCAGGACCAAGGTGTCCGGCCGTCTGGGCGGCGCTGAAATAGCCCGCAGCGAAGGCTATCATGACGGTTCGATACCGCTGCAGACGCTGCGCGCCAACATAGACTACGGTTTTGCTGAGGCGCACACCGGCTACGGCCGCATCGGCGTCAAGGTTTGGATCTATAAGGGACAGGTGCTGCCCAAGTCGAAAAAGCCGCTTCCTGTCAAGGCGGAAGGAGGAAGATAAGCCATGTTGATGCCCAAGAGAGTAAAGCGCCGCAAGGTGATGCGCGGCCGCATGAAGGGCAAGGCCCAGCGCGGCAATTTCCTGGCTTACGGCGATTACGGTATCGTGGCGCAGCAGCCCGGTTGGATAACTTCGAATCAGATAGAGGCCAGCCGTATCGCAATGACGCGTTTCATCAAGCGCGGCGGTCAGGTCTGGATCAAGATATTCCCCGACAAGCCCATCACCGAGAAGCCCGCTGAGACCCGAATGGGTTCCGGTAAGGGTTCGCCCGAGTACTGGGTAGCGGTCGTAAAGCCCGGCCGCGTGCTCTTCGAGATGAAGGACGTGAGCGAGGCCGATGCGCGCGAGGCGCTGCGTCTGGCGGCTCACAAACTCCCGATAAAGACCAAGTTCATCAAGCGGGAGAATATCACAGAAGCGGGTGGTGAGGGTTAATGAAAGCTAAAGAGCTGATGGAAAAGACTACGCCCGAGCTTAATGAGCAGATAAAGGAACTGAAGGCCGAACTGTTCAACCTTCGCTTCCAGTTGGCCACCGGGCAGCTTCAAAACACCATGGCGATAACCGAATGCAAGCGCAATATTGCCCGCGCAAAGACCATAGTGCGCGCACGTGAATTGAAGGCACAGGCCTGATGGAAGGAAAGGAGGCTCGTCAAGTGTCCGAGCAGAGAGGTATCCGCAAGAGCCGCGTAGGCGTTGTCGTTTCTGACAAGATGGATAAGACCATAGTCGTTGCGATACGCGAGCGCGTTCAGCATAGCCTGTACGGCAAGATAATGAACCGCACCGTAAAGCTCAAGGCCCACGATGAAAACAACGAGTGCGGCGTAGGCGACAAGGTGCGCCTGATGGAGACCCGCCCGCTTTCCAAGGAAAAGCGCTGGCGCATGGTCGAGATCATAGAGAAGGCCAAGTAATTACCAGGCAAATATGCCCTGAACTCGGGGCGCGCCTGCAAACATAGTGCGGGCGTTACCTGCTGGCGCGTCGCGTATTTTGTGCGACGCCGAGCGTAAGGAGGGACTAAGAGCAAATGATTCAACCGCAAACGCGTTTGAAGGTGGCCGACAACACTGGGGCCAAGGAAATCATGTGCTTCCGCGTACTGGGCGGCTCGTTCCGTCAGAGCGGCAGCGTGGGCGACGTAATAGTCGCGTCGGTTAAAACGGCGACACCCGGCGGCGTTGTAAAGAAGGGTGACGTTGTCAAGGCGGTCATAGTGCGCACGCACAAGCAGTACCGTCGCCCCGATGGCTCGTATATCCGCTTTGACGATAACGCGGCCGTCATAATCAACGACCAGAACCAGCCCAGAGGCACCCGTATCTTCGGGCCTGTGGCGCGCGAGCTGCGCGACAAGGACTTCATGAAGATAGTGTCGCTGGCGCCGGAAGTGCTGTAAGGAGGCGCCGCAAGTTATGAATGCTAAAAAGAAAATGGGCATAAAGACCGGCGACACCGTAGTGGTCATCACCGGCAAGCAGGCGCCCAAGACCGTCGATGGCAAAAAGGTTTACACCACCGGCAAGGTGACCAAGGTCTTTACGCAGACCGGCCGCGTGATAGTGGAAGGCGTAAACATGGTGACCTGCCACCAGAAGCCCCGCGGACAGGGCATGCCCGGCGGCATAATCCACAAGGAAGCGCCCATCGATGCGAGCAATGTGATGCTGCTGTGCCCTAAGTGCAACAGGCCTACGCGCATAGCATATAAAGTTCTCGAAGATGGCAAGAAGGTTCGCTACTGCAAGCATGCAAACTGCGGCGCGACCTTCGAGAAGTGATCGAGAAGGAGGATAGCACAGTGGCAAGACTGAAGGATAAATACCTCCAAGAGGTAGTCCCGGCGCTGAAGCAGAAGTTTGGCTACACAAACGTGATGCAGATACCGCGCCTTGAAAAGATAGTCATCAACATGGGTCTGGGCGACTGCAAGGATAACTCCAAGTCGCTTGAGATAGCCGTAAACGAGCTGGCCACGATAGCCGGCCAGAAGCCGCTGGTGACCAAGGCCAAGAAGTCCATCGCAAACTTCAAAGTGCGCGAAGGCATGAACGTGGGCGCCAAGGTCACGCTGCGCGGCGAGCGCATGTATGAGTTCACCGATAAGCTCGTTTCGATAGCGCTGCCGCGCGTGCGCGACTTCCACGGCGTATCGGCCAAGGCGTTCGACGGTCGCGGCAACTACGCGCTGGGCGTGCGCGAGCAGCTGATCTTCCCCGAGATCGAATACGATAAGGTCGAAAAGATCCGCGGCATGGAGATGATCTTCGTCACCACCGCTAAGACCGACGAGGAAGCCAAGGAACTGCTGCGCCTGCTGGGCATGCCGTTCGCTCAAGCGTAATATAGGAGGTAGAACAAAGTGGCTAAGACTAGCATGAAGATCAAGCAGCAGAGGACGCCCAAGTTCTCCACCCGTGCGTACACGCGCTGCCGCATCTGCGGTCGCCCGCACTCTGTCTTGAGGAAATACGGCATCTGCCGCATCTGCTTCCGCGAACTGGCTTACAAGGGCCAGATTCCCGGTATGAGAAAGGCCAGCTGGTAAGAAGGGTCTTACGGAAGGAGGTTACAACATGCTCGTAAACGATCCCATAGCAGATATGCTTACTCGCATCCGCAACGCCCAGATTGCCAAGCATGACCAGGTAACGCTGCCCGCTTCCAATATGAAGAAGGCGATTGCGAAGATACTCTTCGATGAGGGCTATATAAAGAATTATGAGCTGATAAACGACGGCCTGAACGGCCAGATCAAGCTCACGCTCAAGTACACCGGCGGCAAGACCGGTACCGTGATACAGGGCCTCAAGCGCATATCCAAGCCCGGTCTGCGCGTGTACGCGCCGTCCGATGCGCTGCCCAAGGTATTGGGCGGCCTGGGCATCGCGATAATCTCGACGTCCAAAGGCGTCATGACCGATAAGGACGCCCGCAAGCAGGGTGTGGGCGGCGAAGTGCTGGCTTACGTCTGGTAACTTGCGCCACACATAAACGCTTTATAGCACGAACTTTGGAGGTGCACACATGTCTCGTATAGGCAGACTTCCGATCACAGTGCCCGCGGGCGTTACCGTGACCATAGCGGCTGACAACACCGTGACGGTCAAGGGCCCCAAGGGTCAGTTGAGCCAGAAGGTGGATCCTGAAATAACCGTGACCCAGGAGGGCGGCATGCTGCACGTAGCCCGCCCGTCCGATGACAAGAACCATCGCGCGCTGCATGGCCTGTATCGCAGCCTGATCCACAACATGGTGGTGGGCGTGACGCAGGGCTTCACCAAGGGCCTGACGATGGAAGGCGTGGGCTATCGCGCACAGCTGGAAGGCACGACGCTCGTGCTGACCGTGGGCTATTCCCATCCGGTCAAGTTCGAGGCCAAGGACGGCGTGTCGTTTGAGACCCCCGCGCAGAACCGCATAACCGTAAAGGGCATAGACAAGCAGAAGGTCGGCGCAATGGCAGCCGATATCCGCGACGTGCGCAGGCCTGAGCCGTATCTGGGCAAGGGCATCCGTTACGACGATGAGCATATCCGCCGCAAGGAAGGCAAGTCCGGTAAGAAGTAAGAAAGGGAGTGAACGCTTATGTTTACAAAGCGGGATCGCAATGAAATCCGCAGGATACGTCACGAGCGTGTCCGTAAAAAGATCAGCGGCACGCCCGAGCGTCCTCGCCTGTGCGTATACCGCAGCCTGAACCATATCTACGCTCAGGTGATAGACGATGTGGCCGGCAATACGCTGGTCTCCGCCTCGACGCTGGATCCGCAGCTCAAGGATAAGCTCAGCGAGGTCGACAAGAAGGGCGCTTCCAAGCTGGTTGGCCAGCTGGTAGCCGAGCGCGCCAAGGCCAAGGGCATAACCAATGTTGTGTTCGACCGCGGCGGCTATGTGTACACCGGTCGCGTAAAGGAAGTCGCCGATGGCGCGCGCGCCGGCGGGCTGGACTTCTAAGCTGAGAAGGAGGAAAATGGGATGCAACGCTACGAACAGGCTAGCGAATTCCAGGAGAAGATGGTCTCCGTCAATCGCGTAACCAAGGTCGTCAAGGGCGGACGTAATTTCCGCTTCGCGGCGCTGATGGTCGTGGGCGACGGCGCGGGCCGCATTGGCACCGGCATAGGCAAGGCCACCGAGATTCCTGAGGCAATTCGCAAGGGCGTCGACGACGCCAAGAAGCACCTGATTAAAGTGCCGCTCAAGGGCACGACGCTGCCGCACGAGACCACCGGCCTTTTCGGCACGACCAAGATAGTACTCATGCCCGCACCGGAAGGCACCGGCGTTATAGCCGGCGGCGCAGTGCGTGCCGTGCTGGAGCTGGTGGGCGTCAAGGATATCCGCACCAAGTCGTATGGCTCCAACAACCCCATTAACATGGTCAAGGCTACGCTGCAGGGCCTGAGCCAACTGCGCAGCGCCGAAGACATAGCACGCCTTCGCGGCAAGTCCGTCGAAGAGCTGCTGGGCTAAGGGGGTAGACGATATGAAACTCAAAATAACTCTGAAAAAGTCGACCATAGCGTGCCTGGAAAACCAGATCCGCACCGTGCATGCGCTGGGCCTCAAAAAGCCCAACCAGACCGTCATTCATGAGGACACGCCCGTCATCCGCGGCATGATCTTCAAGGTCAAGCACATGGTCGAAGTCGAAGAGATCGCGTAAGGAGGTCCACGAATGAAACTGCATGAACTGAAACCCGCTATCGGATCCACGACGGCTCCGAAGCGCCTGGGGCGCGGCGTTGGTTCGGGCTTGGGCAAGACCTCCGGCAAGGGCCACAAGGGCGCCAATGCCCGTTCGGGCGGCGGCAAGCGCCCGGGCTTTGAAGGCGGCCAGATGCCGCTGGTGCGCATACTGCCCAAGCGCGGGTTCTATAACAGGTTTGCTACCATATACGCAACCGTGAACGTCGAACAGCTCGACGCGTTTGAGGACGGCGCGGTGGTTAACGCCGAGGCGCTCCTGCGCGCTGGCATAATCAAAAAGCTCAACGACGGCGTCAAGATTATGGGCAACGGTGAACTGACTAAGAAGCTGACCGTTCAGGCGGCGAAATTCACCCAGTCCGCGAAGGAGAAGATTGAGGCGGCAGGTGGGAAAGCCGAGGTGATCTGACGATGTGGGAGACCCTGCGCAACGCGTGGAAAATTCAGGATCTGCGGAAAAAGATTCTCTACACGGTCGGTATGCTGCTGGTTTACAGACTGCTCTGCTACGTCCCCACGCCGGGCGTAGATCTCCAGGCCGTCTCCGAGGCCATGAGCAACTACTCGCTGCTCGGCTTCATTGATTCCATCACCGGTTCAAACCTGGCTAACTACACCATCATGGCTATGGGCATAACGCCCTACATCAACTCCTCGATAATCATGCAATTGCTGACCGTGGCCATACCCAAGCTCGAAGAGCTGCAAAAGCAGGGCGAGGAAGGCCGCAAGAAGATAGCGCAGATAACGCGCTATGTGACGGTCGTGCTGGGCTTCCTGCAGGCGATAGGTATAACTGTCGGCATGCAGGCCGCTCGTAACGGCAGCGCGCTGAGCTACATAACGATTGGCGTGTGCCTGGCAGCAGGTACTGCGCTGGCGATGTGGATCGGCGAGCGCATCAACGAAAAGGGTCTGGGCAACGGTATATCGCTGCTGATATTCGCGGGTATAATCTCGCGCGTCGGCCCGATGATAATCAACACGCTGGCCGGTATAATCAATGGCACCGAGAGCGTGCTCACCGCGCTGATAGTGGCCGTTGTGTCGCTGGCCATGATAGTCGCCGTCGTGTACGTCGACCAGGGCGAGCGCCGCGTGCCGGTTCAGTACGCCAAGCGCATGGTCGGCCGCAAGATGTATGGCGGTCAGTCCACTCATATACCGATGCGCGTCAATGCTTCCGGCGTGCTGCCGCTGATATTCGCCTCGGCGATAATGCAGTTCCCCAGCACGATACTTGCGATCGTACCGATATTCTCGGATGCGCGCATATGGTGGGACACTCACTTCTACTACGCGTCTTGGGGTTATCAGCTGATATTCGCGCTGCTGATAATCGGGTTTACGTTCTTCTATAATACGATATCGTTTAACCCGATAGAGATGTCCAAGAACCTGCAACAGAACGGCGGCATGATCCCCGGCATACGCCAGGGCCGGCCCACCAGCGATTACCTGGCGCGCATATCGCGCCGCATAACGCTGTTTGGCGCGCTGTTCCTTGCGGTGCTGGCAGTGGTACCTACGCTGCTGGCCGCGAGCGCGGGTGTATCGATTGCCTTTGGTGCTTCTTCGCTGCTGATAGCGGTCAGCGTGGCGCTTGAGACCACGCGCCAGCTCGAAAGCCAGATGCTGATGCGCCATTACAGGGGCTTCCTTAAGTGATCTGCCGGGCACAGGTGGGCAGTGGGCCTGAGCGCGCACTGCTTGCTTGGCCGGCGCTAATATGGAGGTGCAACCTATGAAGCTGGTATTTCTCGGCCCTCCCGGAGCGGGCAAGGGCACGCAGGCCGACAAGGTGTGCGCTGAAGTGAATATACCGCATATCTCGACCGGCGATCTGCTGCGCCAGGCGATAAAGTTCGAAACGCCGATAGGTCTGAGTGCCAAGTCGTACATCGACAAGGGTCAGCTCGTACCCGACAGCGTCGTCATAGCCATGGTGCAGGAGCGCCTTGCACAAAAGGACTGCCAGGGTGGGTTCCTGCTGGACGGGTTCCCGCGCACGATAGAGCAGGCTGAAGCGCTGGAAGGCATAACCGGACTGGATGCGGTCATAGACATAGAGGTTCCTGATGAGAACCTGGTGCGCAGGCTTTCGGGCCGCCGCGTGTGCATGCGGTGCTCGGGCACTTACCATATCGACGCCCTGACCGGCAACACCTGCCCCAAGTGCGGCAATGAGCTGACGCAGCGCGCCGACGATGCGCCTGAGACAGTGCTCAATCGCCTGAGCGTATACCATAAGCAGACCGCGCCGCTGATAGAGTACTACCGTGGCAAGGGACTGCTGCGCGAGGTCGATGGCGCGCAGCCGCTGGAGACCGTGTTCGCCGACATTATGAGCGCGCTGGGGCAGATTAAATGATAACGCTTAAAAATAGTATGCAGATCGAAAAGATGCGCGTCGCGGGCAAGATGCTCTACGACGTGCTGGGCGAGCTGCGGGCGGCCATACGCCCGGGAGTCACTACGCTCCACCTGGATTCGCTGGCACACAAGCTGATTACGTCGATGGGCGCGCAGCCCACGTTTCTGGGCGTCAAGGGTTTGTACACGCCGTATCCATATACGCTGTGCTGCTCGGTTGACGACATGATCGTACACGGCTTTCCCAATGACCAGCCGCTAAAGGAAGGGCAGATACTCTCGATAGACTGCGGACTTATGTACCAGGGCTGGCAGTCCGACAGCGCGTTCACGGTAGGCATTGGTGAGATCGACGACGCCAAACGGCAGCTGATTGAGGTTACAGAGCAGTGCTTCTGGCGCGCGTTCAAAGTAGCGTGCGTGGGCAATCGGCTTGGCGATATCGCAAACGCAGTGCAGACCCACGCTGAGGCGCACGGCTACGGAGTGATCCGCGACATGTGCGGCCACGGAATAGGCAGGGAAATGCATGAGGATCCGTCGGTGCCCAATTTCGGCCGGGCCGGGCATGGGCTCAAGCTCAGGCACGGCATGACGATAGCCATAGAACCCATGATAGCCATGGGCGACTGGCACGGCACGCTCGACAGCAACGGCTGGGGATTCAGAACCGCGGATCACAGCGCCTGCTCACACTACGAGCACACGATAGCGATATTGGATGAAGGACCGCAGGTGCTTTCAATGCCCGAGGCCGAAGTCCAAAAGGCGCTTGAAGGAGTGAGCTAAGTTGACACAGGCTCCAATAAGGCTCGGCAGTGTGGTGCGCTCGCGCGCGGGGCGCGACAGGGACAGGTTCTTCGTAGTGGTGGGCATAGTGGACGAGCGTTACGTGCTGATCGCCGACGGCGACCTCAGAAAGCTCGCTTCGCCCAAGAAGAAGAAGCTGCTCCACTTGAAGGTCACTCCCGCATGCATGAGCGAGATCCAGTCCCGACTGGAAAGCGGCGAGCAATTGCAGGATGCTCAGATAAGAAGGTTTCTGGCGTCAAGCGGATATGGACCGTGCGATAAGCAGGAGGATTGATATTTTGTCCAAGGCCGATAACATAGAGATAGAAGGCGTTGTAACCGAGGCTTTCCCGAACGCGATGTTCGAGGTTGAGCTGCAAAATGGCCATAAGATACTGGCCCATGTGTCGGGCAAGATGCGCATGAACTTCATACGCATCTATCCGGGCGACAAGGTGACCGTGGAGCTCTCGCCCTACGATCTGACGCGCGGCCGGATAACCTGGCGCAGCAAGGGCTGAATCACAGGACGCAGCCGGGCGTCGAGTCGCCGGGCTGAATCCGCATAAAGCGGGCCGCGCGCGTCATGCGCCGGCGACAATGTTAAGGGGGAATTCGCGTGAAGGTAAGACCGTCCGTAAAGCCGATGTGCGAAAAGTGCAAGATAATCAAGCGCAAGGGCCGCGTAATGGTCATCTGCGAAAATCCGAAGCACAAGCAAAAGCAAGGCTGATAAGAGGCGCGGCACCCAAGCCGGCTCATACGCCACGCGGCGCGGTCGCGCGCTGGGCAGACGCCCGGCGCAGGACTGGGCTGCATGGCGCAGTCGCGTTTGAGGGCGTATGCGCCACGAGGTGACAAGCCTCAAGCCGCGCGTCGATTTTTGTTAAAAAAGGCGCGCTCATCCACTTAAAATAACCCTGCCTAAACGAATATATCACGTTTGAGTGCTATAATGGATAGGCTTGAGCGATATTTGTACAGCAAGGGTTCAAGCAGAATCTTGGAGGTGTGCAAAACAGATGGCACGTATTTCTGGTGTAGACCTGCCTCGCGAGAAGCGCATCGAGATCGCGCTGACCTATATCTATGGCATAGGCCGCACGGTCGCCGATGAGATACTCGCCGCTACCGGCATCAATCCCGACACCCGTGTCAAGGACCTGACCGAATCCGACGTCAGCAAGCTGCGCGAGTACATCGACCACAATCTCAAGGTAGAGGGCGACCTCCGCCGCGAGGTGTCGCTGAACATCAAGCGCCTGATGGAGATCGGTTGCTATCGTGGCGTGCGTCATCGCCGTGGACTGCCCGTGCGCGGCCAGAACACCAAGCAGAACGCGCGTACCCGTAAGGGCCCGAAGAAGCAGGTGGCCGGCAAGAAGAAGGACGCCAAGTAATTTTTAGATACTTCCGGTATGGAAATTTCTATGCGGCGGGTGTCGCATAGGAGCGTTGGCAGCCCTCCGGCTCTATGCGCCACCGAGCGCAAATGAGACCGGCCGGGGAAAATTGCGTCAGGGCCTGGGGCCTATGACGGATGATTGCGCGGCATATGTCGCCCGATGCGTTCCGCATGAATGCGGTGGGACAGAGTCAGCGGCGAGTATGCCAGGCGCAAAATTGTAGGAGGGAAATAAATGGCTAAGGCGAAGCTGAAGAAGGTTACGCGCAAGCGCCGTGAAAAAAAGCTCGTAGAGCGCGGCGCGGCTCATATCCGCTCTTCGTTTAACAACACCATAGTGACGATAACCGATACGGCGGGCAACGCGCTGAGCTGGTCCTCTTCTGGCGGACTGAACTTCCGCGGCAGCAAGAAGTCCACGCCGTTCGCGGCGCAGATGGCGGCTGAGACCGCTGCCAAGGCCGCGATGGAGTTTGGTCTCAAGACCGTTGAAGTCTATGTCAAGGGCCCCGGTTCCGGACGTGAGGCGGCTATCCGCTCTCTGCAGGCCGCGGGACTTGAGGTTTCCATGATAAAGGACGTGACGCCGATACCGCACAACGGTTGCCGTCCGCCCAAGCGCAGAAGAGTGTAATTCAAGGAGGTTTACAGTTATGGCTAGATATACAGGTCCCGTTTGCCGGCTGTGCCGCCGCGAAGGCACCAAGCTCTTTCTGAAAGGCGATCGTTGCTATGGTCCGATGTGCGCGTGCAATCGCCGCGCGGCGTCGGTCGGCGGCGAGCGCGGCGGCCGCGGCGCTAATGCAGAGCGTCGCCCCACTACCCCCGGCGAGCATGGCCAGGCACGCGCCCGTAAGCAGAGCGAGTATGGCATACAGCTTCGTGAAAAGCAGAAGACCCGCCGCACCTACGGCATGATGGAGAGCCAGTTCAAGCGCACGTTCGGCCGCGCCGAGCGCATGAAGGGTATCACCGGTGAAAACCTGCTGGTGCTCTTGGAGCTGCGCCTGGACAACGTGATCTATCGCCTGGGCCTCGCGTCCAGCCGCGCTCAGGCGCGTCAGCTGGTGCTGCACGGCCATTTCCGCGTGAACGGCCAGAAGGTCACCATTCCTTCCTACCAAGTGAAGGTGGACGACGAGATAACCCTGCGTACCCGCAGCCAGGAGATCGAGCATTTCAAGGCGCTGCGTGAGGGCACCGGCCGCGTCGTTCCCAAGTGGCTGAGCCTGGATGCCGAAAATCTGAAGGCCAAGGTTGTGGCGCTGCCCGTGCGCGAGGATATCGATGTCTCGCTGCAGGAGCACCTCATCGTCGAGCTCTATTCTCGTTGATGATACCCGCTTTCGCGGTAGCCCAGCTCGCACCGTGCTATTGAGGAGGGTTTGCTGTAATGATCGAAATCGAGAAGCCGAGGATAGAGCGCGTCGAGGTTGGCGAAAACGGGCGCTATGCCAAGTTCGCCATAGAGCCGCTGGAGCGTGGCTTTGGCCAGACTCTGGGGAATTCGCTGCGCCGCGTACTGCTCTCGTCGCTGCCGGGCGTGGCCGTGACGAGCTGCAAGATCGAGGGCGTGCAGCATGAGTTTTCAACAGTGCCGGGCGTCAAGGAGGACGTAACCGAGATCATACTTAACCTGAAAAAGATCTCGGCCATACTCCACTGCGACGGCCCCAAGCTGGTTACGATAGATGCGAGCGGTGAAT
>DSLFC04102__coassemble_1178_pt1 | contig 17266 bp, 13 predicted proteins | sample DSLFC04102__metabat2_low_PE_005 | metagenome-assembled genome bin DSLFC04102 | reverse complement strand
TGTTTGCGTTGGCGCTGAGCATACTGCCGGTACTGCTTGCGAGCTCGGTATTGATGCTGAAGATGGAAAACATCGTTGAGCGCGAACTGATGCGCTCGTATAGTTGGCTGGTCAGCGAGCATATGAGCAACGCGGTGGAAAAGATAGAGGAGTACGTTTCATACCTGCAATTCACGGCTCAAAATACAACCATATTGAATGCGTTGACTGCGGACGGCGAGAATACGTACCTGCGCGGCAAGACGATAAGCGCCGAGGTATACAAGACGATAGCGATGAAAAACCGCCGTGAAGTGCGCGATTGTCTGATATATTCAAATGCGGATGACCGTATATATGGCACGCGCGTGACGACGCTGTCCGGCAGGACTGAGGAGTCATGGTACGGCAATGGCTGGAGCGGCGGAGAGGACTGCATGCTGGATGTATCGTGGGATGGCAGACGGCTGCTTACGTTTATTGAGCCGCTGATAAAGGTTGACGTCGCAGGCATGAGCAACGAAAAGCTGGGCGCCATTCGGCTGGAACTGTATTTGGATGGGCTGTTTGCGCCATCGTTTGAGCAATCGGCCGAGGCTGAGGATTATCAGCTCGCGCTGTTTGACGACCAGGGCGAATGCCTGTATACTTCGCAAAGCAGCGTGCCGGACATTTTGGCTGATTGGACGCCTGCGTCGGATTGTTCGGATATGGAGATGCAATCGCTGAATTCGTACACGCTGATACAACAGCCGCTGGCGGAATATGGTTTGACGCTGGTATATCTGTTCGACAACAATGAGATAACGCTCCAGAAGCAGGCGCTCAAGCGCATGATATACCCGCTGGTGCTGGCGCTGGTGGCGGTGATCGCGGCGTGCGCCATGATATACTTCAGGAGTTTTTCGCAGCGCGTCAACAAGCTGGTGCGCAAGTTCCGCATTGCGGCGACGGGCGATCTGATGCCCAAACCGCCTATCGGCGGCGAGGATGAGATCGCAATGCTGGATTCGCAGTTCGACCAGATGCTCTGCGAGATGAACGAGTTGAACCGCCGCAACGACGCGCAGCGCAATACAATACGCGAGGCGCGCTACCGAAATCTGCAACTTCAGATAAACCCGCATTTTCTGTACAACACGCTCGAGACGATAAGCGCGATAGGCGCGGTGCATGGCGTATTTCAGGTATGCGACCTGTGCGAAAAACTGGGCAGCGTGTTCAGATACAGCCTGGGCAAGAACGAGGGCAAGTACACCGCGCTTGCCAATGAGATCCGCCAGACGCAGAACTATATATTCATTCAACAGGTGCGCTATAAGTTTGAGGTGTACTATTCGATAGATCTGGACGCTGATGAAGCGTATGTGCTCAGGTTTCTGCTTCAGCCGATAGTGGAAAACGCAATACTGCACGGTTTGGCCAGGCGCGCTGATCCCGGCACGCTGGAGGTTCATGCATATCTGGACCAAGCCGATCTTATGATCTGCATACGCGACGACGGCGTGGGCATGGACGCGGACACGCTGGCCAATCTGCGCGCGTTGATAGCGGCGGATACGGACAGCCGTGAGGACGTAACCAAGGTGGGCGTGTGGAACATCAGCCAGCGGATACGCTCGGAATTTGGCGACAGTTATGGCCTGGAGGTGGACAGTTGGCCGGGGCATGGCACAGAGTTCAGGCTCCGACTTCCCTATTTGACCGGGGAGATGATCGTAAATGATGAAGTACAAGCTGCTGCTCGTGGATGATGAGGATATGATACGGCAGGGGTTGCGCACACGACTGGAGTACTTCAGGTTTCCCAATCTGGATATAGTCGAGGCGGGCTCGGGAGCCGAGGCGCTGGCCATGTTCCGGAGGTGGGGCAACGACATAGCGCTGGCCGTGGTCGACATATGCATGCCCGACATGACGGGTCTGGAGCTGATATCCGAAGCGAAAAAGATCTGCGACCGCACGCGATTCGTGCTGCTGTCCGGGTTTGCCGAGTTTGGCTATGCGCAGGAGGGCATACGGCTGGGGGTGCGGGCGTATCTGAATAAACCCGTGTCCAACGATATACTCAGGTCGCAGATAGAGAGCATACTCTGGGAGCTGAGCGAGGAGGAGCTGTCGCTGTCCGGAGCGTCTGAGCGCGCGGCCGCTAATCCCGAGAAGGAGTTCAATATGCTGCTGTCGGGGTCGCATCGCGACACTGCGCCGGCGCAGGCATTTCCGGGCTTGTATGCGCGGTGGCCCGAACTGTTTGACGGCACAGCCCGGCTGTATCTGAGCATACTTCACATAGAAAAAAAGGATGCCCACGGCGTACTGCTTACGATGGACCGCCTGGATGCGATCAGACAGGCGATTCGGAGCATATTCATGGAGCTCAAAGGCGAGCGCCGGATACTCGTCGCCAACAGCTATGTAAACGCTCAGCGGCTGTGGGTGATATACATAGGCGATTCGGGCGGCGCGCTGAAGAGCGAAGTTGAGCAGATGTTTCTCTGTGTGCGTCAGAAGCTGGAGCGCCGGGTCAATACCAGCATCACGATGGGAGTGAGCGGTCTGGCCGACACACTCAGCTACGACTGTGCCACGCAGGCGCGCGCTGCGTTGCGTCAGCGCAAGCTCTATGGTCGCTCCAACATATATTTCTATGAGGACATTTCGGCATTTGAGACGCAGCCGTTCCCCGAAGCCGAGCTGGAGCTGTTGCGCAAGCACATGGCGCGCGGAGATCAGGACGGCATACGCGAACAGTTGGCGAAGCTGTTTTCAGAGGAGCGTCTGGGCGCGCGCAATGTGGAGTATTTAAATGTGCTGTGGGTGCGCGTCATCAGCCTTGTGTTGAGCACTTTTGACAATGTCGATATTGCGCTGACCAACCGGTTGCTCAGCCAGCTCACGCGCGCCGACAGCTTTACCGACCAACACGAGCTGGTCAACGCGCTGACGGGTTTGATAGGGGCGTGCATTCACAGGGATGGTCAGGCCGACGTCAGCGTGGGCGACAAGGTGCAATATGCATTGGAATATATGCGCGAGCGCTTCAATGAGGACATAGTGATAAACGACCTTGCAGCGCGGCTTGATATGAGTCCGACGTACTTTTCATTCATATTTAAAAGGGAGGTCGGCATGTCGGCGCTGCAATACATAACCGGGCTCAGAATCGAAAAGGCCAAGGAGTATCTCGCGCAGACCGATGAGAGCGTGGCCAATATCGCGCAAAAGACCGGCTATGAAGGTGGCCAGTACTTTTTCAGGGTGTTCAAGAAAATGACGGGAATGACGCCGCTGATGTACCGTCAGCAGATGCGTCCAACTGATTCGCGCGACGCATGACGCGCCTGCGCCAGCGCCACGACAAGCAGTTGTGTGCGTCCCACAGCTATGCGCGACGCGCCTGCATCCATAGCGAAGCCAGATTGCAAACACCCACCGCCCCGCGCGACGCATGACGCGTTTGCACCAGCGCCACGACAAGCAGTAGTGTGCGTCCCACAGCCATGTGTGACGCGCCTGAGTAACTGTGCCGCAGACCACCGCTCCGCCTTGTTGGGCGGCGCGGTAGGTCTGCGGCATTCATCGTATTCGCAGCTGCGCTTTAGTGGCACTGCCATGCGCCTGAGCAATGCATAGCGTCGCTGCATCAGTTAAAGGTGTATGACGGGCGCGACGCACAGCAGGTTTTCGATCAGCGGGGCGTCACTGTAAAGCTTTGGTATCAGTATTTCTCCGCTGGGCATGTCGGCCCGGGCCAGCAGTATGCTGCCGGAGGTAATGTCGTACTCGCGGGTGCCGGCATTTGACTTCAGCGTCATGATATATCGTTTCCCCGGCACGAAGCCGGGCTTGTGCACATCCTCCAAGTGGAACAGTATGCCATCGGGCCGTGCGTCGCAGTGCAACAACATGCCTTTGGATATCCATGTTGTCTGAGTGCGGATTGCGTCGGCCAGCTCCTGAGCGGCGTCGCCATCCGGCATGCCCTGGGCATAGGTGGCGAAGTTCATGGCCATGTCCCAATCGCCGTGCAGGTCCATGCCGCTCGTCGCGGCCAGCTTTTCGCCGCTCAGCACCAGCTGTTCCCACCAGGTCAGGCCGCGCTCATTGACCTCGTGCAGCGGCTCAAGGTCGTTGAACACCTCAATGAAATCCACATCAGAGAAGTCGTTTACCGTCATATCGAAGCGACATCCCCGCGCAAATGGATAGCCATATGAGTATGGGTGTGCGATGCCGGTCAATGCGCCGGCGTCATGGCAGGCTTTGAACAGCAGTTCAGGGCGATTGCGGTCTATCGCATCCCAGGGCACGTAGCGCGTAAGGTTCAGGCAGAGTATGTGGCCGTAATAGGTCGTGTATTCCATGCCGTATATGCATTGTATGGAATGGCTGCGCGCCGATAGCAGTCGCCGCATGATTGCGTGGCCCGATATCGTGTTGTGGTCGGTCAATGCGAAAGCGTCGACGTTGTCATTTACCATTATGTCCAGCAGTTGCTGACAGGTTATGCTGGCGTCGGATTGGGTCGTGTGGTTGTGAAGCTCGTATCGCTTTATCATGTCAGCGCCTCCGTTTATTCGCCGCGGACGGTCAACGCGTAATGCGTGCCATCCATCAGCACATTGAACACCAGCACCGTTACCTGCAACACGCCCTCTATCCGGTTTGAGGTATGCAGCCATCGGAAGCGCATTCTCCATCGTAGGTCATGTGGCGCGTAGTGAGCTGCTTGTGTACGCAGCCTATGAATTCGCCGTTGAGCGTGGCCAGCGTGTGTATTTCGGTCTTGACTTCGGTGAGCATGGAGTGGCGCACCTCAGCCGGGCTGCCGGTGAGGCCATATTCACGCTTGCACACGTCGGCAAACTCGGCCATTAATTCCGGCGTCAGGTCGGATTCGGTGTAATGCTGTTTGTCAAAAGAGAATTCAATGTCGAGCTTATTGAGTGGCTGCTCAAGGCATACGGTGTAGGTTATCTGGCCCACGAAGTTGCGCTCGAGCAGGCCTTCAGCGTGGTATATCTTTTTCATGGCGATTCCTCCAGAGCGACTGTTGCTGGCACTAGTATAGCAGGTTAAGCGCAGGTTCGTCTATACAAATCAATTAAACGAAAAAATATCCACTATCCGATCGAAATTCTGTCCATTGCGAACACTGTTTTAAAATGCTACCATATATATTAACAGATGCGCTGGATGATGGCTATGGTGGTGCGAAATATGAACGATATGATGCACTTTGATTCGAATGGCATGTTCAAGCTCATGCAGCTGACCGACATACACTATACGGATGGCGGAGCTGCGGATAAGCGCACGGTTGCGCTGATGCGCGAGCTGATAGTCGCCGAGGCGCCCGACATGATAATCGTGACCGGCGACACCGTATGCGGCCCCGATGTTTACCGGCATCTGGCGGATGCGCTTGCGCCGGTGACCGAAGCGGGCGTGCCGTTTGGCTGGGTATTCGGCAACCACGATGTGGAGGAATCCGGCACGCGGCCGGGGTTGTTTGAGCGTGTGTGCGAGCTGCCGGGGTGCCTGGCGCGGCACGAGGCGGACTCGGTGGATGGCGTGGGCAACTGCTGCGTGAGGCTTGTAAATGCAGATGGAGCGACGGAGTGGCTGCTGTTTTGCCTGGATTCGGGCGACTACGTGAAACTGCCCGGCATTGAGGGCTATGGCTATGTGACCCGTGCGCAGATCGATTGGTACGTTCGCTGCATAAGGCGGCAGGCGCAGCAGTCGGAGCAGTTTGCGGCGCTGGCATTTATGCACATACCGCTGCCTGAACATGATGAGGTCTGGCATAGCGACATATGCTATGGCGTGCGGCGGGAAGCGGTGTGTTGTCCGCCGGTCAATTCGGGATTGTTTACCGCGATGCTGGAGGCGGGGCACACCCGTGGCGTGTTTGTCGGCCATGACCACGTAAACGACTACTGGGGGCTGCATCACGGCATAGCGCTGGGGTATGGTCGGGCGACGGGCTTTAATACATATGGCGCGCAGGATTACCTCAGAGGTTGCCGGATATTCAAATTCCAACAGGGCAATACGGACAGCTTTGAGACATATGTGCGGCTGGAGCACGGCATTGGGGTGCAGCATCCCGATGGCCGTTAAAATAAGGGCAGAAAATGGGGTATGAAGTATGATGAAGAGGGCTGGATCGCCGCAGATTCACTTGTCGCGCAAGCCGCTGTGGAAGCGTGTGATTGCGTGTTGGCCGCTTTACCTGTTGTTGGCGCCGGCTATTGTGTACTATATACTGATCTGCTATGTGCCAATCGCCGGCAATGTGCTGGCGTTTAAGGACTACTCGTTCCGCAAGGGCATATGGGGCAGCCCGTGGGTGGGCTGGAAGTACTTCAACATGTTCTTTCAGAGCTATGACTGCTGGCGGCTCATCAGGAACACGTTGCAGATAGGCTTTATAAAGTGCATACTGGAGTTCCCGTTTGCGATAATACTGGCGCTGCTGCTCAACGAGATACGCGCGCAGCGCTTCAAGAAGATAACTCAGACGATAACGTACCTGCCGCACTTTCTGTCCAGCGTCATAATCGTTACGATGCTGCAGCGCATACTGGCGCCCAACACGGGCGTACTCAATCAGGTAGTGGCCGCGCTGGGCGGCGACGGCAGCACGTTCTATCTGATGCAGGCGAGTTACTTCCATGGCATACTGTTTAGCATGGACATATGGCGCAACATCGGCTGGGACTCGATAATATACCTGGCTGCGATTAGCTCGGTGGATCAGGAGCTTTACGAGGCGGCGTCGATGGACGGCTGCAACCGGCTGGAGCAGATATGGCATGTCACGCTGCCGGGCATACGCGGCACGATAGGTCTGCTGTTCATAATGGGCGTGGGCGGTCTGCTGTCGTCGGGCTTTGAGCAGATGTGGCTGCTGCGCACGCCGGGCAATATGTCGGTCGCGGATACGCTGGATGTGTACGTGGTGCGCATAGGTCTTCAAAACGCGCAGTTTGGCTACGCATCTGCGATAGGTCTGATACAGGGACTGGTGGGTCTATTCCTGGTGGTGACGACCAATACGCTGAGCAAGAAGTTTACCGAAGTCAGCCTCTGGTGATTGAGCGCAGGCGCGCCATGCGTTGAGCATAACCCTGTCAAGCCGACCTCACAAGAGGCCTAGCAATAAATAAGTAGGAGGAATCAACATGAGGAATACCCGGCGTTTTCTGGCGATGATATTGGCGGTCGTCATGGCACTGGCGTGCGTATCCGTGGCCGCGGCCGATGCGCAGCCCGACTCGTGGATAGCCGATCGCACGATAGTCGTGCAGGCGTATGTGGATGACATCGGCTATAACCTGCCCGATGATCTGAACGCGACGCCCGTGATGCAGAAGATAACCGAGCTGACCGGCATAAAGCTCGAGATCCGCTACACCCCCGGCGACAGCGATGCCACCGTAATGGCCTCGCAGCTGGCGGCGGGCAACATACCCGATGCCATAATCTGCTATCTGAACAACTCTACCCGGCCTGAGTTCCCGATACTGCTCAAGGCCGCCAAGGAGGGCATGTTCGCCGACGTGTCGGAGTACATGGCCAATTCCAAGGTGTACAGCAAGTACCTTGAGGATGGCTATCTGCCCGCCGATGCGCGCGACAACATCACCTTCCGCGATGATCTGGACGGCGTGTATCTGATGCAGCTGGGCATACCGGCGGTTGATCACTCGACCGAGTATATACCCGAGGAAGAGTACGTCGGCGGCATGTACATCCAAAAGAGCATCGCCGATGCGCTTGAGATCGATACCCGCGCAATAAACACTATGGATCAGTTCTATGACCTGCTGGTCAAGATCAAGGAAGGCGGCTTCACCGATACCAATGGAAATCCCGTGTATCCGATAGGGCCGAAGTACTGGGGCGGCTCGGTCGACGCGCTGGACTACATGCTCAGCGGCTACTGCTTCAGCCCGCTGCACAGCGATTACGGCATGGACGCCGACGGCAACATAATGCATGAAGCCGAGACCGAGTTCGTGTACGAGAAGATCAATTTCGTGCGCAAGCTGCTGGCCGAGGGCCTGATCAATCCCGAGTACTTCACGATGGACGCCACCCGCGCAGAGGAAGTCTGCAAGACGCTGAACTCCGCGATAATCGGCGACATACACAACTACGTCGACATAATCTACGAGAGCGATACCTGGGTACCGCTGGGACCGCTGTTCGACCGCACCGGCACGAACGCCGAGTACACCTCCGGCAAGGGCGGCTACGGCGCCTGGGCGATTTCGTCCGAGGCCGAGAATCCGGGCGAGATATTTGCGTTCTTTGACTGGCTGTCCACCTATGAGGGCCAGCTGATAGGCCAGTATGGCGTAGAGGGTCTGACCTACAACATGGTCGACGGCTATCCGGTGCTGACCGAGGATGCGCTGGCGAAGATCAACGCCAACGATACCGAGTGGATGATTAACGACATAGGCGCGGCGTTTGGCGGCAGCGGCGTGTACTTCTACGCGATGGCTGTGACCAATGTCGACCTCAAGACCGATTTTGGCGAGGCGCGTCCTGGCGCGAGCGCCGGCACCACCTTTGCCCGCGCGATAGAGATAGCCGAACAGTACCCGGTGGATAAGGTGCTGGTGCCTGGTCTGGACATATCCGCGTTCCTGTCGGTGGACGAGCTGTCCGACGTCAAGGCGTCGATGGATCTGCTCAACTACGACGAGATGCTGGTTCAGGCGATATTTGCGGGCAGCGATGACGAAGTGACGTCGATAGTCGAGTCGTTCCGCGCGCAGCTGAAGTCGGCAGGCATAGATAAGCTTTACGACTATGTGGAAGCTGTCTACGCCGAGGATCCCGAAACCGTGCAGGTAATCGTGGTCGAATAACGTTTTGAAGCCCTCATATGCAGGGCAGGCATGACAAACATGCGCCAAACACAGCGTTCAGGAAGGGATCATTATGGCAAATACTGCAACAAAAATCAAAGCCGGTGCTATGGATAGGGTCGTCAGCGTCGTTACGTACACGATAGTAATCGCGCTGTGTCTGCTGATATTGCTGCCCTGCCTGAACGTTCTGGCGCTGTCGTTCAACGATGGCAAGGATGCGGCTCGTGGCGGCGTGTACTTCTGGCCGCGGGCGTTTACGCTGGATAATTACCGCGAGGTGTTCAACGACGGCTCAATAATAAGCGCGTATAAGATAACGATTGCGCGCACGTTGTTAGGCACGTTCCTGAGTCTGGCGGTGACCTGTTTCGCGGCGTTTGCGCTCAACCAGCGCGAGCTGCCGGGGCGCAAGTTCATGATATTTGCGATAACGTTTACGATGCTGTTTGGCGGCGGCACGATACCCACGTATATACAGTACAATGAACTGGGACTGCTGGATACGTTCTGGGTATATATCGTGCCCAGCCTGGTGAGCGTCACGTATCTGATGATGGTCAGGTCGTACTTTGACGGCCTGCCGTATACGCTGCAGGAAGCGGCGCGGCTTGATGGATGCGGCTACTTCAGCATATTGTTCCGGATAATGCTGCCGTTGAGCAAGCCGGTGCTGGCGGTCATAGGGCTGTACACGGCGGTCAATCACTGGAACGACTGGTTTGCGGGCGCGTTCTACATGACCAGCGACAAGCTGTGGCCGGTGCAGACGGTGCTTCAGCAGATGCTCTCGCGCGCCATGTCGGCTTCGTCGCAGCAGACCGAGAACATCACGGCGGCCATTGCTGCCAGCCAAAGCACCGTGACCAGCGATGCTTTGAAGATGGCGGCAGTAGTCATAACCACCGCGCCGATACTCTGCGTATATCCTTTCGTGCAGAAGTACTTTGCAAAGGGCACGCTGATCGGAGCGATCAAGGGTTAACCGGCGACAGTCAAACGGGCTCCAGCTGATGGACATGCTCTTATCAGTTGGAGCCTTTTTTTCGGAAGGGAGATATGGCATGGACAAAAAATGGGACGTGTATGTATATGGCGATGTCAACATCGACCTGGTAGTGCCGGAGGTAGCGCAGCTGCCGCCGCCCGGCGTAGAGCAGGATGTGGCTACGATGGAGACCTTTGCAGGCGGCGGCGCAGCGTTGTTCACGCTGGGCATCGCCAAGCTGGGGCTTACGCCGGTGTTTCAGGGCAGCGTAGGCAGGGATATGTATGGCAGATATATATTGGACATGTTTGCCGGACTCGGCGTCGACTGTGGGCTGCTTGCGGTGCGTGACGATTGCAATACCGGCATATCGATCAGCTTTACGAATGCCAACGACCGCTGCTTTCTTACGTACCGCGGTACAAACAGCGGTCTGTCGCTCAAGCACCTGAACATTGACGAGCTGACGCATGCGCGCCATGTGCACATAACCGGCTATGAAGGCGCGACCAACCATGCAGAGTACCTGGACATGTTAAAGCAAATTCACGAGCTTGGCGATGTGACGGTATCGTTCGATGTGGGCTGGGACATGACTGGCGTGTGGTATGAGGGGATATTTGAGCTGCTGCCTATGATTGATGTGCTGTTCATGAATGAGACCGAGTGCCTGCATTACACGCGCCGTGATACTGTGCAGGAAGGAGCGCAGCGGCTGGCAGCGCATGCGGGCATGGCGGTTATCAAGCTGGGCAGCACCGGATCGCTGGCGGTTCAGGATGGCGTCAGCACGTTCATGCCGGCGTATAAGGTAAAGGCGGTGGACACGACAGGCGCTGGAGACAGCTTCAACGCGGGCTTTGTATATGGCTATTTGCGGGGACTGTCGATGGAGGAATGCCTCAAGTGCGGCAATGCGTGCGGAGCGCTGTCGGTGACGCGGCTGGGCGGCAATACGGGCTTTCCGTTCCGCGCGGACATGGAGCGCTGGATAAGTGAAAATGGCTAGGAGGCAATTGCAAGTATGAAGATAGGCGTGATAGGCGGCGCGGGAGTGCGCACGGTAATATTCATAAACGGCCTGCTCAAGCGGTACCGGCAACTGCACATAGACGAGGTCGTGCTGTACGACACGGATCGGGAAAAGCTCGAAATAATATCGCAGTTGTGCCGGCATGTCGTGGCGCGTCAGGGTGAATCGCTCGTGGTGCGCGCGGTCATGCAGCCGCTGGACGCAATAAAGGGCATGGATTACATAGTTACGACACTGCGTGTGGGTGGCGACCACAGTCGCGTCATCGATGAGCGCGTAGCGCTTGACAACGGCGTGATAGGGCAGGAGACCACAGGCGTGGGCGGCTTTTCAATGGCGGTGCGCACGATACCCGTATTGCTGGAGTACTGTGAACTGATTAAGGAACATGCGCCTGACGCCTGGGTATTCAATTTTACAAATCCATCGGGATTGGTGACGCAGGCGCTGCATAGTGCGGGGTATCGCCGTCTGATAGGCATATGCGACGCGCCCAGCAGCATGAAATACCGCATGGCGCGCGAACTCGGCTGCACCGAGCAGGAGCTGTATGTGGAGTTCTTTGGCCTGAACCATCTGTCCTGGATACGCAGCGTCAAACTGCGCGGACGCGAGATCATGCCCGAACTGATCGCCAGCGACAAGTTCCTCAGCAGCATAGAGGAACTCAAGATATTTGACCGTGATGTCATACGCGACACGGGCCTGTTGCCCAATGAGTACCTGTATTATTACTATCATCGCGAGCGGGCGTTGGCGAACATAAACCGCTCGGCTCAGACTCGCGGGCAGACGATTGAGAGCGTGAACATGCGCATGATGGCTGAACTGCGCAATATGGACATTGCTGCGGATCCGGAAGGCGCGCTGCAGTGCTTCCTATATTATATGCAGCTGCGTGAAAACAGCTATATGTCGATTGAATCCGGCTCGGAAAACAGGCCGATGCTTGCGCGAGGTCAGCTGCCCGTGCCCGAGGGCATGGGCTATGCGGGCGTGATGCTGGACTGCATTGAGGGTATGCAGTCGGCTCAGGGCCGCACGCTGGTGCTGTCGGTGCCCAATGATGGCTGCATACCGTTCCTGCAGGCGGACGATGTGGTCGAAGTGACCTGCAATGTGTCGCGGGAGGGCATTGCACCCGTGGCGCAGACGGCCGTGCCCGATATGTGCGAGCTTTACATTCGACTGATAAAGCGATATGAGCGGCTGACGGTTGAAGCCGTGCGCACGCATGACGCGCGATTGGCGGTGGAGGCGCTGATGCTGCATCCGCTGGTCAATTCGTATTCTCTGGCGCGAAAGCTGCTGGCAGATTACGACAGAGCTTATGGCAAATCGATACTCGGCTGAATGTCCGGACATGGCACTGCGAAAAGCCGCGGCGCACTGCGCTGGCGCAGATAACGACAAGAGATGTGCGCAATCCCAATCATGCGGAGGATGGATATGAACTTTAAATTTGACGGCAATATGAGCCGCGATGTGCTGGAAATCTATCTGTCAAGGGCCGTAACGGCCTCGGGGCTGTATGAGAGCGATACGCTGGACGATGATCTGCGGGTGATAGCGCGGATGGGGGTCAAGTTCATAGGCCGCGCTTCGGGCATCTGGTATATGCTGGAGGACGATGAGCGCCACTTTGAGCGCTCTAAGGCGCTGGCCACGCGCGTGCATGAGCAGGACCCCGAGATAATACTTCAGGCTTGCGTGTTTGAGATAGTTGTAAAGCGCATGGAGGAGGTGCCGGTGCCGGCGTATGTGTTCGAGGCGTTTGGAATGCCGGTCGAGCGGCGGAATTTCCGGTTCGAAGATGCGCTGTTTCCGGAGTGGCCGTGGGGATTTGTAGACAATTCGGATCGCGAGCCGAGCAAACGCAGCGGCATACCGGATCTCAATCGCCAGGAGGCGCGAATGTGGTTCTACTACCGTGCCACGCGCTACATCGATTGCGGATATGAGGCGCTGCATATGGGGCAGATACACCTGTACACGGCAAACGACCGCGGCATGCGCAAGACGTATGAACTGTTCGACATGATACGCCAATATGCCAGAATTCATGCCAGACGGCACAAGGTGCTGCTCGATGCGCATACTCATGGCGTGAACGTAAACGGCAAGCTGTTGTTTGACTACCATGCGATGCCGTTTACGCGCGCGGCGCTCATGGAAGAGCCGGGCACAAAGCTGGTGCTAGTGCGCGAGGGCTTCAGCGAAGGCGGCGAAAATCCAAACGGGTTTTATGGCGATGTAATGCCGTACCTTATGGAATATGACAACTGGGGCGGCAGGGTGGTAGAGCATCCGGAGCAATTGACGCGCCAGCAACTTGCGCAGCGCGACTGGTGGGGATATGATCAGATCGGCTGGTTTGCGAACCAGGACCGTGCCGCGCGCGACCACTTCATTGAATACACGTATCGCTGGACGCAGGTAAACAATGTCAATGCGTATTTTGAGATGCCGCTGAGGCGGATGCTGTCCGACGCCGCGGTGCAGTTTGACGGGCAGGCGGATAAGCAGTACTTTTATCAGATAAACAATCCGTCCACTGACTGCCCGATGGGGTTTGGACAGGAGGACGTGATGAAGCGCTGCTGGGATGATGGCAACCGTTTGCGCGACGGATATGGCAATCCTCAAGATTTGATAAGATACGGCGCGCGCGACGTTTACGATACCGAGACCGGCATGAAGATACCCGAAAAGGTCGTGGTATATGGCAGCTTTCAGCCTTATGTGGGCGCGGTAGCCAACGACTCAAACAGCGAGATAACCCGCATGTATTATATAGGCGACAACACTTATACGTTGAGCGTGGTGCTGCCGTATGCGGGCACATTCGATTTTGCTATATCGACATACGGCACGCTGTCGGCCACATACTGCACGGATAGATTCCCGCGCAGCGGTTCCAGCAACAAGGGCAGCTTTACCGTGCAGCGCGACAATAGCGTCGTGCGTTTTAGGTATAAGTTCATTGACAACATCGTAACGGTGGAGGTCGCAGACTGAACAATATCAGGCGCACAGGCTTGCCGCAGGGGCATGCATACTGGTTGCCAAATGAGCGCGCGAATCCTTACGCTTGCGCATAATGCCAGTCTGAATAGACGAGCGCCGCAGGATGACCCTGCGGCGCGAATATGTATAACCAAATCGCAACTCAGCTCAAATATCGTTGCTAAGGCATTGAGTGATCAATACCATTGTGCGTAGCGCTCCATGGCATCCATCAGTGCCTCAACATTAGCCATCGGCGTGCCAGGATATAGCCCGAAAACCATCGTCAAACCGCCGTCCGGGCATGCCAGCGTCTCCACTTCGCGCCGGATGAGGGCGTCTATCTCGGCAGGTGTGCCCATGCAGGTCACGCTCTGGCGGTCTATGTCCAGGTCGACGCAAAGCTTGCCCTTGAAGCGCTCAGCTATCCAGTCGATGCCGTTTACCAGATCCTGCAGGTTGATGACCATGACGCCGCTATCTACCAGGTCGTCGCAAAGTACGCGTATGTCGCCGTCCGAGTGCATGTGTACGGGTTTGCCCATGTCGCGGGCGCTCTGCATCATGCGCGTGTAACTGGGCTTGATGTATTTCCTGAAGTACGCGGGGGACAACATAGGTCCGATCTGCATGCCCAGGTCTTCAGGGAAACTCACCATGTCTACGCCGATGTCGAGGTAATTGCGTATTATGGTGTGGTTGAAAGCCTCAAGCCGCTCTATCAGGTCAAACAGTCGCGGTTCTTCATCGGCCATATCGAACAGCAGGTTGGCGTATCCGCGCATGTCGGACAACTGCAAAAACGTGTGGCCGTGGCGCAGACCACCTATTACAAACTCGCCGCGTGCGTGTTGCTGTTCGATGCTGTGCCGTACACTGGCCCAATCAATTGGGCCAATGCCGGTGCAGTGCTGAGGGTCGGGAAATTGATAATCGGCGTATGCCGACCAATCCGCCAGCGGATGGCCTACCACAGTGCCGGTTATGCCGTCGTCGGTGGTTTCCCACCGGCAGCCGAAGTCATCCGTATATGGTTCGTCCCGCCGTGCGCACAGCCCATAAACCGGGGTATACGGCAGTTTGGGCGCTTTGAAGTTGGGGAACAGTATTGGATGGCGCTCCATCTGCTCGCACAGCCAATCCTGAGGGTAATGATGCCAGCATGCCGCGTTGATGGCAAAGCTCATAGGTATTATATCGGGCTTTTCAAAGAATATCGCGCGATACACATTTGATTTAGCCATACACACTCCTGTCAACGGCCGTGCACATGCGCAGAGCCGTTTTATCTAAGTAACTTTATTGACCGGAATAGCGGTCCAAAGCAGCCTGCTTATAAGCGATATACTGCTCCAATCCCATGTTGTTGAGCTGGTCTATGTACTGATTCCAGGCCTCGTCCGTGTTATCGACAGTGCCGGCGACGTAGCCAGCGCGGAATTCGGTGACCAGAGTTTCAATATCCACGCCGTTGGTCGCAAAGAACTTGGACTCTTCCTCGGTCGCGGTGAAGGCAGGCCAGACCTCCTCGGGCAGGTAAGGCTTCATGGAAGCGGCAAGCGACAACTGCTGCGGAGTCATCTCAGCGCCGCCCTGGAAGTACTTCTCGCTGAGCAGCGCAGGATTGCGGCCGTCGCCCCAGCACAGATACTGGCCAAACGCCTGCACGTAGCTCAGACCGTTGGGGTTGTTGAGTATCTCGTCGGTATACTGGAGCGTGCCATCTTCGTTGACGACGAATGTCTTGCCTTCAACGCCCATGAAGAACAGCTCCATGCCTTCGTCGGTGTAGAAGTAATCGACCCAGCGGCACAGCACTTCAGGGTTGGAGCAGACGTTGGTTATCACGAAGTTGCCGCCGCCATAGCTGGTAGCTGCCTTGTATGCCAGACCCACGCCATACTCGCTCTCCAGCGGGGCGGTTATATGAGCAAAGTCAACGCCCGCCTTGTCCAGCTGGGTGTACAGCTGCAGCGTAAAGCCCACGCGGTCGGCGTTGTACTTTGCGATGCAGGACGCAATGTCAAACTCGCTGTCGTGATCGAGCAGGTTGTTTTCCCAGAGCTTGCGCGTGAACTCAAGTGCTTCGCGATAGCGCTCATCCGTGGGCCAGAAGCGCACCTTGGTCGGGTCCTCGGGATCGGCGTCTATATAGCCGCTGGATGTACCGCGATTGCGCAGCTGGTAGGCGCTCATTATATAATACACCGCATTCTCTATGCTTGCAACAAAGGGAATTTCATCCGCCTCGCCATTGCCGTTGGGATCGCCATCGCGGACTGCCACAAGCGCGTCGAAGAACTCGTCCAGTGTCTTGGGCTCGGTTATGCCCAGCTTGTCGTAGAACTTCTTGTTATACCAGCCGTCCGGGCCGCCGCCCATCGAGGGGATGCCGTTGGTGTAGGGCACGCCGTATATGGTGCCGTCAGACAGCGATATCGATGGCCCCAGGTCGCTGTACTCATTCAGCGCGGCATTAAACGCCGGCATATAGGTCTCAAGGTAGTCATTGAGCGGTACAAATACGCCATCCTGGGCGTAGCGCTCCTGGATCTGGGTGCTGATTGCGCACTTGAAGAATGCGTCCGGCAGATCGCCGCTGGCCAGCGCCAGGTTTACCTTCTCATCGACCGCCAGGGGGAGACACCTCAATCCAGTTTATGTGCACATTGCTGCGCGCCTCCATCTCGGAAGTGAACAGCAGCTTGTCGTAGCTCTCAGCGCCGGTGGGCACATATGCCATCATTGTGAACTCTATCGGTTCGTTGACAATAGGCATGCCGGTCAGATTGATCTCCAGACCTGAGGGCAGCGTAGCCGTCTGCGCAGCATCAGCGCTTGCCACGCCCACAGAACCCAACACCATTACCAGAACCACAAGCATCGTCAGGACTCGCCTCATAGGTATACCTCCTTATTTTCAGCGCGGATGCGCCGGATTTCACATCAGCCCTTTATCGCGCCCACCGTTATGCCCGAGAGCATGTAGCGCTGCACGAATGGATAGATTATCATGACCGGCAAACTTGCGATTATTATGACGGCGTATTTTACCGACTCGGCCGCCAGCAGCATTTCGGTCATGGTTGAGTCGGTGGCGACATTTTGCTGTGCCGATGTCATCTGATTTATTATCAATATCTCGCGCAGGAACAGTTGCAGCGGATATAGCGTGCGCTTGGTGATGTAAATAAGCGCATTAAAGAAGTCGTTCCAGCGTGCCACTCCGTAGAAGACCACGAGCACCGCCATTATGGGTCCAACTAACCTGATGGCTATGCGGAACAGGTACCCAACATTTGTGCAGCCGTCTATCTTTGCGGCCTCGCGCAATTCGTCCTGCTCGTCGCCAACCGTCAGTTTGCGGATGAG
>DSLFC04102__coassemble_1171_pt1 | contig 17372 bp, 11 predicted proteins | sample DSLFC04102__metabat2_low_PE_005 | metagenome-assembled genome bin DSLFC04102 | reverse complement strand
GCTGGATGTTCCCGGCGAAGAGCTGTTCCGCGGGCGCGGCGTGTCGTATTGCGCCACGTGTGACGGCGCATTCTATCGCAGCAAAAAGGTGCTGGTAGTTGGCGGCGGCAACACCGCGGCTGAGGATGCGCTGTATTTGGCCGGGCTTTGTGAGAAGGTCTATGTGGCGCACAGGCGCGATGAATTGCGCGCAGACGCCGCGTCAGCTGCGCGCATGGCTCAGACGCCCAATATAGAGATGCTCTGGAGCACTGTGGTTACCGAGTTCGCAGGCGGCCGGGCATTGGAACGCGCACAGCTCAAGCAGCTCAAAACCGGTCAGACAAGCGAGCTAGAAATAGCCGGCGCATTCATAGCAGTTGGACAGACTCCGCTGAACGACCTGGTAAAAGGCCAGCTTGAATTGGATGAAGCCGGCTTCATTGTCGCAGGAGAGGACACCGCCACGGCAATTCCGGGCGTGTTTGCGGCCGGCGACATACGTACAAAGCCGCTGCGCCAGGTCGTGACCGCTGCGTCCGATGGCGCCGTGGCAGCATCTATGGCGGGCAGATACATATCGATGCTCTGAGCGAATGCACAAAGCATGATGTCTGCGCGTACAATTTAAAGGCGCGGCGCATTCAGCTGTACATATTGTCCATAAAACTTCGACTGCCTTACTTTGCGCGGAGGTGTAGTTAATGGGGAGACTATTTGGCACGGACGGCGTGCGCGGCATAGCAAACAGTGAACTAACCTGTGAACTGGCGTTTAAGCTCGGCCAGGCGGGCGCGTATGTATTGGCCTCGCAGGTGCATCGCCCATCGATACGCGATACGCGCATATCGGGTGACATGCTAGAGGCGGCGCTGGTCGCTGGCATCTGTTCGGTCGGCGCGCGGGCGATGGTGCTGGGCGTGGTGCCTACGCCGGCGATTGCATACCTTACACGCTATTACAATGCCGATGCGGGCGTCATGATATCAGCATCGCACAATCCGGTAGAGTACAACGGCATAAAGTTCTTCGATGGGCGTGGATATAAGCTGCCAGACGCGCTCGAGGATCGCATCGAGAGCATAATACTGGACGGCTCGGAGACGATAGCATTGCCCACTGGCATAGAACTGGGCCGGCGCGTACGCATGCGCAACGCGCGGCGCGATTACGTCGAATTTCTAAAGAGCACCAGCGGTGTCAGCCTCAATGGACTTCACGTTGTACTCGATTGCGCCAATGGCTCTGCATCTGAGTATGCCGCGACGGTGCTAACCGATATGGGCGCCAAGGTCATGCCATACTACTGCACTCCCGACGGCACCGACATAAATGACAACTGCGGCTCGACACATCCGCAGCGCCTCCAGCAGCTGGTCGTCGAAAACGGCGCCGATGTGGGCCTGGCATTCGACGGCGACGCCGACAGATTGATCAGCGTCGACGATCATGGTCAGGTGGTGGACGGCGACCAGATGATGGCAATTGTAGGCATGCATATGCATGCCAAGGGTCAGCTCAAGCGCGATTCGATAGTCTCGACCGTTATGAGCAATATGGGGCTGGAGCTCGCGCTGAAGGCCGCCGGCATAAACAACGTGCGCACGCGCGTGGGAGATCGTTATGTGCTTGAACACATGCTTGAGCATGGGTATAATTTGGGTGGAGAGCAGTCCGGCCACATAATATTCCTCGACCATAACACAACCGGCGATGGCATACTCTCTGCGATACAGCTGCTGACGGTGATGGTCGAAACCGGACGGCCACTGAGCCGCCTGAGCAAGTGCATGACTGTGTTGCCGCAGGCTCTGGTAAACGCCACGGTATCAGAAGAAGGCAAGGAAGGATACGCAGACGTGCCGGAGATCGCTGCACGCATATCCGATCTGGAGCGCAAGTATTCCGGCCAGGGCCGCGTGTTCATACGCGCTTCGGGCACAGAACCGCTGGTGCGCGTCATGATAGAGGGCAAAGACCGCAAGGAACTTGAAGATGATGCATTTGAACTGGCCCGCATGATCGAGCGCCACTTTCCCAAGCGCTAATGCAATGGCTGCCGCACGAGACTCTATGGCAAAGCAAATGCATGCTAAGCGTCCGGCATAAAACGCATAATGTCTCTGCAATATGTGCACTTACATTCAGTCATGCATATATGCGGCCGAGCGGCGACGTTAAATTTAACATGGAGATGCGCGCGCCCGGCTTGACTAATCCGGCGGTGTGAATTACCATTTTGGAAGAGTTGCGCCCACTGGCGAGCGCTAAAGCTACTGGAGGGATTGATATGGTCAGCAGTCAGATGCAGCCGATGCGCTATACAGGCGGGCGGCTGATACCCGCGCCGGGCGAGACCGGCGGCCGCGATGGCACAATCGCCTATCGCATACTGGAAAGCCACAACACCAGCGGCGACATGCAAAACTTGAAGATAAAGTTTGACGGCATGCTGTCGCATGATATAACCTACGTCAATATAATTCAGACCGCGCGCATGGGCGATATGGACAGATTCCGCCTGCCCTATGTGCTGACCAACTGCCATAACTCGCTGTGCGCGGTGGGTGGTACGATAAACGAGGACGACCATGCGTTTGGACTGTCAGCGTGCATCAAGTATGGCGGCGATTTTGTGCCGGCGCATCTGGCCGTCATACACCAATATGCGCGGGAGACTATGGCGGGTTGCGGCAAGATGCTTTTGGGTTCGGACAGCCACACCCGTTACGGCATGCTGGGCACGCTGGGCATAGGCGAGGGTGGCCCGGAACTGGTAAAGCAGCTGTTGGGGCGCACATATGACATCGCCTATCCCGATGTAGTAGCGGTATACCTCACCGGAAAGCCCGCGCGCTATGTCGGACCGCAGGACGTGGCGCTGGCGCTAATAAAGGAAGTTTTCTCAAGAGGTCTGGTAAAAAACAAGATACTCGAGTTCATCGGCCCGGGCGTTGAGGAACTGAGCGTGGACTTCCGCGGCGGAATTGACGTCATGACCACAGAGACCACCTGCCTCAGTTCGATCTGGCGCACCGACCGCAAGGTGAAGCGCTATCTTCAGATACACGGCCGCGGCGACGACTATGCCGAGCTGGAACCGGCTAACGGCGCGCTGTACGATGGCGCGATCACAATTGAGCTGGACAAGATCCGCCCGATGATTGCGCTGCCGTTCCATCCCAGCAATGTGTTTACAATCGAAGAGTTTACAGCCAACGCCGCCGACATACTCGACCAGTTGGGCCTCACCGCACCGGATATACGCAGCAAGCTCACCGGCGAAGGTGTGCGCGCCGAGCAGGGCATCGTCGCGGGCTGCTCGGGCGGTACGTTTGAAAATCTGACCACTGTGGCCGCGATGCTCGCGGGACGAGATCTGAGCTTTGGCCATTTCCAGCTGAGCACCTATCCGGCGTCTCAACCGCAGCTCATGCACCTGTTGCGCAATGGTTCGGTCGAGCGGCTTATATCTGCCGGCGCGATACTGCGCACGGCAATTTGCGGACCGTGCTTTGGCGCGGGCGATGTGCCGCAAAACGGCGGCTTGTCGCTGAGGCATACAACCCGCAACTTCCCCAACCGCGAGGGCTCAAAGCCCGGAGAAGGTCAGAGCGCATACGTGGCGCTGATGGATGCGCGTTCGATAGCAGCCACAGCGCTACATGATGGCATACTGACCGGCGCCGATAAAGTCGATATACCCGACGACATCGATTACTCATACGAGTTCGATAACGGCTCGTATAAGAAGCGCATTTACCACGGCTGGGGCAACCCACAGCCCGATTATCCGCTCAAGTATGGCCCCAATATATCGGACTGGCCCAAGTTCTATCCAATGAGTGAGAACATGGTGCTTGAGACTGCCGCCGCGATATACGATCCGGTAACTACGACCGATGAGCTGATACCCTCCGGCGACACATCGTCGTATCGCTCAAATCCCGAGCGGCTGGCCGGTTTTGCGCTGTCGCGCAAAGTGCCTACGTATGTGCCGCTGGCGCGTGAAGTGCGCGAGGCTGAGGCGTCATTGCGCTCAAACGTGCTTGATGGTACTGACCTGAACGCCCGCGCACAGGATATGCTCAATAGGTCCGGCCTTCCCAATTCGGATATTGAGCTGGGCACGCTGGTATTTGCGCTCAAACCCGGAGATGGTTCGGCGCGTGAACAGGCTGCCAGCTGTCAGCGCGTACTGGGTGGTCGAGCCAATATAGCGCGCGAATACGCCACAAAGCGTTATCGCTCCAACCTCATCAACTGGGGCATAATACCATTTGTGCTGACCGATGCAGCCGAATCAGGCATAGAGCAGGGCGACTTGCTCGTACTGCGCGGCATACGCACGGCGATAACGCGTGGCGATACCAGCATACATGCAACGCTTATCGGCAAGTCCGGCGAACGCGAGTTGACACTCGACATGCCGTTGACCGATGACGAACGCCGCATACTGCTTGCAGGGTGCCTTATCAACTATTACAAGGAGAGTTGAGTGCGATTTGCGCGGCGGACGCTAAATTGCGATGCCCGCGTGCCGCAATAATCGATTCCAAATCGTACATGAGCAAGGCTCAACTGACTGGGGCAATGCGGTGAATTGACTTGCGTGTGCCGGTCAGCGGTTTTAGCGTACGGCTGCGTTGGCAGCGCCAGTCTGTCAAATGGCTGTGATTATGTGGCGATTATGGAGTATAAAATCGATAAAGTTAGCAAAGTGCTTGAAAACGTTTGACAAACATAAAGCATTGTATTATGATAAGGGTAGCCAAATACGGCTACCCATTTTTGATGGCCGCAAAGGGGAGAATGTTATGCAGGCGATAATACTGGCGGCAGGTTACGCTACGCGCCTCAAGGACCGAGCACAGGGTCGGGCCAAAGCGCTAATGCCAATTGGTGAAAAGCCTATAATCAATTTTATAATTGACGAGTTGGCACAGGTGGATGGGCTGACGGCGGTACATGTAGTCAGCAATCACAAGTTCATAGATCAATTCAATGCCTGGCGCGAAAAGGCGTCGCGCAAGCCCGAATACGCTGGCATCGACATACATGTATGGGACGATGGCACGACGAGCAATGAAGATCGCATGGGCGCAATAGGCGATATGCTCTTTACTATACGCAGCGCAGGCATAGACGACGACCTGTTTGTCGCTGCCGGCGACAACTTTTTTACGTTCAGGCTGCAGGAACTCGTCGACGCGTTTCATGCCAGTGGTCAGGATACCATCTGCGCTACGCATATAGCCGACCTTAACTTGCTGCACCGGTTTGCCGTTGCGGTAATCGACGAAGCCGGCACTGTGCTCGACTTGGAAGAAAAGCCCGCGCAACCCAAGAGTAATCTGGGCGTGTACGCGCTTTACGTGTATAGGCGCGATACGCTGCCGTTGATAGCGCGCTATCTTGAACTGGGACAGCCCAAGGATGCACCTGGCAATTTTCCGGCATGGCTGTGTTCGCAGGACAATCCGCTGCGTCGACCGGTGCATGCGTACCTGTTTGAAGGCGAATGCGTGGACATAGGTACGCCTGAAAGCTACGACGATGCAGTTGCGCGTTATGGCGTATGCGGATTCTGACGATGCCAAGTCACATGACGGGCATATGTCGTCCCACAACACTCTCTTGCGCCGGTATATTTCCATTGATTAACAAAAACATCACGCGCCGGCCGAATATTCTATTGCGTTTTGTGCTGCGACATGGTATAATTGGAGCGTTAATGTCGAGGAGGTATGTTCTATGGAGGTTATTTACGTAATAGCCAACGTGTTTCTGCTCGCCGTGGCGGCGATACTGGTCGTGGTCGTGCTGATGCAGGACGGCAACTCGCAGGGCCTTGGCGCCATATCCGGCGGCGCGGAGACTTTCTTTGGCAAGAGCAAGGCGCGCGGCATTGACGGCAAGCTCAAGCTCATTACCAAGGTGTCGGCAAGCGTTTTCATAGTGTTGGCCATAATCATGACCGCGCTGTCTTCGCATATTGGCTGACGCAAGCGCGGCATTTGAGTTGACATTGAGGTCGGGAGCTTTGCTCGCGGCCTTTTTGTGATATAATAAAGTCGAGAAGCTCCTAAGCGCGCAATGGCACCTGATCCGCTGGGATCCGTAAGTACGCGCTGGGGCAACTCGCGATATGATACTTTCAGAAATGGAGCTGTGACATTGAATATAGTTGATAAGCTATACGTCTGCATAAAAAAGCAGAGCGCGGCGCGCAGCGAAAAATGGCTTGCGCGCCAACTCAGGCTAAAAGCGCGCGACATAGCGCCGGCGCTTGAGGAGCTTGAGGATAAGGGCCGCATATACCGCACTGAAAGCGGAGATTACCGCGCAGTTAACGAACGGTATGTATACGATGGTCGCGTGGTGCTCACGGCAAGCGGTCGGGCATACGTGTGGTTGCCCGACGGACGCGAATTGCCGCTGGACATGCGTCGCCAGATCGCATTTGCGGGCGAGCAGGTGCGTGCGTTTGTGCCCAAATCGGAGGAGCCATATGCATTGCTTGTGGGCGTGCCGGAGCAATTCCCGAACGGCAAAAATGAGCTCGAATTGATGACCGCCGTAACCGACGTAGAGCTGCCGCCGCTGTATGAACCTGGCAGTGAAAAGGATGCACGCTATCTGCTCAGCCCGCTGGGCAGCATGCGACGCCTGTTCAGATGCGAACTTACAGGCGTGGAGCGCGAATTGGCGCGCGGCGACGTCGTACGCGTTCGCATATACAAGCGCCCAATGCACGGCGATCTGATGCGCTGTCAGCTGGTGCGCATAGAGAGCGCTCAGAGCGGCCTGCGGCTGTTTATGAGCGCCCTGGAAGAACGGTATGAGCTGTCACGCGAGCGCCCTGAGCCCGATGAACAGCAACGTGCGGCGCTGGATTCACTGCAGGCACAGGGACTCGACGACCAAACGCGCCATGATCTGCGCACACAGGTATGCTTTACGATAGACGGAGATACAGCCAAGGACTTCGATGATGCCGTATCGCTCCGGTATGAAGGCGGTCGGATGCTGCTGGGCGTGCACATTGCGGATGTATCGCACTTCGTAAGGCCTGGCACGCCGTGGGACACTGAAGCATATGCGCGTGGCACGTCGGTATACCTGCCGTGGTATACCTTCCACATGCTGCCTGAAGCGCTATCTTGCGAGCTGTGCAGCTTGATGCCCGATGTCGATCGGCTGGCGCTTACATGCGAGATGGAGATTGAAGACGGCATAGTGCGCGACTATGAGATATTTCCTTCCATCATACACTCAAATGCGCGCCTTACATATGCGCAAGTCAACAGGCTGTTTGAAGGCGATGAGACTGCCGTGAACGCGGAACTTGCGCCCGTACTGCTGGATATGCGTCGGCTCAGCTCGGTGCTGGGCAAGCGCCGCAGCGCGCGAGGCGCGATCAATTTTGAATCAAGCGAAGTTGAATTCCAACTGGGCGACGATGGCATGCCGCTCCAGATACTCAAGCGCAGTCAGGGCCCCGCAGAGCTGATGATTGAGGAGTTCATGCTGCTGGCCAATCAAACCGTAGCCGCGCACATGAAGGCCAACGATCTGGGTTGCGTATATCGCGTACATGAAAAGCCGGATGGCGAGGACGTGCGCAAGCTCGAGGAACTAGCGCGCAATCTGGGCATAGATTGGCGCGCCGGCCGCGAGCCCGAGCCTCGCGCATTCCAAAGGCTGCTCGATATCAGCGCGGATTGTCCTGCGCGCAGTCTGATACAGACCTCGGCGCTGCGCACCATGAAAAAGGCCAAGTACAGCGAAAAGCCCCTGGGCCACTTTGGACTCGCGCTGCGCGACTATTGTCACTTTACCTCACCGATACGCCGCTATCCTGACCTGTTGGTGCATCGCCTGCTGCATATGAGTTTTGCCGGGCGCACGCTGTCGGGCGGCTACAAGCGGCTTATTGACGAATTGCCTGAGCGCGCAGCAATGTGTTCGGCATGCGAACTCAACGCCGCCACGGCTGAACGCGAAGCGGACAACCTGCTTAAATGCGCATACATGCTGGGCCGGGACGGCGAGGAGTTCGACGGCTGCATAAGCGGCATGTGTTCGTGGGCTATATTCGTAGAGCTGGACAATATGTGCGAAGGCGCAGTGCCGCTGCGCACGCTGGACGAATACTACACCGCAGACGAGGCCATGACGCGCATGGTGTCCGATTCGGGCAACGTGCTTGAGATAGGCATGAGAGTGCGCGTGCGTGCGACTAATGTGGTGCTGGCTGAACCTCGGGTATACCTGACGCTTGTTAGCACGGCAGCCTCAAATACATCTGCCAATGAACAGTAAAATCGAACTTTTTTGATTAGAACACGTCAAAGCATTGACAGGGAATCGCTGGTTACAGCGCGAATGCTTTGACGTGTTGCTGTATTTGGCACTAGCGCCATGGACCGGTAACAAGATAGGGAGGTAGAAAATGAAGCACAGATGTATTATGCTGGGCGCACTGATGTTGCTTGCGCTGTGCCTGAGCACCACAGGCTGGGCGGCAGGCGAGATCGCGACGGCAAACGTCGATGCAGAGGAGATCGGCGAGTTTACCCAGGGCTATGCGCCTTACTACGACGATGGTCTGTACGGAATAGTGCGCTACGATGGGCGGGTCATTATCGAGCCCACTTACCAGGACATTGGCGCATACGGCGAGCAGCTCTGGCCGGTGCAGACCGAACATGGTTGGCAATTTATAAACATGGACGGCACCACTGCCATAGCCGGGCCATTTGAAAGCGCCGAAGCGTTCAACTTCGGCATAAGCGTAATAAGCGAGAATGGCCACTATGGCGCGATACTGCCCAGCGGCGCGTACGCAATAGAGCCTGTTTGGGACTATATAAGCGCATACAATTCAATGGGCGTGGCACGCGCGCTGATAGGCGAGCAGTGGACGCTGCTGGACGTGAGTGGCACTGCGTTGACCCAATATATGTACGACAACATTACCGAGTACGATGGAGCGCTGCTGGGCATGCGCAACGGCGCCTATGACCTTATACTCAGTGACGGTTCTATCGCGCTCACATTTGCCGCTGACGAAATCGGAGACTGCTGGGATGGGTATATAACATATCGCGTCGGCGACACATGGCAGTTGCACGACTTCAATGGCGAACTGCTCTGGAGCCGGACCGGCAATAGCGACAGTTACATGGATCCGCCGGTAAACGGCATGGCGCGCTTTTGCGCATCCGACAGCTGTGCGCTGTTCGACGTTGAGAGCGGCACGGAGCGCTCTGGTGAAGATTGGGCATATGTCGGATATCCGACCGGTGGCATGATAAGCGTAAAGTATGCAAGCGGCGAGTACGGTTACGTGTCTTTGGATGGTGCGCCGCTCACACAGGCGCTCTATCAGGCCGCGTCTGACTTCCACTACGGCTATGCACTGGTTTCCGACGGAGTCAAGTGGAGCGTGATCGACTCAAAGTTTGACATCGTGGCCACGCTGGACGGCACACCGGTGGATGAGTTCGAACGCATGGGCTTTGCAGAAGGCTACATAACGGTCGAACTTGAGGACGGCTGCCAGATAGTACGCATAACTGGCTCTGCGATAGAAGGCGGAGAATTCACGGTCGAAAACGGACTGCTCACCACATATCGCGGTGAAGGCGGCGACGTGCATATACCCGAAGGCGTAAAGGCAATTGCCGACGAGCTGTTCAATGGCCGTGATGACATTACGTCCATACATTTGCCCGAATCGCTTATCAGCATTGGCGACCGCGCGTTTACGTCGTGCAGCAATCTGACAGGCACGGTATTTATACCCAAGAGCGTCAGTGAGATAGGCGAGTATGCGTTTTCATATACCGACGTTGAGCGCTTCATCGTTGACGAAAGCAACAGCACATATCTCAGCTGGGATGGCGGATTGGCGACGCTTGATGGCGTGTTTTTGTGCTATCCTTCAGGCAGCGACAATGCATACTATTCTCTGCCCTACAATACGCAGTATCTGGAAGCCTACTCGTTTGCAGGCTGCACACAGCTGAGATACCTGAACGTGCCATACAGCGCTGCTGAACAGCTGGATATATCGTCGAAGGCGTTTGATGACAACGATTCAACGTACATGATATGCAACATAGATACTCAGGCTGCCGACGCCGCGCTCGACATGGAATTGCCGCTGCTTACGGTGTATACCACGCCTGAGCCGACTCCGGTGCCCACGCCTACGCCTACCCGCGCGCCGACGCCCAGCCCAACCGCTACGCCCGAGCCTACCGGCATACCGGGTAAAACGATGGTTTACTTTAATCCAAACGGCGTGTACTACCATACGCATAGCGATTGCTCCGGCATGAGAGGTGCGGGTTATTTCACACTGGACGACGCAATAGCCGCAGGCAAACGCCCCTGCCCAGTCTGCAATCCGCCGCGTCCCACAAATCATCCAACGATAATACCTACCAGGATCCCCACGGAAGCGCCTACTCAGACGCCTACGCCGGAGCCCACTATCATACCAACGGCAACTCCTGAACCTACCGGCGTACCGGGCGAGATCATGGTATACTACAACCCAAATGGCACGTACTATCACACTACCAGCAACTGCTCCGGTATGAAGGGCGCACAATATCACACGCTGGGCGAAGCGATAGCTGCGGGCAAGCAGCCCTGTCCGGTCTGCAATCCGCCGGTACCCACGCCTGAACCAACGCCAATACCCACTGAAGCACCTACATATGTACCGACTGAGGTGCCTACTCCGATACCCACCGCCACTCCGACGGCAACGCCCGCACCCACTGATGTGCCAGGTGAGATCATGGTATACTATAATCCCAATGGCACATATTATCACACCAGCGGCGATTGTTCGGGTATGAAGGGCGCGCAGTATCACACGCTGGGCGAAGCGATAGCTGCGGGCAAGCAGCCCTGCCCGATCTGCAATCCGCCGGTGCCCACTCAGGCGCCGACTGATGAGCCGATAGAGCAGCCTACCGAAGAAGCTACCGAGCAGCCCACGCCCGAGGTGACGCCTGAGGCTACGCCCGAAGCCACGCCTGTAATCACCCCGCCCATGTTCAATGCTGATGATCTGTTTGCAGGCGCAATTCTGCCCGGCACGTCGACGCGTACCGACGTTGAAACGGCGTTGAACGCAGTCGCGCTGGCTGAATATGCGTCTGACACAGAGCCGGAGCTGACGCAGGTGGACTATGAATTTGGCTATGCGCTCTACGACGGCAACGGCGTGCTGAACCGAATACAGGTACAGCTGAATGCGGCTGAACCTGATAACGTGCCCAAGCTCGAGTCAGTACGCGGACTGAGCCTGATTTCGAGCGTCGATGACGTGCTCGCTGCATTCTACAATCCCAATGGCGTGACTATAGGCGGCGATGACCTGATATATAGCGATGGGGAAGTATACAGCGCGTATACGACCTTTGATCCGGATACCAATTTGAGTTCCATAGCTTATACATGTCAACTCGACGAAGAGAACATGCTTCAGCTTGAATTCGGATTTGTAGATGGCATAATGCAGTATATGGCCATGTATCTCGAAGAACCGATAGTTGGCTGAATCGACCTATTGCGACAAACCCGTCCGCTTAGCGGCGGGTTTCGCTTTTTTGGCCGAATGAGTTCACTCGAGTTCCACATTGTAGTGGTATAATACCTGTGTGGCCGGGAAACGGCCACTTTAGCAAGTCCTCTGACCCCCGGCGCGAAAGGCATGCAGGGCCATGTCTCGGATGTTTCTCCACCACATCCAGGGATTGACGCCGGTTTTTGAAAGCGGGACCATATGGCGCCGCTTTCGGATGCGCGTTGCCTCACCCCCAAGGGGCCACGCATCGCTGGCCATGCCGCAGCCTTCCCGGCGGCGTGGCTTTTTTATTTTGAGCGAATTTTCGATAGAAACTACTCGCGCCAATCGCGACAACATATCCAGGTTGCATATCCACATAAACATTTCATGCCAGCGCGCTTTATTTTAGGTTCATGTTGTGATATACTTTCGCTATCGAAGGCCGGGGAGGCGGATATATGCGGCGTACGGGTATTATCGCGCTGATCGGGTTTATACTGTTGGCGTTGCTGGGTATTGCGCATGGTGAAGAGTCGCGCACGATACCATATCTGCCTACGACGGAATTGGGTGGCGCGGCCGCATATCAGCGCTCCAATGACTGCGCGCAGTCGCCATATTATGTGCACACGGATTGGTTTGAAGCTTGCAGTTCAGATACACTTACGATACTAAGCGGCGTGCGCACATATCAGCAGACCACGGAGACGACTTGTGGGCCTGCTTCCGCGCTGATAGTGTACGATTACCTAGGAGGAAATACAAGCGTGCTGGACGATGTTGCGCTTGCAGGGCTGTGCAATGATGACGACGCGTTGTATGCGACGACGCTTTCCATGCTAAGCGATATATTTGAGGCGCTTGGCTGGCGCACAATCTCGAATCGGGCATTGGAACCGGTGACCGTCACGCCGGAGCCGTTGTATCTTTATATAGACGCAGGCTTTCCTGTCATAGTTGGTTGGATGGAATGGGGCGGCCACTGGTCGGTATTGATAGGATATGATACGATGGGCACCGACAGCTTCGCGGACGACGTATTGATAATGGCCGACCCATACGACACTTTCGATCACTGGCAGGATGGATATACGACGGTTTCCGCCGATCTGTTCATGAGCCAATGGCTGTTGGCGGCCGATGAACCGGGCGAAACAAGCGTATACGCGCCTTATCTGGTGGCATATCCCGAATGGCTGGTTGGGCAGTTGCCGGATACAACCGCTCTGCAGCATTAGTGATATGTATGCATTTACAATAACCACATCATCGAGTTATAATGAATTATGCCGCGCTCATGCGCGGCTGCACAGGAGGGCTACAAATGTTTTATGCTGACGCGCACTGCGACACGCTATATGCACTCGCAGTCGAACACAAACCCGCTCATACGCTTGACATAACCGTTGACGGACTCAAGCGCATGGGCGCATACCTTCAGACATTTGCGCTGTTTGCCGGCTCGGGTGGCCCGGCAGGCGAGCCGCGCCAGCACGTGCTGGACGGCTTACAATGCAGCTATCAGCTGGGACTGCCAATATACCGCGGTGCAATGCCCGAGATGCCGCCTACCGATGCACGGGGCATACTCTCAATAGAGGGCGGCGAAGCGCTGGAAGGCAGCCTGGAGCGACTGGAAGAGTATGCAGACGAAGGCGTGCGCATGATAGCGTTGACCTGGAATTACCCAAATGAAATAGGCACGCCAGCTGCCGAATCGTCGGAAGGCGGCTTGACGCAATTCGGAAGGCGCCTGATCGGCCGCATGAACGAGAGATGCGTATTGTGCGACGTGTCGCATCTAAATGAAGCCGGCTTCTGGGACGTGATGGAACTGAGCGCGCTGCCACCGGTCGCATCGCACTCATGCGTGCGTGAGCTGTGCAATCATCGCCGCAATCTGTGGCGGGACCAGGTGCGTGCAATAATCGATCGACAGGGTTTCATAGGCGTCAATTTTTACCCGCGATTCCTCTACGATGGCAATCCCGCAAACGTAACCGTTCAGACCGTGGTCGAGCATATCGACGAGCTGATGCAGATGGGCGCCGTAGACTGCGTCGGCCTGGGCTCGGATTTCGATGGCATTGAGCTGCATCCGATTGGGCTGAATTCGCCTGCCGATGTGCCAGCCATATTTGACGCGCTCCGATCACGCGGCTATGACGAGGAAGCGCTGTGCAAGATCGCAGGACTGAACTACTACCGAGTGCTCAGCGGCACGCTTGAACCCTGATTTGCTGAGCGAACTCCTGGCAAATATAATCAACGCGACTGCCGTACACTTGAAATGTTCGACAGTCGCGTTGATTTTGAATATATCTTATCAAACATTGCCGGATGACGCAAGTCACTTTCGATATTGTCCTACGAACTGGCGCGTGCGCGCATTCTGAGGATTTATGAACACCTGTTCCGGAGTGCCTTCCTCGATTATGCGGCCCGCCTCCATGAACACTACGCGGCTGGCAACATCGCGGGCAAACGCCATTTCATGCGTTACGACCATCATAGTCATATGTTCGCGCGCCAACTCACGAATTACGTCCAGCACTTCCAACGTCAGCTCCGGGTCAAGCGCTGACGTCGGCTCGTCAAAGCACAGTATCTCAGGGTCCATTGCCAACGCACGCGCAATCGCCACGCGCTGCTGTTGTCCGCCTGACAACTGGTATGGATACGCGTCGCATTTGTCGGCCAAGCCGACCTTGTCAAGCAGTTCCATAGCATGCTTGCGCGCTGCGTCTCGGCTGCGGCCCAGTACATGCACGGGCGCCTCTGTCAAATTGCGCAGCACAGAAAAGTGGGGGAAAAGGTTGAAGCTCTGAAACACCATGCCCATCTTGCGTCCTATCGCATGCAATTGGGCGCTGGACGCGTACGTCGTGTGCCCGCCCTCGTCGCTTACCATTACATCCCCGTCAACTGATATAAAGCCGCGGTCAATGCGCTCCAGCCGCGTCAGGCAGCGCAGAAAGGTGCTCTTACCCGAACCCGAAGGCCCGATTATTGCCAGTACCTCGCCACGCTCGAGCTGCATCGATATGCCGTCGAGCACCCTGAGATTGCCAAATGTCTTGTATATGTCGCGCGCTGTCAGCATATTGCACCTCGTTTAGCGGTAGTAGTCCAGCTTTTTTTCGCAGAACATGAATATTTTAGTTATGATAAATGTAAACAGCAGATAGAAAACGCCCGCAACAATAAGCGGTTCTATTGACGCAGTGCGATTGACCTCTTTGCTGGCCAGCGAATACAGGTCGTATAGACCTATCGTCGATACCAGCGCCGTATCCTTAATGAGCGTGATTACCTCATTGCTTACCGGCAGCAACACGCGCTTTACAACCTGAGGCAGGATTATCCTGAAAAAAGTCTGCGTGCGCGTAAAGCCCAGCATTTGCGCCGCCTCGTACTGGCCCACTGGCATGGACTGGATACCGCCGCGGAATATCTCGGCAAAGTATGCGGCGTAGTTCAGCACGCACGCTATCACCGCAGCCCAGTACCGGTCAATGCGCAAGCCACCCGGCAAAATCATCGGCAGCGCAAAGTATACAAACAATATCTGCAATATCAGCGGCGTGCCGCGCATTATCAGTATGTATATGTGCACCGGACGCCAAATCCAGCCGCTGCGAGCCATGCGCCCCAACGCGACCAGCATGCCCAGCGGTATTGAAAACAACAGCGTCCAACAGAATATAGACGCCGTGTTGCGCGTGCCATTGAGCAGCTGTACCAGCATCTTGCCCAGCGCGGTCATGTCGTTAAAGTATACCATTGTGCCACCTCACATGAGTTTGCAACTTGCATGCAATCTAAAAGGCTTCCGCACCTTGCCGGGACGGAAGCCCATCGGTTAACGCTTATTCCTCAGCGGTACCTGCATCGGCGTCAGTCGCTTCGTCATCGGTTGCAGTGGTGTCAGCCGCATCGGTTTGGCCGTCGGTTTCGGCATCGGCAGTTTCAGCCGAATCGCCTTCGGCAGCGTCCTTGCCGATTATCGTGATGTCGGAAGAGAACCACTTGGTCGAGATCTCAGCCAGCGTGCCGTCAGCCGCCATCTCATTGAGCAGCTCGTTTACCTTGTTTACCAGCGCCAGATCGTCCTTGCGGAAACCTACGCCATACTCTTCAGTGGCCAGCGCCTCGTCAAGCATGCGGAAATCAGAATCGTGCTGCGAGAAGTAGTAGCCCGCAACTATCACGTCAACCAGCACCGCATCCAGGCCGCCGTTTTCAAGATCGAGCATGGCGGTCATGTTGTCCTTGAACTCGTTGACAGTCACGCTGTCGCGGAATTCTGGATTGGCATCCAGCGCCACAACGGCACTGGAACCCGCCTGCACGCCCAGGTTCTTGCCAGCCAGGTCAGCCAGCGTCTGCGCCTCGCTGTCGCCGCGTACGACTATGACCTGAGTATTGGCCAGATACGGCTCAGAGAACGTCAGCTGCTCCTTGAGTTCATCGGTTATAGTAAAGCCGTTCCAGATGCAGTCGATGTTGCCGCCGTTGAGCTCGAGCACCTTGGCATCCCAGGATATCGGCTGGAGCACCAGCTCCACGCCCAGACGATTGCACACCTCGCGCGCCACGTCGACGTCAAAGCCAACGATTTCGCCATTCTCGTCACGGTAGCCCATGGGCGGGAAGGAATCGTCCAGACCCATTATCAGCTGGCCCTTATCCAGTATCTTCTGGAGCGAATCATCGCTAGCCGCATCGGCGAAGGCCGCGCAGCAGGTCAGCATAAGTACCAGCGCAAGCAACAGTGAAACAAACTTTTTCATATTGTAGCACCTCATCAATTTAGTATGCTAAAGCAACCCCATTATACAATTTTGTGTCGAATTTGTAAAGGGGCTTTGGTGTAAATTCTGTCATTGAATGCGTACGGCTGCAATTAAAAGACCGCGCCTGAACGTGTTGCATACAGCACCGTGCAGGCGCGGTGACAGCCACGCAATTTACGCTTTGCCTTTAGCCGAGGCATGCGGCGCGTTAGTGCACTCCAATTGAGTCGGCTCGAGTTGGGGCGACTCATTCATACCGTCTGAATCATTGTATTGCAGCTGCTCGTCGATTTGCGCCGGGCCACTGTCGCGCAACTTGACGCGACGGGCAGCGGCACGACGCGCATCATCGCTCTGTGCGGCGTAATGGCGTCGCGTGGTATTTACGTCGCTATGTCCTAACACGTCTGCGACCAAATATATGTCGCCGGTCTCGTGATAGAGGTTAGTGCCAAACGTTGAACGCAGCTTATGCGGACTGATGCGGCGCTTGAGCGGCACGGCTATCTGCGCATATTTCTTGACCATTTTCTCGACGGCGCGCACGCTCATGCGCCGCCTCTGAAGGCTAAGGAACAAAGCGTGTTCGTTACCAGGCAAAGGTTCCACCTGCTCGCGCAACTCTATGTAGTCCTGTAACGCGCGCGCGACTTCATCCGAAAAGTACAATACCATCTCGTCGCCGCCTTTGCGCGTGACGAGCATTGCGTTTATGCTGAAGTCCAGGTCTTCCAAGTCAAGTCCGACGCATTCGCTTACGCGTATACCTGTGCCCAGAAACAGAAGTATCATAGCCAGATCACGCTTGCGCGTCAGATCATGATACTTCTGCTGGCGCGCGCTGAGCGAATTGCCGCCATCGACTTCGTCTATGAAGTGCAGCATTTCATCAGGTTCAAGCCGTATTATCGGCTTTTCAGGCACCTTGGGCATGTCCACAAGTTCGGCGGTATTGACCTTTATCATCTCACGCTTGAACAGAAACTTGAACAAACTGCGCAATG
>DSLFC04102__coassemble_1156_pt1 | contig 17606 bp, 15 predicted proteins | sample DSLFC04102__metabat2_low_PE_005 | metagenome-assembled genome bin DSLFC04102 | reverse complement strand
TGGTGGATCTGTACCAGCGTCTTTTCGATGTCGGCCATGAAATCCGAATCCTGGGTAGAAGTCTCCGGTGTAGCGGCTTGCAGGTTCTTATCCTGCTTTTCGATGTCGTTCATGCGTGCAGCAACCTCCTTAAATGTGCCATCCGGCGTGCTAGCGCCGGCTGTTATGCCGATTATACCCCACGGGCCGGCCCATTTTTCAGGGAGGTCACGCGCGGTTTCGACCCAAATTGTCTCAGTGCGTGCGCGGCAGATGTCGTACAATTCACGCGTGTTGGCGCTGTTTTTGCCGCCAACCACGATCATCATGTCCGCACGCCCGGCCAGCTCCTGCGCCTCGCGCTGTCTGTCGCTCGAGGTCGAACAGACCGTATTCCGGCTGTCCAGCTCCGGTATTCTGGCTTGCAGTACCGCCTTGACGCGCAGGAACCTGTCTTTCTCGCAGGTAGTCTGCGCCACTAGCAGCGCACGGGGCATATCGGGCAACGCGGCAGCCTCGGCTTCATCGTACACGACAAAGCTCTTGTCGCACCAGCCGCATATGCCTATCACCTCGGGATGGGTGCGCCTGCCGACCACTATGACCGGCGCGCCGGTTCGACGGGAATACTCCGACACCAGCTCGTGTATGCGCTTTACAAACGGGCAGGTCAGATCAAGCACTTCATGCCCGGCTGCCTCCAGTTCGCGCAGCACCTCCGGTCGCACGCCATGTGAGCGCACCGCGACCTTGCGCGTATCCACCTCGCCGGGTGTGTCCACCGGCCGTGCGCCGCGCCGCTCCAACTCGCCCACCGCCTGATCGTTGTGCATCAGCCGGCCCAGCGTGCATATGCGCTCGCCCGCGGCCAGCTCGCGCTCGACCGCCTCGACCGCGCGCCGCACTCCAAAGCAGAAACCCGCGCTTCGGGCCAATATGACCTTCACCCAATCACTCCCAAGCTTCCGCCGCCGGGGACAGTCCCGCACGGCGAAACTTATGCACCGTCCCTATCTATTCGCCTTTAACCCCGTCTTATCCTGCAAAACCGCCAAAATTCGTTCATTAATTTTTCGTTATGCCGCGTATCACGCTGCTAATCCGCGTTTCGCAGCGCCAGCACGCGCTCGGTTACCTGCGCATTGACCTCGTCTATCAGTTCGCGATTTATGCGCGCTCCGGCTCCCACCGGAGTGAACGGCGCGCCAAACGCTATGCGCACATGCCTGAACAGCCTGTACGGCCCCGATATGTGCACCGGCACTATCTGCGCTCTGGAGCGCAGCGCTATCATGGACGCCCCGCCCGCCATCTCAAACGAGCTGTCGTCCTTTACGCGCGTGCCCTGCGGGAATATGCCTATCACGCCGCCTTCGCCCAGTATCGACAGCCCCGTGCGTATCGCGCTCACATCGGCTCCACCGCGATCCACCGGAAATGCGCCCAGCCAGTCCATCAACATATGCAGTGGCTTGAACTCAAACAGCTCCTTCTTGGCCATGAAGCGTATCTGCCTGTCGACTATGCTGCCCATCAGCACCACGTCCCAGTTGGATATGTGATTGCTCACCAATATCACCGGGCCGTCCGGCAGCTTCGGGTTGCCCGACACAACGGGCCTATACATCAGGCGCAATACCACATTCACAATCGAGCGCGCCACAAAGTAAAACCGGCTCATTTGCTCAACTCCTCGCCCGCGCCTGAGCGACGCGGTTAAGTATCGCATCGACCACCTCGTCGATCGTCATATCGCTCGAATCGATCAAGTACGCATCCTCGGCGCGCCTGAGCGGGCTGACGGCGCGATTCATGTCGCGCTCGTCGCGCTCGTTGACCTCGCGCAGCACGTCGCCATACTCTGCCGGCCGCCCCGCCGCGCACAGCTGCTCCATGCGCCGCTGTGCCCGCACTCCGGCCGAAGCCGTGAGGTATATCTTGACCTCCGCGTCAGGGAATACCTGCGTCCCTATGTCGCGCCCGTCCAATATCGCGTCGCGTGCGCGCGCAAGCTCGCGCTGCCTGTCCAGCAGCCATGCCCGCACCACGCCCTGCGCCGATACCCGCGAAGCCATGTCGGCGATGACCTGCGTGCGCAGCTCGTCCGTAACATCCCGGCCGTCCAGCAGCACCCGCGGCGCGCCGCCCTGGCTGCAAACCGCGTCCAGTTCCGTGCCTGAGAGCATATCGCTCAGCGCCGCCTCGTCCTCCGGCGACACGCCCTCCTCAAACGCCTTCATGCCCACTGCGCGGTACAGCGCGCCCGTGTCCAGATACGCTATCCCCAGCCGCGCCGCCAGCCGGCGCGATATCTCCGACTTGCCCGCGCCCGACGGGCCGTCTATCGCAATCACCATGCGCCATTCCACCTTTCAGGCCATATTCCCGGTCGTTGACGCGCCCATGGCGCAGGCCGTCCAACCGGCGCGCGTCTTAAAGCCCTGCCATGCGCGCATACCTGCTAGACCACCCTGTGCCCCAGCCCCACCGCGACCTCGTTTAAGTGCAGCAGCCCTATCCCAAAGAACACCGCCACCGCCAAATGGTCGCCGTTGCGGGCTATCGCCAGCTTGCCGCCCACGTTCAACCCCAGGGCCTTGTTCATCACCTGTACCAATGCCTCGCGCGTCGCCCCTGCGACCGCGCCTTCCTCCAGATGCGAGTCGTTGATCACGCCCTCGCGCTTGGCCGCCACGACCACGCGCTCAACCATACGCGTCATCGATGATATGAACTCGCCGCCGTAATCCACCGCGGCCGAAAGTATGCCCTGCTGGCGCAGTTCGGCCTTGCGCTCGTACTCCTCGTCGCGGGTACGGCTCATGCACATCGTCAGCGCCGCGCGCGCGACCTCCCGCGAACCCATCACGTTTTCCATAGCCCATCTCCCAACTGCAAGCTCTGCCTCAGGCCCTGGCGCGCACCGCCGCTTCAAACGCCTCGCGGTAATACGCCATATGCGAACACGTTGACCCGGCCATTTCCCCTGCGCGCATCATGCCGTCCAGCTCGTCGAGCGTCACCCAGCGCGCGTCCATCGTCTCGCCGGGCTGCAACCGCACCTCGGGTTCTACCTCGTCCACGTACGTCACAAAGTTGTCGCCAAAGTACGGCCACACCTTGGCCGTGCCCAGATAGCGCACGTCCTCCGGCCGCGCATTGAGCCCCGTCTCCTCGCTCAGCTCGCGTATCACCGCCGCCACCGGCGCCTCGCCCGCGCGCATATGGCCGCCGGTGTTCTCCCACTTGCCCGGCGCATAGAGCTTGTCCAGGCTGCGCCGCGTGATTAACAGCCGGCCGTTCGCATCTACAACCCATATGCCCACCGCGACCTTGTATTCGTCCGGCCCCAGATTTTCGGAGCGCGCCTTGGCATACCCCCGCGGTCTGCGCTCGCCATCGAATATCTCAAGCATCTCCTCAGTTTCCATACGGCCTCCACGCGCTGTCAACGCGCACTCACATACTCCGCCGCGCTGCGGCCCGCCAGCGCGCCCGTCGAGAACGCTATCTGCAGGTTAAACCCGCCGGTCAGCGCGTCCACGTCCAACGCCTCGCCCGCCGCAAACAGTCCCGGCAGCGCCTTTACCATCAGCGTGGACGGATTGAGCTGCTTTACGTCCAGACCGCCGCGCGTGATTATCGCCTCGTTAAACCCGCGCACGCGCTTGACCGTCAGCGGTATCGCCTTCAGATACGCCGCCAGCGCACGCAATTGCTTCTGATTCAGCTGGTTGACCGGCCGCAGCGGCTCAAATCCCGACTGCTCGGCCAGCACCGGCGCCATCGCCCGCGGCATCAACGCCTCCAGCATGCCCTTGAGCTGCCGCCGGGGCGCGGCTTCGACCTCGCGCTCCAGCCGTCTGAGCAAAGTGTCCTCGTCCAGCGCGGGCTTCAGATCCAGCCTGAGCTGCTGACCCGCCGGTTCGGCGTCCAGATAGCTCGAACACGACAGCGCCAGCGGGCCGCTTATCCCAAAGTGGGTAAACAGCATCTCGCCCTGCTCAAAGAACGCCGGCTTGCGCGCGCCCAGCAGCTTGAGCGATACGTTTTTGAGCGATATGCCCGTCAATACGCCCGGCCACTGCTCCTGCGTCTCTATCGGCACCAGCGCCGGCAACAGCGGCTTGACGCTCAGCCCCAGCTCCTCAAACACCCGCGCGCCATACCCGTCCGACCCCGTCGTCGGATAGCTCGCGCCGCCCGCGCACACTATCAGCGCGTCGAACTCCCGCACATGCCCGCCGTCCAGCAGCACCCGCCACCGGCCGCCATCCGCCTGCACATGCGTCACGCGCGAATTCAGCTCTATGTCAACGCCCAGCCGACGCAACTCCCGCTCCAATGCGCGAGTTATGTCGCTGGCGTGGTCGGACTCCGGGAACACCCGCCCGCCGCGCTCTACCTTGGTCTTTACGCCCAGCGACTCTATCAGCCCCACCAGCCCTGCGCTGTCCAGACAGCTCAGCGCCGAATACAAAAACCGCGGATTGCGCGGTACATTGCGCAAAAACGCCTGTCCGTCGGCGGTGTTGGTCAGGTTGCAGCGGCCCTTGCCGGTTATATATATCTTCTTGCCCAGCTTTTCGTTGCGCTCAAGCAGCGTTACATGCGCGCCCGCGCGCGCAGCGTACAGCGCCGCCGCCATGCCCGACGCGCCGCCTCCGATTATGCCTATCATACGTCCTCCGCCACTACGCCTTGTCGCGGCCCAGGAACACGTTGTAATTGTCCCAGATTTCCTCGAGCATCTGCAGCCGCTGCGCGACCTCCTCGCGCTTGCTCAGACCCATCGCCACCAGCAGCGCGTTTATCAGCGACAGCGGCGCCGCCAGCGAATCCACAAACGACGCCATGTCCGACTTGGCCATCAGGCAGTAATCCGACAGAGCGTGCAGCGGCGACATCGGCCCGTCGGTTATCGCCACGAGCTTTGCATGCTTGCTGTGCGCGAACTCCATCGCCTCCACGGTGCGCGTAGAGTAGCGCGGGAACGATATGCATATCATAACGTCGTTCTCGCCTATGCGGCTCAGCTGCTCGAACACGTCCGATATGCCCGACGTAACCACGCTCACATGATCCGTCACAAACCGCATGTAAAACCCCATGAACTCCGCCAGCGGCGCGCTCGAGCGCAATCCCAGTATGTATATGTGCTCGGCGTTGCGCATCAGCTCCACGACCTTGTCGAACATCTGCTCGCCGTTTATGTCAAGCGTATTGCGTATGTTCTGCATATCGGCCTTGAGCACGCGGCTGAGCACCATCGACTGGGGCATTTCGGCCGACATTTCAAAGCGCTGCGAAGTCGTGAGCCTGTGCCGTATCAGCTCCTGAAGCGCCTTTTGCAGCTGCGGATAGCCCTCATAGCCCAACGCGTCCGCAAACCGCACCACAGTCGATTCGCTCACGCCCACGTATTCGCCCAACTTTGACGCCGTCATGAACGCCGCCTTGTCGTAGTGCGCCACTATGTATTCAGCTATGCGCTTATGGCTCTTGGACAACTTGCGCCCGGATTGATTGAGTCGTTTTATCAGTTCCTGCGATTCCTGCATACTCCTGTCTCCTTGCGGCAATTTGACGCGCACCCGAAACGGCGGCGTGCGCGCATGAATTCCGGCTAAAACCTGCCGTGCTTGCTCTATTATAACGCGCTGCGCGCCGCTTGGCAAGCAATTCGGCAAGGTTTTCAATGAAATCCTGCAAATTTCACGCGAAGTGTGCAGTGTGCGCGCCAGAATTGGCATTTGGGCGCGCCTTTATTCATGTACGGCAATATGCGCGCCTATGCGGTCCAGTCGCAGCGCAGCGCCGTATAGGTCGCAAAGCCGCATTTGAGCAGTTCGCGGTCGTTGCGCGGGTCGGGCGAATCGGGCGCATAGTAGGCGTGTTTGACTGAATACTCGATATCGTCGCCCTCCGTTTTACACCTTGTATACAGCGTGTCGCAAAATCTCCCGGCCAACGGCGCGCGCCTGAGTCCCCGCACCTCGCCCGACGGCACGTTCAGACTGTAAATGCAATTGCCGCTCGCATCGGCAAGCGTTATGTCCATCAGCTCATGCGTCAGACGCAGCACCTGCGCAAAGTCGCGATTGCCCAGCCGCGTCGACACTGCCAGCGCCGGCACGCCATGCAGCCGCGCCTCTATCGCCGCGCCTATCGTGCCCGAATAGTGCACGTCCATCGCCGAATTGTAGCCGTCGTTTATGCCGCTTATCACGAGATCCGGCAGCCGCTCGCACAACGCGTTCAGCCCCAGCAGCGCGCAGTCGGCAGGCGTGCCAAACACCTCGTAAGCCTGCGCCCCGCCGCGCTCGAACCGGTGAACCTTGAGCTGGCCGGTTATGCTTATAGAATGCGAAAAGCCGCTGCACTGGCTGTGTGGCGCGCACACGATCAGGTCGTGCTCCCTGCTCAACGCATCGTACAGCGCCCATATGCCAGGCGCGGCTATGCCGTCGTCATTTACCAGCATTATGCGCATTTCCATCACCTCACACCTCAATTTTACCAGCGCCCGACAAATTTCGCAATACCAAATCGACCGCATCACAAAGCGCGCGGCGGATATGGCGTGCGCTGCGCAAATGGTGTATAATGACGGAAACAGCGCGCCGGGCGCTCGCGGCGCGCGTTATACTGCACACATATCAAATGCGCACAAATAAAGGAGGCGGAACATGAACATAGACGCAGGCATGATAGCCCTTGACAAGCTGCACGTATGGGAGGTATACTCCCGCTCGCTGGGCGCGGAGCTGCGCCAATGCTCCGAGGAAGGCCGCGACGTGGCCCGCTACGCCGACGTCGTAAAGGCGATTGAAGCACTGCCGCTTGACGCCACCCGCGAAGAGCTGGCGCACACGCTGCACACCGCGCTTACCAGCGCGCCGATGCGCTCCGATTACCGCTACCTTGAGCCCGACCGGTTGGACTGGATACGCGCCGCACGGCCTCAGGAACGGCCTGAACCGCGTCCCATGCCCGATACGTCCACACTGCGCGACAAGGTGCGCGGCGCGTGGCTGGGGCGCATATGCGGCTGCCTGCTGGGCAAGCCGGTCGAAGGCTGGATGAGCGACGATATACGCGCACTGGCTCAGGCACAGCACAACTGGCCGCTGAACGCATACCTGAAGCGAGACGCACAGGCGCTCGCACAATTGGGCAAACCGGACGCGCTGAACAACGCCTGGGCCGACGCGCTGGGCGGCGCAGCGCCCGCCGACGACGATACCAACTATACCGCGCTGGCTGCGCTGAAGGTGCTGCCCCGCCATGGGCGCGACTTCACGCCCGAGGACGTTGCGCACGAGTGGCTCGCCAGCCAGCCCAAGGACGCGTACTGCACCGCTGAACGCCGCGCTTTTCGCAACTTTGTCGCGGGCATAATGCCGCCGCGTTCGGCCACATATAAGAACCCCGACCGCGAATTCATAGGCGCACAGATCCGCGCCGACTACTACGGCTACATAAACCCCGGCGATACGCAGCAGGCTGCCGATATGGCATGGCGCGACGCGTGCATATCCCACGTCAAAAACGGCATATACGGCGAAATGTTCGTCGCGGCAATGCTGGCGCGCGCGGCGGTGTCCGACGACATGGAGGATATAATCCGTGCCGGGCTGAGCGAGATCCCCGAGCGCTCGCGCCTGGCTGAGGCGATACGCGATGCACTCGAGCAGTGGCGCGCCGGATTGAGCCCCGACGAATGCTTTGCGCGGCTGCACGCCCGATACGACGAACACGACGGCTTTGACTGGGTGCACACGATACCCAATGCGGTGATCGTCACGCTGTGCCTGCTGATAAGCGGCGGCGACTACTCGCGCGGCATAACCCTTGCCGTCATGCAGGGCTTTGACACCGACTGCAACGGCGCGACGGTGGGCTCCATTATAGGCATGGCGCGCGGCACTGGCGCGATAGACGCGCGCTGGGCCGAGCCGGTTAACGGGCGCCTGCGCACGCAGATATTCGGTTGCGACGTAATATCCATCGACGAACTGGTCGACCTGACGCTCAGCCATATGGCAAAATAGGCGTGCGAACGCGCTCCTTACATGCCCGGCACTGCGCGGACTCTCAGCTACGCCGGCTACAACGATCGGGTTGTAGCCGGCATTTTTTACCATTATCCGGCGCGTTCAAGAACTCGCGACGCGCGCAGAAGCATATGTGAAACGCTTCGCCTTCCTTTATATATGGCGTGCGTGACGGGCTATCTATCTAATTGCGTGCCTGCCGGGCCATCTATGATATGTTGGCCGGGTATGGGATTATCTGAATCTGCGGGCACTGCTTCAGTTTGTGCATTAATCCTTGCCGCGCAGCATAAGACCTGATTAGACATACCGCAGCGCCGGTTTTGCAATGTCTTCAAATCCATTGAACCGTCGCGGCGCCCATGACCTTCAATTGGCCGCGCATTTCATAACCGCCTTGCTTCCTGCAATTTCCAACATCAATTGCCGCTTAAATCCATATTATATGACTGCCGACTGCGGCATGCGCTCGCGGATGCGCCACTTCCAGACCGCGTCTGTCTGCCTGAACTGCGTGTCGGCGCGGCGGGTGACGATATATCGCTGTGAGCTGAGTTGCCTCTGCTTCTGCGACGGCGCTATACGCCGAAGAGCGCTGAGTTGTCTATGCTTCTGGGCCGGCACTATACGTCGAAGAGAGCTGAGTTGCACATACCTCTGCACCGGCGCTATACGCCGCCAAGAGATGGGTTGTACTTGCTTCTAAATTGGTGCCATACGCCACGGAAGCCCGCTTAACCCTGCAACCGCCGCAGCCTCCGCAATATTGCAGATAGCTGGAGCGGCCCTGCATCTGACCCCATAGCTGCCAGTAGACGCAGGCATGCCCTTTCCCGGCGACCGCGCTCGGCAACTATACGTCGCAGCTATCTGCGCTATCTCCCTATCCGCGCTCAGGTACAAACCGGGCCGCAGATCACCGGGTTGAGCTCGCGCTCCGGCAGGCGGTTGACCGCGACTGTGTCGGGACAGCGCCTTTTAATTCAATATGTTAAAAATCTGTTAATTAGCGTCCAGACTATTGCAAAATCGCTGCTACTGGTCTATAATGTAATGGTCAAAGATAGTCAAAGGTAGTTTGACTCCTGAAAGGTTTGGTGATGCTTGTGGAGACCAAGGACTACTACGCCGTATTGGGCGTTGACAAATCGGCCACGAGCGATGAAATAAAAAAGGCCTATCGAAAGCTGGCCAAGAAATATCATCCCGACGTGGCCGGCAACACCAAGGCCAATGTCGATAAGTTTAAGGAAATATCCGAAGCTTACGAAGTGCTGGGCAGCGAGGAAAATCGCCGCAAGTACGATAAGCTCATGGACGACATAAAAAACGGCCGCAACCCATATGCCGCGGGTGGAGCCCATGGCGGCGGGCAATGGCAGACCTATACCAGCGGCGATGCCGGATTCGGCGACTGGGACGACATACTCAGTCAGTTCTTCGGCATGGGCGCGGACTCGTATTCGAGCGGGTTCGCGCGCTCGCGCGGCGTAAAGCACCGCATGTCGCTGGATGTGGAGAACATAATAACCGTGTCGCTGCAGGACGCCTACGCCGGCGGCAAAAAGACGATCCGCCTGGATGATGGCAAGACCGTCGATTTCACACTGCCGGCGGGCGTACTGCCCGGCGACCGGCTCAAACTGCCCGGTCTGGGACGCGTGGGCTCCGACGGGCGCAAGGGTAACCGCATACTTCAGGTCGAGATCGCCAGCGATGACAAGCTCGATCTGAACGGACTGGACGTCACCATGAAACTGGACATCGCCCCCTGGACCGCGGCGCTGGGCGGCAATGTGGACGTCAAGCCGTTTGACAGCCGCATAACCGTAAAGGTGCCCGAGGGCTCGCGCGGCGGTCAACGCCTGAAGATACCCCATCAGGGCTACCGCGACAGGCAGGGACGCCGCGGCGATCTGTACCTGCAGTTGACGATACAGAATCCCGCTTACATGACGGGCGAGATGCGCGAACTCTATCGCAAGCTCGCCGCCGCCGCGCGCTGACAGGTTCGCGGCAATACGACCACTTACCCCACTTATTAATGAGGTGACGATATATGACGATGAATAACTTCACTCAAAAGGCGCAGCAGGCCATTTCCGAAAGCCAACAGCTCGCGCTTAAAAACCATAATCCCCAGGTGGATGGCGAACATCTGCATGCCGCATTGCTCGACCAGTCCGATGGTTTGATACCGCGCCTGGCCCAGCTGATGGGCGTAGATGTAAAGGCATATACAGCCGACGTCAACGCGCTGGTCGACAAGCTCCCCACCGTTGATGGCGAGGCCCAGCTCTATGCCACGCGCCGCTTTAACGAATTGCTGATCCGTGCCGCAGATCTGACCAAGACCTTCGGCGACGAGTACGCCGGCGTGGAACACATCTACCTGGCGCTGCTCGACGAGCACGACTCGCCGTCCACGCCGGTGTTCCGCAAGTACGGCATAACCCGTGAAAAGGTGCTCCAGGCGCTGCAGCAGGTGCGCGGCAACCAGCGCGTGACCTCGCAGGACCCTGAAAGCACCTACGAGGCCCTGACCAAGTACGGCACCGACATGATCGAGACCGCCCGCAGCGGCAAGCTCGACCCGATCATCGGCCGCGACGCCGAAATCCGCCGCGTGATGAACATTCTCTGCCGCAAGACCAAGAATAACCCCGTGCTGATCGGCGAACCGGGCGTCGGCAAAACCGCCGTCGTCGAAGGCCTGGCACAGCGCATACTCAACGGCGATGTGCCCGACAACCTCAAGGATAAGCGCCTTATCGCACTGGACATGGGCGCGCTGATCGCCGGTGCCAAGTACCGCGGCGAATTTGAAGAGCGCTTAAAGGCCGTGCTCGACGAGGTCAAAAAGTCCGACGGCAACATAATACTGTTCATAGATGAGCTGCACAACATAGTCGGCGCCGGCAAGACCGAGGGCTCCATGGATGCCGGCAACCTGCTCAAGCCGCTGCTGGCGCGTGGCGAACTGCACTGCATCGGCGCGACTACGCTCGACGAGTACCGCAAGTACCTCGAAAAGGACAAGGCCCTTGAGCGTCGATTCCAGCCGGTCATGGTCAATCCCCCGTCGGTCGAAGAGACGATATCGATACTGCGCGGCCTCAAGGAGAAGTACGAACTGCACCACTCCGTGCGCATAACCGACGGCGCGATAATCGCGTGTGCGGTGCTCAGCGACCGCTACATACAGGATCGTTTCCTGCCCGATAAGGCAATCGACCTGATGGACGAGGCCGCTGCCATAGTGCGCACCGAGATCAACTCCAGCCCCAATGAGCTGGATGAGGTCAACCGCCGCATAATGCAGCTCGAAATCGAACAGCAGGCCCTCAAAAAGGAGGATGACCGCGCCTCCCAGACCCGTCTGGAAGCGCTGGAAAAGGAACTGGCCGACCTGCGTCAGCAGAGCGCTGCCATGACCGCCAAGTGGAAGGCCGAAAAGCAATCCATCGACAAGGCCAAGGGCATCCGCGAACAGCTCGACGCCGCCAAGCTCGAGCTGGAGGCCGCTGAACGCGCTTATGACCTCAACAAGATGGCCGAACTCAAGTACGGCCGCATCCCCGAGCTGCAAAACCAGCTCGAAGCCCTCAAGCAGGCCGGCGACTCGCAGGAGCGTCCGCTGCTGCACGAGGTCGTCGATGAAAACGAAATCGCCGAGGTCGTATCTCGCTGGACCGGCATACCCGTGGCCAAGCTCACGCGCAGCGAGCGCGACAAGCTGCTGGGCCTGAGCGACATACTGCATAAGCGCGTCATAGGTCAGGACGAGGCCGTCGACGCCGTGGCCGATTCGATACTGCGCGCGCGTTCCGGCCTGAGCGACCCCAACCGGCCGATAGGTTCGTTCATGTTCCTGGGACCGACGGGCGTCGGCAAGACCGAGCTGGCCAAGGCGCTAGCTGAGGCCATGTTCGACGATGAAAACAGCATCGTCCGAATAGACATGAGCGAATACCAGGAGAAGCACACAGTGTCGCGCCTGGTCGGAGCGCCTCCAGGATATGTGGGCTACGAGGAAGGCGGTCAGCTGACCGAGGCCGTGCGCCGCAAGCCGTACTCGATCGTACTGTTCGATGAGATCGAAAAGGGCCATCCGGACGTGTTCAACCTGCTGCTGCAGATGCTGGACGACGGCCGCCTGACCGACTCGCAGGGGCGCACCGTCAGCTTCAAGAACACGATTGTCATCATGACGTCCAACATCGGCAGCCAGTACCTGCTCGATGGCATCGACGCCAACGGCGAAATCAGCGAGACCGCGCGCAAACAGGTAACTCAGGCGTTGCGCGCCGGCTTCAAGCCCGAGTTCCTCAACCGTATGGATGAGATCGTAATGTTCAAGCCGCTGACTCAGGACGAGATCTGCAAGATCGCGCGGCTCATGCTCGATCATACCTGCCAGCGCATGGCGGATCAGGGCTACAAGCTCAACGTCTGCGACAGCGCGCTGCGCTATGTGGCCGCCGAAGCCTACACGCCGCAGTACGGCGCGCGCCCGGTCAAGCGCTACATACAGCGCCACATAGAGACCGAAGTCGCCAAGATCGTCATGAAGGGCGAACTCAACCCCGGCGACGAAGTCCAGGTGACCGCCGATATGGACATTGGCCTAAAGTTCGACATAGTGCATGCCGCGCAGGTAGTTTAATACCCACGCCTTCGCACTCTGCGATAACAGACCGCGCCCGCACGGAATCAACCGTGCGGGCGCGGTTTTTGTTTAGGCGGAGTCCGCTGGTCTGCAGCGTGGGCCGGCCGTGCGTCGCAGTTCAGCCTATTGCACGGCTCTTGCGCGCATAATGGACTATTCCCACATTACGTGACCGCGATGCGATATAATCCGTATTGAATCCGAGCGCGAATGCTGTTAAAATATAAATGGCACGTCTTGCAGCCTCGCGTTGCAGCGACCGGACGTGCAAACGTCGCCGCTAATTTGTCCAGCTGGATGGCCATATTAAATCAACAGGGTGAACGTCATGAATATCGAACAGGAAATGTACAACCGCGCAACCGAATTTATCGCCCAACGCTTTCCCGTCGGCTGGGGCGGCGCGGCCGTAATCCACACTGAGCAGGGCAGCTTTTTCACAAGCGTGGCGCTTGAGAGCGCCAATGCTTCCGTACTGCTCTGCATCGAGACCGGCGCGATGTGCGAAGCCCACAAATACAATGAGAAAGTTACACATTGCATTTGCGTCGTGCGCGACGATGAGAAGTCCCCGTTTAAGGTGCTGTCGCCATGCGGCGTATGCCAGGAGCGCCTGAGATATTGGGGCACGGACGTAAGAGTCGGCGTCACTACCGATGACAGCGCTTTGAAGTTCGTCCCGCTCAGCGAGCTCCAACCCTGGCACTGGAGCGGCAGTTATCCCGCATCCGAACTCGATCACTACGAAGACCTGGGATTGGATCTGAAGCGCAATTGACGCGCGCCCTAGCCGGTTGCCCCGTCCGAGCGGTTGCGGGTGAGTCTGCACTGAAGCCAAGCGAATCCGCGCCAAACTGCAACGGCAATTGCGAAGAGCTTATAACCATGCGACGCGCGCCATAAACGCTCTCACTGGGCATATGCTATCGACGCCAAACTGCCCGCCGGCTCGCGGCCGCTGTGCGCAGGCGATATCACCTGACATACCCTCGGCCGAATCCCCAGGCACAGTCAATCCCCCGCGCAATACTTTTGGGTTCTTGCTGGAGCGTCAAGCTTACAGCGTCGCAAGCAGCCGCGCAAAGGAGGCGCACAATGAGTCACAACTTCTTCGTCGAGCATCATGGCGCTGAGCTCCGAGTGGTGCGCAGTGAATCGATAGACTTCGTGGCGCATCTGCACAGCCAGATCGAACTGGTCTACTCGCTGGGCGGAGAAGGCTCAATGACGATAGAAGATCAGGTTCACACACTGCGCCCGGGCGAGGCCGCGCTGTGCTGGCCCAACCGCGTGCACAGCTACGCGGCGCTGCCTGAAGGCAGTTCATATCTGCTTGCGATATTTGACACCGCGCTGCTGGGCGAGGCCGGCGCGGCGTTTGCGCGCCTGGACTGCGCCAGTCCGTTTCTGGACGCGACGCGGGTGCATCCGGACGTACCGCTGGCGCTTAGGCGCATGTGCGAGGAGTGCGACATGTCCATGCTGCTGCGGCGCGCTTACGCCGCCGTGGCCACCGGGCGACTGCTGGATGCGCTGGATACCATGCCCCGGCTGCGCGCCGACGATCCAGATGCGTTGCACCGCGTGCTGGGTTACATACAGGCGCATCTGAGCGAGGACATATCGCTGGACGTGCTGGCCAAGGCGCTGTTTTTGAACAAGTACTACATATCAAAGCTGTTTTCGGAGCATGTGGGCTGCAACCTGCACGCGTATTTAAACGCGCTGCGCATTAATCGCGCGCAGGGACTGCTGCATGACCCGGCGCTGAGCCTGAGCGAGGTCATATCGCGCTGCGGCTATGAGAGCGAGCGCACGTTCTATCGCGCGTTCCGCGAGCGCACTGGCACCACGCCCCGACAGTTTAGGGAGGTCATATCAAGATGATTGCATTTATTATGATGGGACAGTCGAACATGTCGGGCCGCGGCGCACTGGACGAGTTGCCGCCGCTGGAGCCCAGCCACGTATTTGCCTGGCGCGACGGACGCTGGGAACCGGCGCGCGAGCCGGTAGTGCGCGACCGCCCGTTCTCGGGCGAGGGCATGGGCACGTCGTTTGGCCAGGCCGTAGCCGCGGCGACCGGCGAGGACGTAGGATTGATACCGTGTTCGCTGGGCGGTTCGCCGCTGGATGCGTGGCAACCCGGGCAGGAGCTGTTTGAAACCGCACTGGCGCGAAGCCTTGCTGCGCTTGCAGCGGACGCGCGCATAGCCGGCGTGCTCTGGCACCAGGGCGAGGCGGACAGCGAAGACGTCGAACTGGCGCACACGTACTTCAAGCGCTTTGCGCCCATGATGGCTGAATTTGAGGCGCGACTGCGCGACGGCGCCAAACAGCAGGACCGCGTACAGGCCGTGGCTCAGCCGCTGCCGGTCGTAGTGGGCGAACTGGGCGACTACCTGGACGGGTTTGCGTCGAGCAAATACCACCGCGTGATAAACGCACAGCTGCACGAGTACGCCGCCGGCGCCCCCGCGCGCGCATGCGTGACCGCGCGTGACCTGCCTCACAAGGGCGACCACCTGCACTTCTCGGCACGCGCTCAGCGCATGCTGGGCCTGAGATATGCCGACGCATGGCTTGGCATCGCGTTGCACACCGGCCTGATATAGAATCGACTAACTGAGGCCTGCCCGGCTAACGGCTATATCTTAGGTTGCTGGGGTTTGCGCGGATAGCTAGCATACTGCACGTCTAGCTGAGGCCAATCCGGCCGATCGATTATATCTCGGTCAGCTGGAGTTTGCGCGGCTAGCTTGTAAACCCTGTTAAACTTGAGCTTATGCCACAATGCACCAACACTTCGGTAAACGGGAACTTGCGCTATAAGGCTATCATCGCTCGGTGCACTGAATATTGCGCGGCTTGCTGGCGTAATGCCCGGCAAGCCTCAGCTTGCCGGGCTAACGGCCATATCACGATCAGCTGGAGTTTGCGCGACTAGCTGGTAAACCACGTTAAACTTGAGCCTGTGCCACAATGCGCCAACACTTCGGTAAACGGGAACTTGCGCTATAAGGCTATCACCGCTCGGTGAATTAACGATTGTGCGGATACCTGGCGTAATGCCCGGCTAACGGCTATATCTCGGGTTGCTGGGGTTTGCGCGACTAGCTTGTAAACCGCGTTAAACTTGAGCTTATGCCACAATGCGCCAATACTTCGGTAAACAGGAGCTTGCGCTATAAGGCTATCATCGCTCAGTGAATTAAAGATTGCGCGGCTTGCTGGCGTAATGCCCGGCAAGCTGAAGCTGACGCGGCCAATCTCCAACCTGCGCTGCATACTCAAGCTTGCGCCACAAGACGACTCCCGCGCGGTAATCTTATGCTTGCGCGACTGTTCGGCAATCTCTTGGCCAACCTAGGTTCGCGCAGCATGCGACACCCATATAGCAATCCCTAAACCCATTCAGCAGGCTGTGCAACCGCCGCATCGGCAATGCGCCAGCTTGTACCACGCGACGCATGTGCCTCATCAAATGCATGATACAAATAAAGTGGACGCGCTGTCAGCCGCATATACGGCCCACAGCGCGCCCACAAATCTTATCGTGTTGATATTGAGCATATATCACATGTAATCATGTACATAAGCGCCGCACACCGGTCATTTGCATAGCAAATCTCTAAGATTGCTCACTGACCGACATGCAGTCCATCCAGCGCCGCTCTGAGCGCTCCACCGGCACTATCAAGCGCTGCATCGGCGGCATTCAGCGCTTCAGCCAGTGACTGCCCAGCCTGACCGGCTGCAGTTTCAAGTTCCGGGCCATGCTCGGCCAACCAGTCGCTCAGCGCGCCGCTCCACTCCGCTGCGCGCTCATCCAGCTGTGCGCGCAGTTCGAGCAGACCTGCATACAGCGAATCGCCCGCAGCGTTCAGTTGCAGCCGCAACGCGTCCCAGCCCTCGCGCAGCACGCTGTCATCTCGCACTCGCTCAAGCGAGTCCCGAAACGCATCCGCGCATGCCGTCCACGCTGCGCTCAGCGATTCGCCCGCGTACTCGACCGCGTATTCGCCATAGCCGCGCGTGGACAAGTCCGACTCCGCCTCGGCGCGCGCACAGGCCGTGCCGACAAGCAGCGTCAACGCCATTATCAATGCCAGCGCCCTTCTCATGTCATCCGCCTCCATTTCACCTGTTTATTGGCAGCATACCATACCGCCATGGCGAAACGGCGACACATTGATTAAAGCACGCTTAGAATCGCATTATCGCGCAGGCCTCAGTCAGATCAGGCCTTTACGTAATTGATGAACATGTCGCACAGCAGCTCCATCTGACGCGGCGCGGGACAGCTCTTGCTGGCAAACAGGCCCTGCGTGTTTGCGACCAGCTTCTGCATCGTGCCAAACAGTGCGTTGGCTATCACACTGCACAGTTCTGCGCGATCCACGTCGGAACGCACACTGCCATCAGCCACGCCGGCTTCCAGCGCATCCGCTATCGGCTGGCAGACGCGCTCAAACTGCGCGCCCACGCGCTCGCGGTTCTCAAAGTACTTGCGCTTGTGCACATATATCTCGAACTCCTGAAGCAGCAGCAGCGCCTGCGTGTTCTGACGATACATGCTAACGTACAGTTTGAGCAGCTTTTCCACGCGCTCAAGGCCATTTAGGCCGCTCATGTCCTCAGCCTCGACCGCCGAGAGCAGTTCGCTGGTGAGCTTGTTCCAGAACAGCATCGCCGATTCAAGTACGATATTTTCCTTATCGCCATAGTAGCGGTATACGGACATCGACGTCACGCCGGCTTTTTGCGCTATCGTCGCCACCTTGGTGCGCTCTATTCCTTCATAATAAAAGCACTTCAGGGCTTCGTCAAGCACTCTCTGTTTGTTCTGAGCGCGCAATTCCTCTTGCCGCATTTGGCATACCTCCTTAAAGTAACCGTTT
>DSLFC04102__coassemble_1123_pt1 | contig 18179 bp, 15 predicted proteins | sample DSLFC04102__metabat2_low_PE_005 | metagenome-assembled genome bin DSLFC04102 | reverse complement strand
CTTTGTGAACATATTCCACTAAATACAGTATATACCTAAACTTTGATTTAGGCAAGTCGGATTTTGATTTTAATCAGCGCATTAATCGAATTAATCACCCGGCCGCGCGCAAAACAACGGGAGACGGCCGGCCGCCGTCTCCCAATCAGTCCCGCCTCAGATCTCGCGCACGTAAACCGTCATCTCATTCTCGCCGCGGTTGGCCCAGGCGTAGTACGGTATGAACGTCAGCGTCGCATCCTCAAGCACCGGCGCCTGATCGCTGTACAGCGCCTCGTCGGCGCTCACCATGCGCTTGCCGGGCGCGGTTATCTCAACTATACCGCCCAGCTTGTCCGGGCGCACGGTCTCGGTCAGCGCGCTGTCCCGCGGCAGGCACAGCGCCTCGACCACAGGCCCATTGTCCACCTGCTCCAGGCAGTAAACCATCGGCCCGCGCATCACCGCGACCTTGCCCAGATCGGCGCGCACGCGGGTGTTGGCGTACACGCGCCGCGCATGCATCGGCAGGCTCAGCTTTATCTCGTCGCCGTCGCTGAAAGCGCGGCTGATGCGCACATAGCCCCGCTCGGGCTTTAGGTCCAGCGCCGCGCCGTTGAGCGTCAGCGCGTACTCCTTCGCCCAGCCCGGTATGCGCAGGCACAGCGTGTACTCGCCCGCGCCCGGATGCAGCGCTATCTCGCCCGACGCCGGGTAATCGGTCAGGCACTCCATGCTCACGCGCGCATCGCCCAGTTTGAGCCGCGCCTGGTTTTGCATGTACAGGTTCACGTATATCTCGCCCTCGCCCAGCGTGTACATGTACTTGGCCAGCGAGGTCGTCAGCCGCGCCAGGTTGGGCGGGCAGCACGCACACCCGAACCACTTTGGCCGCACCGGCAACACGTGATGCTTGCGCGCATCCTTTTTGCTGGCTTCGGGATCGACCTCCAGCGGATTGACATAGAAGAAGTTATGGCCGTCCAGCGACATGCCCGCCAGGCAGGTGTTGTACAGCGCGCGCTCGAGCGCATCGCCGTCCGCCGGGTTCAGCCCGCAGACGATAACATACCTGCCGTCGGGTTCGAGCTGCATCATGGCCCGCGCAAAGAAGCACAGCGCTATCGACGCGCAAGTCTCGGCATACACCGTATCGTTGGGCAGGTCGTTGTCATATGTAAACGCCTCGCCTACATGCGACGAGCCCACGCCGCCGGTTATGTACATGCGCCGGTTGACGGTGCTGTCGAATATGCGCCGGCACGCGGCTACCAGCGTCTCGTCGCCGGTCTCGCGCGCCACGTCCGCCATGCCGGTCGCCAGATACATCGCGCGCACCGCATGACCTTCGGGCGCGGTCTGCTCGCGCACCGGCAGATGCGCCTGCGCATATGCCGGGCCGTACTCGTCCAGGTTAAAGTGATCCTTGCCCTCGCGCCGCGCCTTTTCCTCCACAAAGAAGTTGGGCAGCTTGCCGCGCTCGTCTATGAAATAGCGCGCCAGCTTCATCATCAGCTCATCGCCGGTGGCGTGATACATGCGCACCAGCGCCAGTTCGATCTCCTCATGGCCCGGGTAGCCGTGCAGCTTGCCCTCCTCGGGGCCTATGACCGAGTCGATGTGCCGGGCCATGCGCGTCATTATGTCCAGCAGTTCGCGCTTGCCGGTGGCCTCGTAGTACGCGCACGCGGCCTCCATCATATGGCCGGCGCAGTAAAGCTCATGGCAGTCGCGCAGGTTGGTCCAGCGCTTGCCGGGCTCCTTGACGGTGTAATACGTGTTGAGGTAGCCGTCGGGCTGCTGTGCGCGGCCTATCAGCGCTATCAGGTCGTCGCAGGTGCGTTCGAGCTGCTCGTCCGGGCGCAGCATCAGCGAATACGCCGCCGCCTCCAGCCATTTGGCCAGATCCGAATCCTGGAACACATATCCCTCGAATTCGCCCTCCGCCTCGCCGGCTGCTATCTTGAAGTTGTGCACGCACCGGCTGGGCGCGGCGCCCTCGACGCGGTCGTTGAGTATCTCCCACTGATATGGTATCACGATGTCCATGACCTTGCGGGCCACGTCGCTGAGCAGACCCGCCTCTATGCGCACGTCGCGCACATCGGGTATCGCGTAGTGTTTCATCTGAATCTCCTCCAAATCGCAATGGTTGGCTCAGTTGAGCCTGATAGCCTCAACGACCTCGCGCGCCTTGCACAACTCGTTGGGGCGAAGCAATCGGGTCTCGCTCTCGCATTCGCCCGACTGATTGTCATACGGGTCATTGCGTCCGAACTGCAAGGCCGGCCTGAGCGGCGCCTGAAAGCGCGAGTTGGCCACCATGCGGTACGGGTCCAGGTTGCCAAAGTAGAACTTCCAGCGCTCCGCATTGCCCGCGCGCCGCGCCGCGCCGCCGAATGAGCAGTCGGCAAACAGCCAGCCCCACCCCGGCGCGTAAAACTGCGCCCAGTCATGCGAACCCACGTCGCCCGGCGCGGCATACAGCCCCGACTGCCAACGCGCCGGCACGCCCGCTATCCGGCACAGCGTTATGAACAGCAGCGCCTGCACGCCGCAGTCGCCTTTGAGTCCCAGCGCGGCATACTCGGCTATCGGCGGCAGCAGGAAGTACTCGCGCATATACGAATAGCGCACATGACCGGTCACGTAGTCGTATATCCGCCACGCACGCTCAAGCGGCGCATCCGCGTCGCCGACTATGCGCGACGCCAGCGCGCGCAGATAAGGCGTGAACATTATGTGCCCCGGCAATTCCGCCAGATCGTCGGCATTGGGCGCGGGCACGTCGGGGTACAGCGGCATGTCGGGCATAGGGCGCTCGGCATCAAAGTAACGCACCCGGTTGTCGAACTCGTATTCAACCTCAAACGGGGCGTTTGCGTCAAGCCGGCGCTCAAAGTACGCGGTGCGGGCGTCCGCGCGCGCGTCGGCTACGCACACCAGCCCCGGCGAAGCGCTCAGCAGCTTGAGCCGGGATTGCTGCGCCGCCTGCGCGGGCAGCGGCAGATGCGCGCGATACGTGCCAGGCGTGAACGCCTCGTCGCACACCTGCAACCTTGCGCGCATGTGCAGCCGATAGCCCAGCTCACCCCGCGCGCGCATCAGCGATATCGCCTCATCCAGCAGCGGTTTGTTCATGTCGGGCGCACGGCCCGCGCGCGCCGCCACATCCGGCCGGAGTTTCAGCAGCGACGGCAGGAACTCGGCAAAATAGCGCCGCTGACCGTCGATATACACATAGGCTATGTCCGCGCTCAGCTCAAGTTCGGCAAACCCGGCCTCGTCAAGTCCGGGTATCGCCGCGCGGGCCATGTCCAGCGCCTGTGCGCGCGTATACGGGTAATTGTCCGGCAGCCGCGCGATGACCTGCTGTTCCAGCTTCAGCCGCAGCTCAAGCTCGGGCGCGCGGTGCTCGCGCAGGTAAATGTCGATCAACGCCTGCGCGCCAGCCAGGTCGCCTGACAGCTTGCGAACCAGTATGTCCTCGGGCAGAGGGTATGCCATTGCCTCTATGTCACGCATTGTAATCACCTGCCTTATCTGTTCAGAGCGTCAGTTAAACGCAGTCGATTATGCTCACGGCCCGCGCCGTGGGCGGCAGGGCGTCAGCGCTCAGGCGTGCGCCCTGGGCCGCGCCCACCGCACATCATATGAACGGCACGATTCCGCCCAGGCTGTCGAACACCAGATCGGGCTGTATCGTGCTGTCGCGCAGCATATCGGGCGTCGTCTCGCCGGTCATGACCAGTATCGAGAGTATGCCGTGGTCAATGCCGGTCTTTATGTCGGTGTAGAGCCGGTCGCCCACCATCGCCAGCTGTCCACGCTCCAGGCCGGTGCGCTTTAGCGCCGCATCGACTATGCCGCCGTATGGTTTGCCGACTATCAGATCGGGCCGCCGTCCGGTCGACGCCTCTATGAATGCGATTATCGCGCCTATGTCGGGCGCAAAGCCGGTCTCGGTCGGGCAGTTGAAGTCGGGATGCGTTGCGATATACGGCAACCCCGCGCGCACATGGTCGCACACCGCCGTGAGCTTTTTATAGTCCAGCGTGGTATCATAGCCTATTATGACGTAATCCGGAGCGTTCTGGTCGATGTTTATGCCGCCCTCGCCCAGCTCGCGCAGCAAAAACTCGTTGCCCAGCACGAACGCGCGCGCATCGCCAAAGCGTTCCCGGGCCACGGCGGCAGTCGCCTGGCCCGACGTCAGTATGCGCTTCTCATCGACGTCCAGACCCATGCGCCCCAGCCGCTGCACATAGTAGTGCGCGTCGTGCGACGAGTTGTTGGTCAGGAACAGATAGTCGCGCCCGGTCTCGGCCAGGCGGCGTATGAAGTCCAGCGAGCCCGGCAATATCCGCTCGCCCAGGTAAAACGTGCCGTCCATGTCCAGCATGAAACAGCGCACGGCTTCAAGTCTCTTAGGCATAGTATTGTCCTCTCTGTCAACAGCAGCATTTTCCATTATGATACCACATATCGGTCGCGCGCGCACGCCTTTTTTCACGCGTCGCATTGCGTGGGCCAAAGTTTTGTAGTAAAATGATAATCAGCTTATCATGCGCAGGAGGAGCGGCTGATGGATTTTGCAAAGCGCATCGGCGCAGCGCGTCGCGAGTCGATATTCAACCCTGACCCACAGCACATATACGTCTGGTGCGGCACGTGCGTGCACGGCGGCGACGGGCGATACTACCTGTACTATTCGTTCTGGCCGCGTGAGCTGGGCTTTAGCGGCTGGGTCATACATTCGCAGATAGGCGTGGCAGCCGGCGATTCGCCCACCGGGCCGTTTGAGCCGGTCGGCATGGCGGTGCCCGCGTCCGGGCGCGGCTGGGACGCCGACTGCACCCACAACCCCACTGCGCATATATTTGACGGCAGATACTACATCTACTACATGGGCAATCACGGCAACGGCGAGTACTGGAACCATCGCAACAATCAGCGCATAGGCGTGGCGGTCTCCGACTCGCCCACTGGGCCGTTTGAGCGCTTTGACGCGCCGCTGATAGACGTAACGCCCGGCGGCTGCGACGCGCTGATGACCAGCAACCCCTCGGTCGCGCGCATGGCCGACGGGCGCTACATAATGGTGTACAAGGCCGTAGGGCTCACGGGCGCGCTGCCCCAGGGTGGACCGGTTGTATGCGCGGTCGCGTTCGCCGATTCGCCCATCGGGCCGTTCGTAAAGTGCCCCGATCCGATATTCAGCAACCCCGAACACAGCTGGTCGGTCGAGGATCCGTTCATATGGCGTGAGAACGGCCGGCTGTACGCGCTGGTCAAGGACTTTCAGGGTTACTTCACCCACAGTGCGCGCAACTGCGTGGCGCTGTTCGAATCCGACGACGGCGTGAACTGGCGCGCCGGCGATGCGCCGCTGGCATTCGAGCGCACGATACGCTGGGACGACGGTAAGGCGCAGCAGGTGCACAACCTGGAGCGCCCGCAACTGCTGATAGAAGGCGGCGTGCCCATCGCGCTGTACTGCGTTTGCGCGCCGTATGACGACTATCGCGAATCGTTCAACATATCGTTTGCGATAACAGGCTGACATGCAACCAGCCGACATTGCTGACTCAGACTACGCGGCACGGCCGGCTCAGGCCTCATATCGCGACGGCCCCGGCGCCGCTGTGCCTTCCCGGCTCGACAGCGCTGGATGCGCGGGCCGTTATCGTGAATTAGCAGCGACATGTACAGCTGGCAGGCGCTGACGCAGTGTCAGGCTAAGCCTTAGATTGCTGCATTGCATTCGCCGCAGCATAATTGCGGCGACGAAGTTGCGCGGCTGGCAGGCGTTGACGGGACACCACTGGATATCGCGAGCCGCGGCTGCACATCATAAATGGGTATAATCGCGCGCGGCATGGCTCACCGGCGCGACATGATTCTGTTCAGGCCCGGCTCTGTCGGGCAAGCCACAGGCTACATCCGTGCGGCGACGCGCCCGCGCGGTTAAATTAGCGCATAACTAATCAGGAGGGGATTTATATGGACAAGGTACGCATTGGCATCATAGGCTGCGGCGGCATAGCCAACGGCAAGCATATGCCCTCGCTCAAGAAGCTGCCCGACGTTGAGATGGTGGCGTTCTGCGACATAATCCGCGAACGCGCCGAAAAGGCCGCCCACGAGTACGGCATCAATGGCGCCGAAGTATACGAGGACTACCACGAACTGCTCGACCGCAAGGACATCGACGTCGTGCACGTGCTCACCCCCAACCGCGAGCACAGCCAGATAACCGTGGACGCGCTCAACGCCGGCAAACACGTAATGTGCGAAAAGCCCATGGCGATAAACACCGCCGAGGCACAGCGCATGCTGGACGCCGCCCGCAAGACCGGCAAGAAGCTCACCATAGGCTATCAGAGCCGCTTCCGTCAGGACAGCATATACCTCAAAAAGGCCTGTGAAGCCGGCGAACTGGGCGATATATACTACGCGCGGGCACAGGCCGTGCGCCGGCGCGCAGTGCCGACTTGGGGCGTGTTCCTCAACGAGTACGAGCAGGGCGGCGGCCCGCTCATCGACATAGGCACTCATGCGCTCGACCTGACGCTGTGGATGATGGACAACTACGAGCCGGTAGCGGTCAGCGGCAGCAAGTACCGCAAGCTCGCCGACACCAAAAACGCCGCCAACGCCTGGGGCAGCTGGGATCCCGAAAAGTTCACCGTCGAGGACAGCGCGTTCGGCTTCATCCGCATGAAGAACGGCGCGACGATAATGCTCGAGGCCAGTTGGGCGCTCAACACGCTGCTGGTCAACGAGGCCAAGACGATACTCTGCGGCACCCGCGGCGGCGCGGACATGCTGGGCGAGGACGGCGCGCTGCGCATAAACGGCGAGAAGTACTCCAAGCTCTACACCGAGATACCCGAGCTCAAGTCGGGCAGCGCGGCGTTCTACGAGGGCGTGTCGTTCAACGCCGAGAACCTCGAGGCCCGCATGTGGATCGATCACGTAAAGGACGACTCCAAGCCGCTGATTACCAAGCCCGAGCAGGCGCTGGTCGTCACCAAGATACTTGAGGCGATATACAAGTCCGCCGAGACCGGCGAGACCGTCTATTTTAAGTGATCTGCTCAAGCGCCGATGACGTCATGCCCGCGCGGCTTTGAACACCGCGCGGGCGCTCTTATGCTCCAAACGCTGCCGGACAAACGCCGGCACACCTTGCACGATATTCACAGAGCCCATGTTCAGGCCTTGCAATCCGCCCGAATATGCGCTATAATATCGATATCATCGGAGGACAGTACACCGTAGTTTAGGGGATAGCAGGTCATGCGCCTGCAGGCCGCCTGTCAGATAAGATGTCGAGTGAGCTCGGTTATTACATTGCGTAATAATCGGGCTATTTTTTTAGGATGTATGATATCATGAAGGACATGACCGTGACCCTTGCGCCCCTTGCCAAAGACGACCGCGAACAGTTTATACTTGACAATCAGTTGTCGTTCAAGTACGGCGCGCTTCAGGAATTCGGCGCGCGCGACGATCATATCGACGCTGATGGCGAGATAATCTCACGTAAGACCATAGAAGACTCGATAGACGCCGGCAGCCACACATATCGCATCATGGCCAACGGCAAAAAGGTGGGCGGCGCGATACTCAACATAGACCCCGCTACCGGTCACAATCATCTGGACATACTGTTCGTGGCGCCCGAGGCGCACAGTAAGGGCATAGGCCAAGCCGCGTGGCACGCGATAGAGGCGCTCTATCCGGAAACCCAGGTCTGGGAGACATGCACGCCCTACTTTGAAAAGCGCAACATACATTTCTATGTGAACAAGTGCGGCTTCCACATTGTGGAGTTCTTCAACGCCTACAACGTCGATCCCGATTCGCCACCGGATGCACAGGATGAAGGCCCCGATGAGATGTTCCGCCTCGTCAAGGTCATGCAACGGCGCTGACTCCGCCGGCAACGCCCGGTCGTCACCGGTCGTGCGCCGCATACCGCGCGCCGGCCGGCGTGCCCGGCGTCAAGCCGTGCTCCGCCGTCATGGCCAATAACAAAAACGACCGCGACCATTCAGCCGCGATCGCAGTCGATCCATATATGCTTTATGTATGGCGCTACATCCGCACCTGATCGCGCCGGGGCTTGTAGACCTTGCTGCGCACGGCTTCAGCGCGATATTTTTTCAGGCGCTTGCGACTCTGTTCGCCACGCCTGCGCGCCTGCTGGCAGGCCTTTTCCGCCTTTATAGGAGCAAACGGCGGCACGCCGCCATCCTTGGCATAGCCTATGAAGAACATGCGCGTCTGAGCACGATGTTGCTGGTACAGCTCCATGTCCTCCAGCAGCGCCTTGTATTGAGCGTACATCGTGCGCTTCATCTTGAACACGCGCGACGGCGCCATAGATATATACGAATTGGACAGGCTGCCCCGGCGCTTCACGTAGTAGTATATCGGCGTGTCCACCGCCGCTACCGAATTGACGCGCGCGTAGTAATCCATGTTGAACAGGAAGTCCTCGCACCAGTTCAGCTCCGCGCAACAGCGTATGTCATATTGCATTATTATGTCGCGCCGGTAGAGCTTGTTCCACATTACGCCGTAGTAGAAGTTGAGCGGGCTGTCCATCAGATAGCGCACAAACTCGCGCTGCGTGAGCACCTCGCCGCCGGCTATGTTGGAGCTTGCCGTCATACGCCGCCCCACTACGCGAAAAAACTCGGCTATCACCAGGTCGCATTCGGTCTGCTCGGCACGCTCTACCATCAACCGCGTCGCCTCGCTGGACAGGTAGTCGTCGCCGTCGACAAATTGCACATACTTGCCCAAGGCGCACTCAATGCCGACGTTGCGGCTGGCGGATACGCCGCTGTTGGGTTTATCTATTATCTTTATTCTGTCATCCAGCGCCGCAAACGCCCGGCAGATGTTCAGGCTGTCGTCCTTGCTGCCGTCGTTTACCAGTATTATCTCGATGTTGTCATAGGACTGTGTGCAGATGCTCTTTACGCAGGCGTACAACGTCGCCTCAGCATTATAAACCGGAACTATTATGCTGACTAGCGGTTTATCCATTTCGTACAACCTCTCACAGCTTAATACCGGACGTGCGACCCCATTGCCACGCGCCGCCGGCGTCACATAGATTATAGCATCTGTGCGCATAAAGTCAAGCGGGCGCGCGCGACGTTTGTGTAATATATGCCGCCTCCGCGTCCGCCTAGTTGCAAGTTGCTGCCAGCTGTGGCAGCGTCATCCAGATGCGCCTTCGACCACATGTGCGATGCCAGATGTGCGTGCTCGCCAGTGCTCACAAAAGAAATATGATGCTTTCTGATATGGATTGAATCAGCCGCCGGGCTTATGTCTGAACCTGCGCCACGGCCTGTTTGGGCGCGCGCTCGGGCGCCCGGCACGCCAGCGTCTCCAGCGTTACGCCGTCCAGCATCGCGTCCACGCGCTGTTGCAGTTGCCGGTATATGCGCCGCATCGCGCACCCATCCGCCCCGCTCCACGCGCAATCGCCCGCGCCGCACGGACACAGCACAAACTCGTCCGACATCGCCGCAAATACCTGCTTGAGCGTTATCTCGCAGGGCGGTACCGCAAGCATATAGCCTCCGCGCGCGCCGCCCTTGACGCTCAGCCAGCCCTGTTCCTTGAGACTTACCATGATCTTGGATATGTAAGTGCGCGGCACATTATGCCGCTCGCTTAATTCCGACGCTGAAACGCGCCTTTGGGCCTGCGCCAGCCCTATCAGTACCCGCACTGCATAGTCGGTCGTAATGTTTAGTTGCATACCGCCCTCTCCCATTTGCGCCGTCGGACATGTTCATGACCCGCTGCCGACTGCGCCCGCATACGGCCCGTGCAACATGCCGCACGTTGGAATTTATTCTAACACTCATTGCGTTCCCTGCATCGATGCAATGCGTTCCAAGTATGTTCTGGCGATGCGATTTGTGCTGCCCATTTGTTAAATCGACATTTTGTGCAGCCGTGCCGCACACCGCACTGGACTTATGGCACACTATGCCGATGTGTCCCGCGCTCCATGACCTGACGCTCAGCGCTCCATTTACCGCGCGGCATTGTCTGCGCCCTACGGCTGTGTTATCATAAGCGTAATGACGGCGCGACAGATGCGCCGGTGCGAAGGGAGGCCGTACAATGCTGATAATCAAGCAGCGCATTGCGCGCGGCATAGAAGCAATGCGCGCGCAGGACGTGGATATGTGGATTGCGCTGGGGCGCGATCTGCCTCACAAGGGCGAGCCGATGCTCAACTACCTGCTGACCTATCCAATGAGCGGGCCGGTTGCGGTCGTGTTGTGCGCAAATGGCGCGACTTACGCGATAAACTCGCCTATGGAAATAGAGGAAATCGAGTCGATGGGCACGTATGAGCACGTAATTGCCAACACCGAAGGCTACGCCGGCATAAAAAAGACAATTGCCGACATAGTCCGCGCCGAACAGCCGGACCGCATAGCGCTCAACTACTCCGAAAAGGATCCCACCGCCGACGGACTGTCGCTGACATGCTATCGGGTGCTGTGCGACGCATTCAGAATCGCCGGCTTTCAGGGCGAGACATTGTCGTCGCAAATGCTGATGAAGTACCTACGCGCCAACCGCAGTCCTGAGGAAATCGCCCGCATACGCGCCGCGGTGCAGCAGTCCATGGCGATATACCAGCAGGCCCGCCCGCATATGAGGCTGGGCATGAGCGGTATCGACATACAGCGCCTGTTCCAGTCGCTCGCCGACGCGCACGGGTTTGGCTATTCGTGGCCCAAGTACGGCAATCCGTTCAATTCGATAGGTACGCGTTCGTCGTATCTGTGCAAGCGGCCCGCAGCCGACGTGTTCATAGAACCGGGCAATGTGGTCAACGTGGACTTTGGCATAATAGTGGACGGCGCGTCGTCGGACAACCAGCGCACATTCTACGCGCTGCGTCCGGGCGAGAGCGCGCCGCCCGACGAGGTCCAGCGGGCATTTAATGCGCTGGGCGACGTGAACCGGGCGCTGTATGAGCACATGCGCGCAGGCGTCGGATCCGGCGAACTGCTCGAATACGCCAACGCCGAGTTCCGACGCCACGGCTACCCCGAACGGCGCGGCGGCTTTGGCCACGAGATAGGGTTCCTGGCGCATGACGGCGCGCTGTCGCCCGGTTCGAGCGCATGCGAGCCCGAGATAGATTCGACGCTGCTGGAAGGCATGACGTTTACGCTGGAACCGGCCATAATCACGTCGCATGGCCGCGTTTGCCGCGAGGAGGTCGTCGCGGTAGGCAAAGAGCGCGGCGAGCTGCTCAGCACGCTGCAGGATGAGATATGGCTGATTCGCGACTGACATGACCGCAAAAGGAGGGCCTGCCCATGGAACAGCTGCCCACGGTGCTCACGATACGGCGCGCCGCCATGCCCGAACTGCCCGAGCGCTTTGCCGGCGACGACGTGCGCTTTGCGCCCGAGTTTGCCAGGCTCATGATAGAGCGCTTCACCCACCCAGGCGAATGCGTGCTGGATCCATTTGCCGGTTACGGCACGACGCTGAGCGCGGCGCGGGAGCTGGGCCGCGAATGCGTGGGCGTGGAACTGCTGCCGCAGCGCGTGGAATACATGCGCGCACAGCTCGACCCGCACGCATGCGTGTATTGTCACGATGCACGGCGTCTGTGCGAACTTGCGCTGCCCCGCATCGACTTTGTGCTCACGTCGCCACCGTACATGGCGCGCAACGATCATCCCGAGTATCCGTTTGCCGGCTATGCGGTGACCGGCGAGGACTACGCCCGGTACATGGAGGATATCGCCGGGGTGTTCCGCCAGCTGCGCGCGTTTATGCGTCCGGGCGCGTATGCCGCCGTCGAAGTCAGCAACATAATCAACGCCGGACAGTTCACGCAGCTCGCATGGGACGTCGCTCGTGCGATAGGCGGCGTGCTGCCGCTGGTGCAGGAGCTGATACTGGACTGGCGCGACGGGCAGCCCGGACACGGATACGGCTTTGGGTATGACCACAGCTACTGCCTGTTGTTTCGGCAGCCCGAATAGATACGGGTAAAGACTGTATCTGGACATCGTTGCCCATGCTCCAGAGCGGCAGTCCGAATAGATACTGGCTATGCCGCATTTTAGGGTTTATTGCGCCTGGTTTGGCTTATATCGCTGCGCACGGATAGTATGACCATGCATTGTTCGCGTCGCCGCGCACGGATAACATGGACCATGCATTGTTCGCATCGCCGCGCACGGCTTCATGACCGCGCACTGTTAATGTCGCGCCGCAAGTGCATATAGCAGCGCACGATTTGTGCGGCCATGCACTGCTCATGCCGCTGCGCAGTATATTCGATTCGAACCCCACCTTGCCGCGCACGGCTTGTATAACTGCGCACGGCATGTAACTGCGCACGGCACGTGGCGCCGCCTGGTCATGTTGCGCGCTGTCAGCCTGCGCATAAAGCCAGCATGCCGCGCCATGCACTACCTGAAGCCGGCACCACCGGCGATTTCATGCGCGCTTTTGCGATGTAATGCAGCGCAAAACGCGCTTCCATTTTTGCCTGTATATGTGTATAATGTCATTGACGGGCAGTGCCCGGAATTCAATACTCAGCGCACGCATCGACGTTGCGCGCTGAAAGGATGCTGTGCCTATGGAACTCATATCGCAATCCGACCGCGAGCGCCTGCGCGAACTCGCGCGCAAGCAGCTCGAATACGCAAACTCGCCTCAGAATGATCTGATACTTGACAAGTGGCATGCGCTTGAGGCTGGCCGGCGCGAATCACCTACGGTGCGACTGCTGTTTTCCAACTTCACGCACGAGGTCATAACGCCGCGCATGAAGTGCGAAGGCAAGGCTGCCCGCGCAATCGAGTGGAACCTGCTCAGCACTCTGGTAGGGCGCGAGCTGTTCGACGACGACACGCCGATATCGCCGACTTATGACATCAGCTGGGCCACGCATGTATCGCCGTTCGGCATACAGCCCAGCATATCCCGCCCCAATATCGAAAACCCGCAGGGCTACCACATCAATCCCGTGATCGAGGATCTGGATGAGGAGATAGACAAGCTGCGCGGCGGTTCGTTCGGCGTGGACCGCGACGCCACCCGCGACCGCATCGAACAGGCTCAGGACGTATTCGGCGACATACTGCCGCCGCGGCTGGTGATGGGCAGCCTTAACGGCCCCATGACTTCGCCGATAGTGTTCCTCATGGGCATGGAGGCGTTCTACTGCTCGATGTACGATTACCCTGAGCGCGTGCACGAGGCCATGGACATGGCGTGCACGATATACGAGCGCTTTTATGACTTCCTGGAGCAGGAGAAGCTGCTGCTGCCCACCTGCGGCATCAGCCCGGTCGCTCAGGAGAGCTTCGCGTTCAATCACGAGCTGCCCACTGAAAACGTGACCCGCACGACGCAGTGCTGGGGCTTCCTCGAGTCCCAGGAGACCACCGCCGTGTCACCCGCTACGTTCGGCGAGTTCGTGTTCCCGTACCAGGACAGGCTCGCGCGGCGGTTTGGACTGCTGTCGTACGGCTGCTGCGAGCGCGTCGACGCCATATGGCCCGACTACCTGTCCAAGTGGAAGAACCTGCGCAAGCTGTCGGTATCGCCATTTAACAACGAAGCGCTGGTGGGCGAATACCTGCGCGGCAGCAACGTGGTTTATTACAGCAAGCCCCGCGCCGAGTACGTAACCAACCGCGGTCCGCTCGACGAGGACGCGATACGCGACTACTTCAAGGGCGTGGCCCAGCACGCCAGCGGCTGCCTGTTCGAGGTCGCGCAGCGCGAGGTCGGCACGATTTACGGCGACTTTGAGCGCGGCAAGCGCTACGTGCAGCTCGCCCGCGAGACCATCGACAAATACTGGCAGCCATAACCGAGCCCACTGGTCAAGGAGCGAGTGACATGTTCGTAATACGCTTATTACAGGTCGCAATGGCATTGCTGATGTTGATTTACCCGATGCCCAGCGCGGATGAGACCGCGCCGGAGCCTGTCGATGCCGGGGCGTTCAGCATCGATCTCATCTGCCGGAGCGAGGATGTATATCAGATATTCTATACCTACTACATCGACGGTCAGAGTTGCGGCATTGGAGCGCTGGCCGACCTGGACGGAGGCATGCTGACGCCCGAGTCCGAGCTGACGCTGACCTTTCCCGCGGGGCTGTTCGAGGATGGCGCTGACGTGTCGCGCTTCTCGATCGACTTTTCGCCCTACGGCCAGGGCGACATGTACGAGCTGGGTACGACAAATCAGGTGTACATAGACGCCGAATACGGCGGTCATTACACAATTGAGCTCACGGGCAGCGCGGCTGAAGGGTTTGCCGCCGGGCTCGTCGAGTAGCGCAACGGAATAACTAAAAGCCATAAACGCCGGAGCCGCGCAATGCGGCCCCGGCATTTCAGACCGTTGGCAAAGTCCAAGCATTTGGACAGAACGCAGTGTTTTATATTTTTCTGGAATTACGCATGGATGATGCTTCAAAATACGTTTGCTTTAGCGAGCATCATGGCATGGTTTGCAGATGCCATTTGCGTTATTGCAAGTTTGGCCAGGCTGGCAGTTTGCGTAACACTTTGTCAGTGAACCGAAACGCCGGAACCGCACAATGCGGCCCCGGCGTTTTTCATATGCAAATATCGGGTGCAGCTGCGCGCTGTAAGCATGCCGCGTATACGGGCGGCATGCCGGCGGGCCGCATCAGTCCGACGCGTCGCCTGTGCCCAACTGCTCGCGCCGGCTGAGTATGCGCTTCATGCCCGTCAGATACACAACTATCGACACGGCCGGGCCCAACACGTCCGAAATAGGCTCTGCAAAGAATGCCGCTTCAGCGCCAAACGCCGCCGGCAGCGCAAACAGCGCTACAAAGTATGTCAGCTTGCGCCAGAACGACAACGGCAGCGAATAGCGCACCTGGCCCACCGCCGTGAAGCCGTCGACTATCTCGTACTGTAAGCCCAGCGGTATCAGCGCCAGCGTGAACACGCGTATCGCCCATAGCGCCTGCGCGCCGACCTGCTCGTCCTGCGTGAACAGCCGCACAAATGCCCCACCGCATAGCCATGCCATCGCCAGCATGAACGCCGTGTACCCTACGCACAGCATGAATATGCGCTTTTGCGCTTCGCGTATGCGCTGAGTATTGCGCGCGCCATAGTTGAAGCTGAGTATCGTCTGCGTGCCGCCGGATATGCCGCCCAGCGGCATAGTCACAACCAGCATGAAGCTCTGCGCAATTGTGACGCAGGTTATCAGCATGTCGCCGCGCGCCGCGCCGCCATAGCGCTGCAATACCGCGTTCATTGCGATTATCATCACGTTATCGACCGCGATTATCGCAAACGGCGTAAAGCCTATCATCAGCACGCTGCGTATCACGCTGAGCCGGTACCTCCCAAACGATATGCGCACATGCGCCCGCTTACCAAACAGAAACGCCAGCACGAATATGCAGCTGCCCAACTGCGATATGACCGTCGCCAGCGCCGCGCCTTCCACGCCCATGCCCAGCACGAATATGAACACCGGATCGAGCGCAATGTTCAGCCCCGCGCCCAGCATGACCGATATCATCGCCTGGCGCGCAAAGCCCTGACAGATTATGAACTGGCTCATTCCGGTCGACAGCAGCGCAAACACCGTGCCGGTCAGATACACGCTGAAGTAGCCGTTGGCATACGGCAGCGTGACGTCGCTCGCGCCGAAGAGTATCAGCATCGGCTCCCTGAGCGGCAGCAGCGCCGCCACCAGCACCACCGACAGCACGCACAGCATCATAAAGCAGTTGGCCATTATCGAGCGGGCACGCTCCATGTCGCCCTCGCCCATGCGTATGCTCATCAGCGGCGCGCCGCCCAGTCCCACCAGCGACGCCACCGAGCCTACCATCGTCACCACTGGCCCGCACACGCCCACGCCCGCCAGCGCCACATCCCCCACGACGGGTATGTTGCCTATATACATGCGGTCCACTATGCTGTACAACACGCTTACCAGCTGCGCCATCATGCTCGGCACCGCTATTCTAAACACCAGTCGCCCTATCGGGTCACGTCCCAGGTCGTTATCCCTACGCATAACGCGCCTCCCGCACGCAGTATTGCCGGCCGCACAGCGCCCTGACATCAGCGCCTCAACTCGCGCCGGTTTACATCGCATTATAGCCGCCGCGCCGTGCGCAATCAAGCACGTTTAAGCTAAGAACGCGCCAGTTGTCCAAACTGCCTTCGGTACTGGCCGGGCGTCAGCGCAAATTCGCGCCTGAACAGCTTGCAGAAGTAGTTTACATCAGCTATGCCCACTCGCGCGGCAACCTGCCCTATCGGACAGGCGGAATTGGCCAGCAGATGGCACGCGCTCTCCAGCCGGTACTGCGTCAGCAGCGCGTGCGGCCCCATGCCGTACTGCCGCGTAACCTGCCGGCACAGCGTCGTGCGACCCACATGCAGCCGGCGCGCCATCTCGTCAAGCGTCAGCTCGTCGGTGTACGCGCTGCGCACCAGCGCCATGAACCGCGCCGGCAGCGATTCGCCCAGCTCGTCCACCAGCGCGTTTGAGCGTATGTAGCTCGCGCACGCGCCCAGCATCAGCGCACACGCGCCTATGTATTCAGCCGGGTATTGAGGTATGCGCAGGTACGCGCGCTCCAGCGCGTCCAGGTCGTCAACATATGCGCAGCGCCGCTTAAGTTCCGCGCGCACGTCGCCCGCCGCGTCGGAGCGCGCCTGCCCCAGCATCAGATACGCTATGCATTCGTCCGCCTGCATAATCGGCACCACTGCCTCGCTCAGCCCCGCATGACAGGCGTATACCTGAGGCTGCCGGCTCAGGCACGCCCGCTCGACCGCGCGCGCGTCGCATTCCCGGCACGCCGCCAGGCCCCGCGCATGGCAGCGCACCATGTCGCAAAACGGCTGCGCCCGCCGGGGACAGGCCATGCGCTCGCTGCCCATGCGGTCGTAGATCCCCACGCGCAGCCCCGTGACCTTGTAAAAGCTGTCCAGCAGCTGCCTGAGCCGCACTTCGTCCATGTCCAGTTCGCGCACCAGATACGCCTCCTTATGGGATATTCATATCATATCGGTACGAAATCACCATTTTTGCACACTTATGTTACTATTTTGCGCGCGCCGGGTCAAGTATAATATTTGCATACAACACGGCGCGACGCGCCGGCAGGAGGTGTGGTACATGACCAACCGCGAACGCGTGACCCACGCGCTCAGGTTCGAGCCGGTCGACCGGGTGCCCTATCAGATAGACTTTACCCATAACATGCGCGCCGCGATGCAGGCGTACACCGGCCAAGCCGACTTCGACCGCGACATAGATCAGGCCATTGAAAGCGAATATCTGATAAAGCCCGAGGTTGAGGTCGGCCCGGAGCTGTTCCGCGACGAGTTCGGCGTTATCTGGAACAAGTCCGGCGTCGACAAGGACATAGGCGTAATCGACAATATACTGCTGCCCGATCCGGAGGCGCTGGACAGCTTTGAGCTGCCCCCGGTGGATGAGGCATACCTGCGCAGTCGAATGGAAGCGCTGATGGCGCGGCGCGGCAATCGCTTCACCATCGCCGCGATAGGCTTTTCGCTGTTTGAGCGCGCGTGGACGCTGTGCGGCATGGAGAACCTGCTGTGCTATATGGCGCTGGAGCCCGCGTTCGTGCACGCGCTGATGGAGCGCATAGTCGAGCGCAACCTGCGCATAATCGACATCGCGCTGGACTACGACATCGACTGCTTCCACTTTGGCGACGACTGGGGCCAGCAAAAGGGCCTGATAATGGGCCCGACTCACTGGCGTGAGTTCATCAAGCCCTATCTCAAGCGCATGTACGACCGTGTCCATGCGCACGGCAAGTTCGTCTCGCAGCACTCATGCGGCGACATACGCCCGGTCATGGACGATCTGGACGAACTCGGACTGGACATGTATCAGACGTTCCAGCCCGAGATATACGGCCTGGACTACGCTAAAGTGCTGCGCGGTCGCATCGCGATATGGGGCGGCATAAGCACGCAGACGCAGCTGCCGTTCCTCAGTCCCGAAGGCGTCAGCGACGCGGTGCGCGCGCTGATCGACGCATTCGACGGCACCGGACTGGTCGCCGCTCCGACGCATTCCGTCCCCGGAGACGTACCGCCGCAAAACATAATCGCCCT
>DSLFC04102__coassemble_1121_pt1 | contig 18245 bp, 17 predicted proteins | sample DSLFC04102__metabat2_low_PE_005 | metagenome-assembled genome bin DSLFC04102 | reverse complement strand
GGAGCAACATTTTCCATCGGAGACACGCATGTATGCCTTTTGGGGGAATTTTATAGGCTGAGCATCCATAAATACTGTCAACGCCAGCAGGCACGAAAACCTTTCATGGCGCGTCAGCGGTCTGAGCGGCACTCGTATAGAGCCGCTCATTTTTATGTCGGCAGGCACCCAGTTGTCGCAAATGAAGTTGCAGGCCAAAAGCACACGGCTAATACAACGCAATCGAACTTACACGAGTGCGCATACCATGATGTGTTACAGTGCGCACGCAAGCGCGCAACCTGATGATACTGGTTGGCTACACTTACACGCAGAGCATCTTATGATATTACACCAGTGCGTACAGATAAATGCTGAACGGCCTACCCAAGCATAACGCTCAGCGCGGCAATTCGCCCAATGTACACCGTAAGGCAAAGCCCTACTCAACAGATGCACACCTCCACTCTTGCACCCGGCAGCGCGCACAGCCATATGCGCCGCGCACGACAGGCGCCAGATAAGACATCCCCCGCAAGCGGACAGCTGTGAGCTGTCTGACGCGCCTCTTCAATGATTGCAGCGTTTTACACTGCTTTCGATGAATTGGCATGTCCGCCGCCTGCGGGGGATTTCTTCAATATTGCGCTTTCACATAAATCAACCGGGCATCACACACTCCAGCGACGAGCCCAGCACGAGCCCACAAGGTGCGCATATGCCGGCCTCACACCCTGCCGCCAGTGCCTCGCATAGCCCCGGACCGCCGTCGGGCAGCGCCGCATACTCGTACAGCGCCGCATACATGCTCTCGCCGTCGGCCGCTTCTGGCGCGCCCAGCAGCGCATAGCCAACCGCCTTTCCATGCTGCTCAACGACATACACGCGCAGCTCGAGCACTCGCCAGCGCTCCATCAGCGCATCCCAGATCGCACGAGTCGCACGCACCGGACACTGACGCGCCGGAGCCGCTAGCGCATATACACCCCGCACCAGTCCGCACTCGTCGGGCCGCAACGGGCGCAGCGCAAGCGCCGGAGCCGGGTCGCCGGCCACAGACCGCCAGCCGCAGACCGCACGCCGCAGCACGGCCTCCAGCTGCGCCGCGCCCTGCTCTGAGGCGTACAACTCGGCACAGCCGCCCAGCGCCGCCTCACAGAACACCGGCACAGTGCCGTCGCAATCGGTCAGTCCGTCGCCCAGACGCACGTGTGCGGTCACTCTACGCCCATCGGGTGCATATACCTGCGCGGTAAAGCCGTCCAAGTCGCTGCCCTGCGCCGCGAGAGCAGCCGCGCCATCCACCATACAGGCCGCGCGCGAGGCATCGCTGCCGTACGCGTCACGTTCCAACAATACGTTCATGCTGTCAACTCCATATATCGACTTCGCTTTCCAACGCCGCATACCGCGCCGAACGCGCCTGCGTAACTCCTGAATCGCGCATCGCCGTCTGTGTGCGCGACGATTCCGCTGCCTTGCCGGTCTGGGCCGCGCTATCTGACTCAGACGGGCCGACATGTTCTGATGCGTAGTCCTGATCGGTGTCGCCTGCCGGTGCGGGCGCGGCGGTCTGACTGGATGCGCCGCCCTGATCGGTGCCGCCTGCCTGTGCGGTTGCGACGGTCTGACTGGATGCGTAGTCCTGATCGGTGCCGCCTGCCTGTGCGGTTGCGACGGTCTGACTGGATGCGCCGCCCTGATCGGTGCCGATTGCCTGTGCGGTTGCGACGGTCTGACTGGATGCGCCGCTCTGATCGGTGCCGATTGCCTGTGCGGTTGCGGCGGTCTGACTGGATGCGCCGCTCTGACCTGTGACACCTGCAGGTACGGGCGCGGCGGTCTTACTGGATGTGCCGCCCTGATCGGTGCCGCCTGCCGGTGCGGTTGCGGCAGTACGACTGAATGCGCCGCTCTGACCTGTGACACCTGCCTGTGTGGTTGCGGCGGTCTTACTGGATGCACCGTCCTGGCCTGTGCCGCCTGCCGGTGCGGGCGCGGCGGTCTGCCCGAGCGTATTGAGCTGACCGGCTGAACCGGCCTGCCCGGTAGCTCCGCCCTGCTCTAGCTCGACGGCTCGTTCAGGCGCATGTCCGGGTTCGCGCGCGACGTCGGCATATTCCGAACCGGATGCATGATCGCCGTCACCTGCAGATCTGCCTGAATTTGCAGCGCCGTCCGGGGGCGCTGCACCGACGCCTGCCGGCACTGCGCCTGTGTGGCCGAGCCCGTCGCCGGCATCAGCGCCTGTAATCGCTCCAACGCGCGCAGCATCTACGCCCGCGCCTGAACCCGGTTCGCCGACGGTTTCCGCCGTATGTGTCACATCTGCGCCTGCCAGATCGGCTCCGCCAGTGCCGCGCCTGCGCCGGGGTTGATAGTCCGTGGGCTGTGCGCTGCCCGCGTCCAATATATGGGTAAACCGACCCAGCTCGCCGCGCATGTCCTGCATCAGCCGCTCAAGCTGGCGCGCGCTGCGCCGCATCTCCAGCGCGCTTGCTCCGCCGTCCAGCGCCCGCGCTATCGACCAGAACGTCGCCGGTCCCACCGCTATCACCTGGCGCGCCAATTGCGCGCTCGCCAGCGCCGTGTCCAGTTCACCGACGCGCGCGCTGACCAGTTCGCTGCGCAGCAGCATTATGACAAAGTCAGTCGTAAGGCCCGGCTTTATCAGCTACGCTGCCAGCCGCGCGGCATGCTCGGCCAGGCGCTGACTCAGCCTGGCGCGCGTCTCAGCGTTCCATTCGCCTGAAAACTCCTCCACCGGGAACGACATGTCCACCGGCAGATACAACACCCTGCCGGCTTCGTCCGGCAGCAGTATCGCCACATCGGCATACCTGCCCGAGCCCGTGCCCACCTCAAAGTCGCGCACATACCGCCCCGGCGCAAACCACTGCATAAGCAGCGCATCCAACTGCCCCAACGGCATCTCGCCCCGCGGCGCTACGCTGAGGCGCTCGCGCAGCAGCCGCAGTTCGCCCGTCGCGCCCTGCCATTCATCCAGGCGGCTGTTGAGCCGCGCCAGCTCGTCGCTAAGGCCATCCAGCGCGGTGCTCACCTGTGCTCCGACCGCCTGCGCCGTTTCGCGCGCCACGTCGGCGCGCAGGCCGTTCAACTGCCGCGTCACCTCGTCGCGCACCGCCTGCTCGCGCTCCAGCCGCCCGTCCGAGGCGGACACAAGGTCATCGCCGCCGTCCAGGTTGCCCGAGAGGCTGTCGTAAAGCGCATGCTCGACGTCGCTGAACCAGCGGTTCTGTTCGCGTTCGCGCCGGTTCATATTGAGCATTATCGCCACCAGCATCATTATGACCACCACCAGCACGCCGCATATCACAACGATCTCCGGGCGCTGCATCAGTTTCATCAATTCGGCCACGCGGTCAACACCCCTTTCGCGCCTATATATCAATTATACCCTCACTCGTGTCACATGGCAAGCATAATGCCCACCTGCCGTATGATGTTTCCGGGCAATGCGCAAAACTGCCGCCCGGCGCATAAAATCGCCGGGCGGCAGTTGTATCAGCCTACGGCCTCCTCGGAGTCGCCGTCGGGCTCATCGCCATCTTCTTCATAATCGCCATCATCGCCCTGGTTGCCCTGGTCGCCGCCTTCACCGGTATCGCCGCCGTAGTCCGGCTCAGGCTCCGGCTCATACCACTGCGAATAATACCAGTCGCTGGTATGCTTGGTGCAGTAGCCTATCGACGACAGATCAGCATTGGCGGTCACGCCGCTGAAGTAGTCGTCCACGACATCCTTGTCAGCCTGGCGCAGCGGATGGCCCTCGGGTATGTACACGCGCGAGTACGTCGCCACGCTCGGGCAGTATTCGGTGGGCCGGCGCTTGGTCTCGGTGCACAGCGTCACGCTCTGATGCATGTTGCACTCCTGCGTGGGCTGAGTGCCATCGAGCCAGTAGTCGTTCTGCACTTCATAGCCGTCCACGTCGTGGTAGCACGCATCGGTCGCCAGCAGCCCCGACACTCCGCAGGTCGCCACGCGCACCAGCCCCAGGCTTTCCGGGCTGTCCTCTATTATGGCGCGATCCTCGGTGTAGCCCGCGGCGTCATGCAGCACCTCCATCAGCTCGCCCCACAGCGGCGCTGCATACTTGCCGCCGGTCGAGTCCGACTTGAGCGCCTTGTAGCCGTCGTGGCCTATCCACACCGCGCCCGAATAGTACGGCGTAAGCCCCGCAAAGAACACGCCCTTGTAGTCGCTGTTGGTGCCGGTCTTGCCGGCCACGGTTATGTCGGAGAACTGCGCCCGCGAACCGGTGCCCGACGAGCTGGCGCATGCCTTGAGCACGTCCACCAGCAGCCAGGCCGTCGACGGCTTGAACGCCTGCTGGCGCACCTGGTAGGTCGACGACTCCAGGAACACACTGCCATCGCTGTTGAGCACCCGCGTGAACGCAACCGGGCTGACGTATTCGCCCTTGTTGCCTATCGCGCCGAACGCCGCCGCCATCTCTACCGGCGTTATGCCCGACGTGCCCAGCGTAAGACCTGCGCCGTCGGCATTTATGTGGCTCTCGTCCACGCCCAGTTGCTTGAGGTAGTAGACAGAGTTGTTTATACCCACATACGTGTACAGCGCCTGCGCGGTCGAGGTGTTGTGCGACTTGGTCATAGCGGTGCGCATGCTCTCGGGACCGGTGTAACCGCCGCCGCCGTAGTTCTGCGGATAGCCGCGCTCGGAGTTCCAGCCGCTTATGCGAATCGGCATGTTCATGACCGGCGCGCCCGGCGACGATCCCAGATCCCATGCCGGGCCGTACACCGACAGCGGCTTTATAGACGAGCCCACCGGCATCAGGCCCATGTATGCGCGATTGAACTGCTTGCGCGTGGTGGGCGTATCGCGCCCGCCGACTATGGCCACTATCTCGCTGGTGTGGTAGTCAATTACCACCGCGGCGGCCTGCGGCTGGATTATCTCGGTGTATGTGCCGTCGCCGTTACTGGTTCTGTACACCGCGTCAGCCGAGTTGCGCGTGGACGGATAGCCGTCCCAGTCGTGTATCGTCTGTTCGGCCAGCGTCTGCAGTTCGGCATCCATTGCGGTATAGATGTGGTAACCGCCCGTGCGCAGCTGGTTCTCCATCTTGTTGCGGTTGGTGGAGTTGTCCTCGAGGTTGTACATGCGCAGCATGTGCGTCGTCACGTCGTATATCGCGTACTCGACGTAGAAGGCGTTATCGTACATCTTGCTGGCCAGCGGCGACGTCTCGAGCACGTTGACCTTCTCGACCAGCGCAGCGTTGTACTGGTCTTCGGTTATGAAGCCCGCGTTGTACATCGCGGCCAGCACGTCGTTGGTGCGCTTATCGGTCACGTCGGCCTTGTCGCGCGAGTAGTAGTTGAGCCGCGGGTTGTAGCCGTACGGGTTCTTGTTGAGCCCCGCCAGCATCGCGCACTCGCGTATCGTCAGCTCGCTCAGATCCTTGCCGAAGTAGTCCTGCGCCGCCACCTTGACCCCATAGGACGAGTTACCCAGGTAGATCACGTTCAGGTATTCTTCGAGTATCTGGTCCTTGGTGTACACCGTCTCCAGTTGCAGCGCCAGGTATGCCTCCTGTATCTTGCGCTTGTACGTCTGTTCGGTGGTGAGTATGGTCTGCTTTATCAGCTGCTGGGTTATCGTCGAACCGCCCTGCGTCGTACCCGAACCGGTCACGTTGTAGACGAATGCGCCTATTATGCGCTTTACGTCCACGCCGTTGTGCTCGCGGAAGCGCGAGTCCTCTATCGCTATGAACGCGTTTTGCAGCATTTCGGGCATCTCGTCTATGCTGGCATAGATGCGGTTCTCGGTGCCCTTGAAGTCGGTTATCAGGTTGCCGTCGCGGTCGTATATGAACGAGGTCTGCGACTGCTGGTCAAACAGCGTCAGATCCAGCACCGGCGCAGTGTCCACATACGCCCGCGCAATGCCCACGACCAGCCCGGTGCCGCTGACGCCTATCAGCAGCACCAGCACAAACAGCATTCTGATAGTAGTCATGAGCACGCTGAGCAGAAAGTTTGTCTCGCGCGTGCGAGGTTTAAACAGCGTAAACCGCTTATTGGTAGAATTTCTTCGGCTCATCGATACCTCCCGGAGGTCGCTTGCATGTAGAGCAGGGATAATAAACCGCGTCGCGCCCGCATATTATGAACAGGGCGGGTCGCCACGCCTGAACAATTTGACGAAGGGGGCGGTCAATTGGTTGCAGTAACGGTCAAGCGGCGGCGCTGGGGGCGCGTGCTGGCCGTGGTCATGCTGCTGGCGGCAGCGCTGACGCTGTTGATGCTGATAAGTCTGCAGCCGGTCGCGCTGGAGCTGGCACAGGCGCGCGCGCGGGTCATAGCCACCAACGCGCTCAACGACGCCATTGCCGCCATAATGGACCAGAACATAACCTACGACGACCTGATGCAGGTGGTCTACGACCAGTCCGGCCGCGTGTCGATGCTGCAGGCCAACACCATGCGCATGAACGAGCTCGGCTCGCGCATAGTGCTTGAGGCCCAGCGCAACCTGGAGAGCGCGTCGTCGCAGCTGATAAGCGTGCCGCTGGGCGCGGCCACGCACATAGCGCTGCTGGAAGGCGCCGGGCCCTCGGTCACCGTGCGCATGCTGCCGGTGGGCTCGGTCACGACCGAATTCAAAACCGAATTCGAGGCCGCCGGCATCAACCAGACCCGCCACAAGGTCTACCTGGAGGCCGTGACGCGCATCGACCTGATAGCGCCCAACGGCGCCAAGAGCATATCGATCAGCTCACAGGTCTCGGTCGCCGAATCGATCATAATCGGCGAAGTGCCCCAGTCCTACGTCGACGTGGCCGACGAGGACGAAATGCTCAACCTGATACCCGACTGACGCCCGGCCATCAGCCATCCATACAATATTCCATGCCGCCCGGCCGCAATCCTGCCGGGCGCGCGATTTTTCACAAATTGGCACTCGCCGCCGCCATTTGGGCGCAATCTGTTCACAAAGCCTAAATGACGTCTATTTGGCAGGCGCGCATGACCTCCAGCGCGGCCGCATGGCGCTCCGGTGTGACGCCCGCGCACAGCGCCGCACGCACGCGCAACTCGGCCTCGGGCAGCGCCGCGCGCAGCATCAGTGCGTTGGACACCACGCATATGTCGGTGCACACGCCGCACAGCTCTATCGTCAGGCCGCGGCCGCTGTCAAGCCCTGCCGCCGCAGCCTCGCTTGCGAGCCGGTGGGCCAGCTCGGTGCTGCCGAACGCCGGCTTCTCTATGAGCTCGGCAGCCGCGCTCAGCTCCTTCAGCCCCAGCGCCAGCTCCCAGCCCGGCTCGCCGCGCACGCAGTGCACTACCGGCAGCTGTTTGCCCTCGTGCGTGGACAGGTAGTCCGCGCCATGCGTGTCCAGCGTGAATATCAGCCGCTCGCCGTCCGCCAGCGCCCGACGCGCGCGCTCCACTACGCCCGGCAGCGCCGCGACTGCCTCCGCGCTGCCCAGCGCGCCGGTCACGAAGTCGTTTTGCATGTCGACCACTATCAGCACGTCTTTCATGATTATCCGCCTCCCGGTGTAAACCTACGCATTATATAATACGATTATATTGACTGCACACGCCGAAATCAAGCGCCTGTGCGGCAAACTGGGCGTAAATTTATCGACATTCGGCATGCGTCCGACCGATTGGCATTTCCACATCTGCCATCGCCTGACTGCGAATGCCCGCGGCATGTGTTAATGCGCTTTATAATCGCTGCCCGGCCGCATGCGCTGCGCAGGCGCAAACCGGGATACGTCTCGGCCCATCGCCAAATTGCTGTATTGGCAGTCTTTATCACTCACTGTTGCCCTTGCAACGCTCACGTGGGTCCGGCTTGCAGCGATGCGACAACCAGCGCCGCCGCCTTAATTTGCTGTGCCCGGCGGTCAGGGCAGATCCATTGTCGCGGCCTGATAACCTAGAAGCGCCTTCTGTTGCGCTTACTGTAACGCCTATCAGTTGTTGCGTCAGCTCGTGCATTGCGTTTAGTCGCCACCGCGCATCGAATATCACATTATGCATATCCGCGAACCATTTCACATCTTACATCAACGTCCATAACTCCGCGGCTCTTGCTTCAATGGCGCTTGACCCGGTTGCCACGCTCCGCGATATATGCTAAAATCAGTTAACTACATATACCGCTCGTCGGAGCGCTCACACGGAGGTATGCTATGGACACCGAACTCAACCGGATGGGACAGTTTTTGCAGGGGCTGGGCACGGGCGCAATCGATTTCGGACTGCGGCTGCTGTCAGCGCTGGTGGTGCTGGCGGTCTGCGTCGCCGCGATGCGCGTGATACGCCGGCTGCTCAAAAAAGTGCTGACGCTCAAGATAAGCCCGCGCGCCATACCCCCGGCACGCATTGAATCGCTGACGGCGTTTGTGCTGGCGCTGTACGACGTAGTGGCGTGGTTCGTGATAGCGATGGTCACGATCAGCAAGCTGGGCGTGGACGTGACCAGCCTGCTGACGGTCGCGGGCGTGGGCGGCATAGCCATCGGCCTGGGCGCGCAGACGCTGGTCAAGGACATGCTGGCCGGGCTGCTGTTCTTCGTGGAGAACCAGTACCAGCCCGGCGACGTGGTAACCGTGGCCGGCGTGACCGGCGAAGTCGAAAAGATGACGCTGCGCGTGACCGAGATACGCGAATACTCCGGCGACCTGCACGTGATACCCAACGGCGAGATACGCGCCGTCGCCAACTCGACCCGCAGCTACCACCGCGCGATAGTCGATCTGTCGGTCGACTACTCCGAGCCGCTGGATCGCGTGACGCGCGTGCTGAACGATGAACTCGAACACTGCTTCCCCGGCATAGAGGGCCTGAGCGCCACCCCGGTGTGCCTGGGCGTGACCAAGCTCGCCGATTCGGGCGTGGAGATGCGCGTGTCCGCCGAGTGCGCCGTCAAACAACACTGGGCCGTGGAGCGCGAACTGCGCCGCCGCATCAAAGACCGCTTCGACGCCGAGGGCATAGAGCTATCGCTGCCGCAAATCGTGGTGCACGGCCGCAGCTGAGTCGTACGCCGCCGCGGCAACCAGGCAGTGGCCCCACCACCAACGCCATTGCTGCTGCACGCCGCTGCCAGCTGCCGCGGTTCAAGCCAGGCACTGCCGCGGCAATGCGCAAAAACCAAGCGGCAGCCCCGGCACTGGCACCAAGGCTGCCGCACGCCTCCAATCAGCCACCACAGTCCAAGCACAGGGGAGATGCGCATATGGAATATAAGGTCGACGATCGCACGCTGGATGCAGGCGTGTTTCTGAGCTTCGTAAACCAGATCTGGCCGGGCGACTACGACATAGAACGCACTCGGGCCGCACTTGCGCGCACGCTGAACATAACCGCATACGACGGCGACCGGCTGGTCGGCTGTCTGCGCATACTGACCGACGGCTATTATTTCGGCACGATAACCGAGCTGCTGGTGCTGCCGGACTGCCAACGCCGCGGCGTAGGTAGCCGGCTGCTCGAGCTGGCCCGCGCGCATACGCCTACTATGCTCTACTTCGGCGCGCAGCCCGATGCCGAGCAGTTCTACATAAAAAACGGCTGCAAGCCGGGCCTTAAAAGTTTCACCATAGACAAGCCCCGACGCGATTGAGCGGTTCGGGCGTTTTTTTATTGGCATATACGAGGCCTGCCGACGGACTTGCGGGCCATGCGCCGCGTTCAGCCGTCCGGCGCCTGCGCTTTGACGCATCGGCTACGCAAATAACACGCCCTCCCGCGCATATACTGAGCCAAGGGAGGCGGTCAAATGCTTGAACTGCTGCTTTCGATATGGCTGATAGCCGGATACATAAGCGCGCGCTCGTCGTTTCCACAGCCGCTGAGCCCCGAGCGTGAACGCGATGCGCTGACGCGACTGGCCCAGGGCGATCCCGATGCCCGCCGCGAACTGATAGAGCACAACCTGCGCCTGGTAGCGCATATAGCCAAAAAATACACCGCGCCCGGCCAGGACAGCGACGATCTGATATCGATAGGCGCGATAGGCCTGATAAAGGCCGTGGACACGTACCGCCCGGGTATGGGCACACAGCTGTCCACATACGCGGCGCGCTGCATCGAAAACGAGGTGCTGATGTGCCTGCGCGCCAGTCGCAAGCTGGCCCGCGACGTATCGCTCAGCGAGCCGATAGGTACCGATAAGGAGGGCAATGACATAATGATAATGGACGTGCTCGGCACCGACTGCGAGGAGGTCGAGGAGCGCGTCCACACGCACCTGGAGACCGCACGCGCGCTGACGCACATGTCCCGGCTGCTGACGCCGCGCGAGCGCACCGTGCTCGAGATGCGCTACGGCCTGCGCGACAGCCATGCCCGAGCTCAGCATGAAGTCGCCCATGCGCTGGGCATATCGCGCTCGTATGTGTCGCGCATAGAAAAGCGCGCGCTCGAAAAGATACGCGCCGCGATGGACGAGGAACGCCCCTCCCGACTCTGACAATGCAGAGCGCCTGCGTGCCCATCGGGGAATACGCGCGTTCCTGCGCTGATTGCGGCGGCTAATGCCTTTACTGCACCGCGCGCACACACCTCAGCGGATACGCGCGTTCCTGCGCTGATTGCAGCGGATAATGCCTTTACTGCGCCGTGCGTCCACCCATCGGCGGCTAATGCATTTGCTGCGCCGCGCACCCACGCCTCGGTGGAGATATGCGAGATCTTGCGCTGATTGCGGCGGATCATGCCGCAACAATAACAGCCGCATAAAATCTGCAACGTGCAGCGTTGCCCAACTCGACCATTATTGCAGCGTCGCCATTGTCCGCAATGACTTTGGTCCCAGCGCGCGTTGCCCCGCATATACAGCGTGCAAGCCGGCATAATATAATTGCGAGGTGATGCACATGAAGTGGCGCATATACGCGCTGTGGATAGTGATTGCAGAAGCTGTGGGCGCACTGTCGGGCTGGCTCACGCGCTCAGGCGTGGCCGATTATACCGCCAACGCGCTCAAGCCGCCGTTGACGCCGCCGGGCGTGGTGTTCCCAATAGCCTGGGCGATACTGTACGCGCTGATGGGTATTGCGGCAGCGCGGGTACAGCTGGCCGGCAGCGGCGCGGCGCGCACGCGGGCGCTGAGACTGTTTTGCATACAGCTGGCGTTTAACTTTCTATGGAGCATAGTATTTTTCAATCTGCAGTGGTATGGGTTTGCGCTGGTGTGGCTGTTCGCGCTGTGGGCGCTGATACTGGCTACAATCATAGCCTTCCACGGCATCGACGTGGCGGCGGCGTGGCTGATGGTGCCGTATATCGCCTGGGTCACGTTTGCGGTCTATCTGAACTTCGGGGTGTGGCTGCTCAACCGATAGCCGCGCACGGCATACGCATTTGAGCAAAGCTCAAATGCGCGATTTGTCCGCTATTGCCGGCACACCACTGCAAATCAGCCCGACGCGTTCATGCGCAGCTGCTATTATGTGCGGCTGAATATGCTAATGTGCTGAATGTGCGCTTATATACGCTAATGCGCCGCCAATACGCGGCTATACGTGCTGATGCGTAACCAATGCGCGGCTATACGCGCTGATGTGTAACCAATGCGCGGCTATACGCGCTAATGCGCCGCCAATATGCCGCGCCAACCCACACCGCCCCGGAGCTGACACGCCGCGTTCTCACGCGCCGCCGCAGAGCTGACGCAATGCTCAACCAATGCCAGGCGCCAACCCGGCGCGGCGCGCCTGCGCGCGATGCCCCGCATAAACCGACGCCGCACGGCATTTTACTGCCGCGCGGCGTCGCATAATATTGACGTAATTTGATTGTCCGAATGTCCGCTCAGGCTCGTTTTACTTGCGGCAGCCCTGCGGCGCTTACTCGGCCACCAGCTTGTGCAGCTCGGCACGCACCGCGCCCGGACCGGCTATCAGCTTGCGGAATATCGCCAGCACGTCGTCCGCCAGGCCGGCTTCGTTGAGGTCCAGGCCAAATATAGCCGCATTGGACAGTATCGGCTTGACCTGCTCGGCGCTGGCCTCGCCGCCCAGCTCTATGCCCTTGAGCTGTGCCTGGAGCTGCTCCAGCAGCGGATCGGGGCTACACTCGAACGGCTTGCCATCGTCAGCTATCGCCATCACGTAGCGCAGGTATGCGGCCAGCACAAACTTTATGCCCTTGAGCGTGCTCAGATCCATGCCGCGGCGTATGTATTCCTTGATGGTCTCGCCAAAGCGTATCGACAGCTTCTGAGAAGTGTCGGTGGCTATGCGCTGAGGCGTGTCGGGCATGAACACGTTGGGCAGGCGTATCGTCAGCACGTCGTTCAGGAAGTCGCGCGGCTTGATTATGCCCGGGTCGACGACGACCGGCAGGCCCTCGACATAGCCCACGCGCTCGACCAGCGCCTTGAGGTCGGCGTCGGTCATCTCCTGCGCGATTGTGTCCATGCGCAGCAGGCAGCCCAGTATCGCCAGGCAGGTGTGCAACGGGTTGAGGCAGGTGCACACCTTCATCTTTTCGACATTGTTGACGGTGTCGCGGCTGACGAAGTACACGCCCGCATGCTCCAGCGCCGGCCGGCCCGCCGGGAACGCGTCCTCTATGACCAGGTACTGCGCCTGTTCGGCGTTGACGAACGAGGCGGTATAAGTCTTTTTGGCGGTGATTATCGTATCGGCGTCCTCATAGCCGGTGTCGCGCAGCATCTGGGCGACCTTGGCGTCGGGGCGCGGGGTTATCTTGTCTATCATGGACCACGGGAACGACACGCGCGCCGGGTCGCTGACGTAGCTGACGAACTCGTCGCCCACAAAGCCCTTCTCGCGCCATGCGCCGGCCATCGCCAGCACGGCCGCGCGCAGCTTCTCGCCATTGTGCGAGCAGTTGTCCATGGACACCATCGCAATCGGGTACGCGCCGGCGTTGAAGCGCTCCAGCAGCAGCGCCGTGACCATGCCCATCAGCGAACCGCACTTGTCGGGACCGGCCTCCATGTCAGCCTGCACATAGCGCAGCGTAGAGCCGTCGGGCGCGGTTATCGCGTAGCCCTTTTCGGTTATCGTAAAGCTGGCCATCTTGAGCGACTTGTTGCGGAATATCTCGCAGGTGCGCGCCCAGTCCTCGGGGCGGGCGCCGTCAATCCTCAGCGACTCGGCGACCGAGGCTATAACGCGCTTTTCGATTGTGCCATCGGCGCGCAGCACTACCAGCAGGCTCAGGTTGTCAAACGGCTGATACGCCTTGTCGATTATCTCGCCGTCAAAGCCCTCGCATACCACTATGCCGGTCTTTGCCTGTCCGTTTTCCAGCAATGTCTGGTCCAGCGCCGCGGGGAACGCGCGGAATATGTTGCCCGCGCCGAAATGCAGCCACTCGGGCGCGGCCGCGGTCTGCGCGCGCATGGCCTCGATATCGAACTTGGGCAGGCTGTAACCCTGCTCAGCCCAGCAGCCGCAGCCCAGCGAATTGAGTTTGAGCTTCATTGCCATTACCTCACGATGATGTTAGTAGTAGTTTTTTAGGCCCCTCTCCAAGGGCCACGGCGGCGCCATACCCGGCGCCCATACTTGATAGAGTATAGCATAATTGTACATCAAATCCGTGTCGATTTAAAGCCCCATTCTGATAAAACTGTGCGCCAAGCGCTGACGAACATGGCGAATACGCCGGCCGCATGCCCAGGCGGCGCAACAATCCGGACAGCCGGGCCGGATCTATCGGCGTCAATGGGCCGCGCACGTCCAACAGGCCATCCCGGCAAGCGCAGGCATGCACATCGCTCAAGCGGTATACGCACCGCGATAGAACCCATAACCGCGCCGCGGACGGGGCCACCACAGGACCCAACGCCTGAACGGGCGCTTTTATGGGCAGAGTTTATCCGCGCTGAGTGTGCGCGGCCACACTGGCTTTGCCATGGCTTTACGATGCCGCCACGCGCCCGCCGCCGTTGAGGTGTACAATACAGTTATGATGACGCGATATGATTTTACGAACAAGCCCCCAATGGAACTGTTTGATCGCACATACGAGCTGGTTCAGCGCTCCTTCCCAGTCAGCGAATACCGCGACCGGCAGACGCTGCTGGCCATGCTCGACTGGCCCACATACGCGCTGTACGTAGAACATGACGCCGACGGCGCGGTCGCAGGTCTCATCTGCGCGCATGAGTTTGGAGGCATGCGCTTTATCGAGACATTCTGCGTGGCGCCGGGCATGCGCGGCGCCGGACTGGGCGGACGCCTGCTGGACGAATACGTTGCGCGCGCCGATACGCCAGTAGTGCTTGAGGTCGAGCCGCCGCGCGGCGACATCGAGCGCCGCCGCATAGCGTTCTATCGCCGCCATGGCTTTGAGCTGGACGAGCGGCGCTATGTCATGCCGCCGCTGGAGCGCGACCGGCCGGCGCTCAGGCTGTACCTGATGTCGACGCGTCCGCTGGGCGGCAACTTTGACGCCGCGCGCGACGCGATATACCGCACGGTTTATCGCATAGAGCCGCAGGACGTGCCCCAACCCGCGCCCGAATACGACTGCTGACGCCCGGGCCGGGCGCGCCGCATGAGCGGATGATTCGTTCACATTTATTGCTCAAGTTTTAATTTGCGCCTTTAAATCGCCATAGAAAAGCGATATAATGGTAGCGCATACCGGCGCTGGCCGCCGCAAATTAACATCGATTGGAGCAATGACTAATGGCAATGAAGAGACTGCTGCTTATGCTGACGGCGCTGACGCTGGCACTGGCGCTGGGCGGCTGCGCGCTGCTGGAGCGCAACGACGCCACGCCCACCCGCGATCCCAATGCCCAGAACCCCGTGGCCACGATCACGATGGAAAACGGCGCGGTGATGACCGCCGAGCTCTACCCCGAATACGCCCCCAACACCGTCGCCAACTTCATAGAGCTGGCCAACTCGGGCTTCTACGACGGCATCAAGTTCCATCGCGTGGTCAAGGGCTTCGTGATACAGGCCGGACAGGCCTCCACCGCCGGTCGCGACGAGCTGGACTACACAATCAGCGGCGAGTTCTCATCCAACGGCTATGAGGGCAACACGCTCAAGCACGTAAAGGGCGTGCTGTCGATGGCGCGCACCAGCGAGCCCGACTCGGCCAGCGGTCAGTTCTTCATAGTGGTCGCCGACGCGCCCGACTACCTGGACGGCGAGTACGCCGCGTTCGGCGCGCTGGTCGACGACGATAGCATAGCCGTAGCTGAAAAGATATCCAAAGTTGCGGTCAACTCAAACAACGTGCCGGTAAACGACCAGACGATAGCCTCGATACGCGTGGAGACCTTTGGCCAGGAGTACACCGTGCAAAAGCTCCAGTGAACCCGCGCATATGCCATGCATATGAGTAGATGATATCAAGCATTCAGGAGGTCATAAAAGATGAGCAATCCCACGATAACGATAACGATAGCCGACGGCGGCGTGATAACCGCCGAGCTCTACCCCGAATACGCCCCCAATACCGTCGCCAACTTCGTCGAGCTCGCTCAGAAGGGCTTTTACGATGGGCTGATCTTCCACCGCGTGATAGCCGGCTTCATGATCCAGGGCGGCTGCCCCAACGGCAATGGCATGGGCGGCCCCGGCTACTCGATCAAGGGCGAGTTCGCCGCCAACGGCTTTAAGCAGAATACGCTCAAGCACACCCGCGGCGTGCTGTCGATGGCGCGCGCAATGAACCCCAACTCGGCCGGCAGCCAGTTCTTCATAATGCATGCCGACGCGCCCCACCTCGACGGTCAGTATGCCGCGTTTGGCCGCGTGACCGACGGCATGGACGTAGTGGACCGCATCGCTCAGACCCGCACCGGCTTCCAGGATCGCCCCGTGGCCGAGCAGCGCATAAAGTCGATCTCAGTCGACACCAAGGGCGAAAACTACTCCGCCGTCAAGATGTAAAGCGCATAATCGCTTCTCATCGGTTTTTAATGCGCGCCTAAGCGTATTATCGTGCAAGCCTCCTCATGCCGCGGTATAATAATGCCAGTGAAAGCGATACGGCAAATCGAGGAGGCTTGCAGCATGGATACACGGTTGGTGATAGTCAAAAACGGCATGACGTACCTGAATCTGCACATAGCGGTCGTGGTGATCGCGGCGCTGATCTCGCCCAAGCTCGCGGTGCTCAGCGCGATACTGGTGCTGATTTCCGGTTGTTCGATACACATACAGCGCGGCTGCGACGCGCAGCGCGACGAGGCGTTCAACGACCGCATCTGAGCGATACGCTTACACGACGCATGAAGGGAGCAGAGCATTATGGCATCCTACAATATAAAGCATATAGAATACCTGCGCCAGAAGGCCAACCTCACCTATGAACAGGCCGTGGCGCTGCTGGATCGCAACGACGGCGACATAGGCAAGGCGCTGATCGAACTGGAGCGCAGCGGCGCGCTCTACGGTGAGTCCGCGCCGAGTGCGTCGCGCAGCACGTCCTCCAGCTCCGGCGAACAGTCCGCCGAGCGCGGCAAGAGCTTCTGGGACAATGCGGTCGAGCTGTTCATAAAGAGCCTGCGCATAAAGCTGGTCATAGAGAAGTCGTCCGAGACGATAGCGCGCCTGCCGGTGATATACCTGCTGGTGGCGGCGTTCATGGCGCCGCATCTGGCGATACTGAGCGTGGTGCTGATGTTCCTCACCGGTTGCCGCGTGCATATAGAGCGCGCGCACAATCCCGAGGGCGACCGCCGCATACGCGATTACGCCCGCGGCGCCGAACAGACCGTGCGCAGCAAGATGGGCGGCTCCGACAAGCAGCGCCGCACTCCCTACAACGCCCCCAAGGACAAGGATGGCGACGACGACTACGATTCGTTTACAGTTGAATGACGCCCGCCAATGCGGTGGCGCCGTGCTGACATGCGCGGCGCCGCTTTGTTGCGCGCGGACAGCGGGAGATGAGATATATGTGGATAGCATTGGCGTGCGGCTCGGCAGTGTTCGCAGGACTCACGGCGATACTGGCCAAGTGCGGCATTCGCCGCGTCGACTCCAACCTGGCCACTGCGCTGCGCACGGTGGTCGTGCTGGCGTTTGCGTGGCTGATGGTCTATGTGACCGGCGTACAGCAGGGCCTTGCAACGCTTGATGCGCAGTCGGTCATAATGCTGGCGCTCTCGGGACTGGCGACCGGCGCGTCATGGCTGTGCTACTTCAGGGCATTGCAGTTGGGCGATGTGAGCCGCGTGACCCCGATAGACAAGTCCAGCACTGTGCTTACGATACTGCTGGCGGCGCTGCTGCTGGGCGAGACCATATCCGCGCCCAACGCGCTCGGCATAGTGCTGATAGGCGTGGGCACGCTGCTTATGATCGGCCGGCCGGCAGCGCGCGCGGCTCAGGCCTCAGGCGATGCCGGCAGCCAAAGTCCCGGCGTCGCGACGCTATCGGGCAATAGCGCGTCCGGCGCTGCGGCGTCCGGTGCTGCGGCGGCAGAGCTACCGCTATCGGGCAATAGCGCATCCGGTACTGCGGCGTCCGGTGACGCGGCGGCAGAGCTACCGCTATCGGGCAATAGCGCGTCCGGTGCTGCGGCGTCCGGTGCTGCGGTGTCCGGTGACGCGGCAACCGGCATGACGGCATCGGGCGCCATGCCGACCGACGTTCAAGCTGCACATCCCGGGCGCTGGCTGATATACGCGCTGTTGTCTGCGGTGTTCGCCAGTGTGCAGGCCATACTGGCCAAGGTCGGGATATCAGGCGTGGACTCGACGCTGGGCACGGCGCTGCGCACGGTGGTCGTGCTGGTCATGGCGTGGGTCATGGTGTTTCTGACCGGCGGTCAGCGGCAGCTGCGCAGTATCGACGCGCGCAGTTGGGTGTTCCTGGCGCTGTCGGGCGTGGCCACCGGCGCGTCGTGGCTGTGCTATTACGCCGCGTTGCAGCAGGGTCCGGCGGGCGCGGTCGTGGCCATCGACAAGCTGAGCATACTGCTGACGATAGCATTTGCACGCCTGGTGCTGGGCGAACGTCTCAGCCGGCGCGCGGCGCTGGGGCTGGTCATGGTTACGGCTGGCACGCTGGCCATGCTGCTCTGAGTCGCATTAGCGGGTTAATGCGCAAGCTGTTGCCGGGTTTATCTGTGTAGCCTTTCCACGGCAGTCGCTCCGGCCACGCTATGCATATTGCCCGCATAGATCTCAAAACAGCATACGCCTGCTCGCCATTATCGCGCACAAACTCCAGACAACCATAATCACCCGTCAAACGGGTGGTTCAGACCACTGACAAACCCCTGCGTTCAGGCACAAACGCAGGG
>DSLFC04102__coassemble_1100_pt1 | contig 18620 bp, 13 predicted proteins | sample DSLFC04102__metabat2_low_PE_005 | metagenome-assembled genome bin DSLFC04102 | reverse complement strand
AAGCAATAGCTTGAAAAACGCGGAATACATTGATATAATAAAACCACGTCTTATAGAGGCAAGCGTATCACCAGGTACATATCAAGTGCCTATATTTAATCGGAAGAAAGTAGGCACGCATCCAAACTTTCAGGGCCGAGTAAGCAAGCACGGGATAGTACGTACCTGGGGAGCGTTAAGACGCCTGTTTTGAGGCGTCTTTATTTGTTTATACCGGATTGAGTGAGCGTGCCCAGGCGCGCGTAGTGGAGGGGATAAGAGCCGTGTTGCAGTTTAAACCCAAGGAGATCGGCGTGCAGCCGGAAAACTATGACCTGGACGGAGTATCGCCGTTGCTTAAAAAGTTGCTGGCTCAGCGCGGCGTCACGACGCGTGCGCAGGCCGAGGCATTCCTGAACCCAGCGCGTGCGCAACTCCATGATCCGCTGCTGATGCAGAACATGGCCCAGATCTGTACCCGAATAAGCGCGGCGTTGAGCGCGCATGAGCCCATATGCGTATATGGCGACTACGATGTCGATGGCGTGACCAGTGCTGCGATACTCAGCATGTATCTGCGCAGTCAGGGCGGCGATGTGAGCGTATACATACCGTCGCGCCATGAGGAGGGCTATGGCCTGAATCTGACCGCGCTTGAGCAGATAACCCGCGACCGCAGTCTGATTATAAGCGTTGATTGCGGCATAACCAGTCAGCGTGAGGTCGCGTATGTCAAGGGGCTGGGCCGCGATATAATCGTAACCGACCATCACCAGTTGCCGCCAGTATTGCCGGAGTGCCTGTGTCTGGATCCGCTTATGGGCGACTATCCGTTCAGGCGGCTGTGCGGCGCGGGCGTAGTGATGAAGTTGTTACAGGCATTGGGCGGTATGGATGCGCTGGAGCCGTACTGGGATCTGGCTGCGCTGGGCACCATTGCCGATATCGTGCCGCTTGTCGATGAGAATCGCGTGCTGGCCAGCCTGGGCCTTAAGCGCATGAACGAGCGGTTGCGGCCCGGGTTGCGTGCGCTGTGCCGCGTGGCGGGACTGAAATGCGATCAGCACGGCAACTATCGCGTGACGTCGGGCAATGTGGCGTTTCAGCTTGCGCCGCGGATCAACGCCGGTGGCCGCATGGAAAGCGCGGTGCAGTGCGTAGAGTTGCTTACCAGTGACGACGGCCGCCTCGTTGAAGAGCTGGCTGAGCGCCTCGGCGAGGACAACGCGCAACGCCAGGCGCAGGAACAGCAGATGATACAGGCTGCCGAAGCCGCGCTTGCCGATGCTGACTTTACATCGTTCAGGGCGATAATTGTCTGCGGGGAAGGCTGGAATCCGGGCGTCGTGGGGCTGGCGGCATCGCGGCTGACTGAGAAGTATCACTACCCGTCGATAGTGCTGACGCGCCGCGGCGATTTGTGCGTCGGCTCGTGCCGCTCGATAAAGGGCGTGGACTTATTTGCGGCGCTGTCCAGTTGCAAGGATCTGTTCACGCGGTTTGGCGGCCATCCTCAGGCGGCGGGACTTACGATTCATGCGGATGATCTGCCCAAGTTGATTGAGCGGCTCAATGACTACCTGCGCCGCAATGTGCCTTCGCGCGTTTATCTGCCTGAGCTCGAGTACGATTGCGAGCTCGAGCCCGCTCAGCTTACGCTTGACACCGCGCGTGAACTTGAGCTGCTTGCGCCGACGGGGTTTGGCAATCCTGCGCCGCTGTTCAGGATGCAGGCGCAGTTCCGCAGTGCGGCCGCCGTAGGCCAGGGCGGCGCGCATTTGAAGGCCGTGTTGGGCGTCGGGAATGTGCAGATCGGGGCGATAGGCTTTCGGATGGGCGCGCATGCAGCGCAGCTGCAGGGCCGCAAGCGCGACATCGTGTTCAGTCTGGGCATAAACTCGTATATGGGCACTGAACGGCCTCAGGCCGAGCTCAAGGCGTTAGACAGCATATCGCCCAATGATGAGATAGCCGAATTGTCTGAAACGGCGAAGCGCGATTACATAAGCTACCTTGACAGCCTGTTGTATAATATTAATATCGATAATTATACTCCGCAGCGGTTGCTGCTTGAGCAGCTGGCTGACATGCTGCGTAACGATGCGCAGGGCATGGTGTTGGCCGCCGATACGCCTGCTGCGCTCAAGCGCACGCTGATAGCGCTCAGTGGCATGGGCGTGATCGAATTGCCGGATGTGTGTCGGGGATTCCCGGAGGAGCGCCGCGCGTTCAATGCGCTGTGCCTGTGTCCGATAGGGTTGCCGCCGCGCGGGTATGGACGGTATGTGTCGGTGGGCGGCTGGCTGGACGGCTCGTATGCGCGGGCGCTGGCGGATGCCGGCGTGGATGTATACCGGCTGGATGGCGCGCCGGGAGCGCCTGCACTGCGCGCGAGCGACGATGAGTTGCGTCAGGTGTACAGGTTCGTATCGGCTAACCGGCTGGCACTTGCGGGCATGAGTGACCTGTGCGGGCTGAGCGAGGCGGTAGCCGGTGGAGCGCGCGTGACGCCGGGCCAGGCGCTGGTTGCGCTGCACATATTCCGCGAGCTGAAACTGGTGGAGCTGGACCGGCAGACCCACGTGCTGCAGGTGTTGCCGATGCACAAGGTCGAACTGAGCTCCAGTCTGATCTACCGGCGGCTGGGAGACCTGGCGCAGGGCGTGTGAATTTGATGGATTTGATGGCAGGATTATCCGCTGACGGGCGTGCCCGCCGTGCCGGAGAAAGGTGGTGAATTGCGGTGTCTGATGATTTTCAGAGCCAATTGGAGGAATTAAAGGCCAAAATACTGCACTATCATCCGACGGATGACGTCGGAATGGTCGAGCGCGCGTTTTATTATGCGCAGGACGCGCACAAGGATGTCGTCAGAAAGTCGGGCAAGCCGTATTTCACCCATCCGCTGCGGGTGGCGTTCATATTGGCGGATCTTATGATGGATGCGACGACATGCGCCGCGGGCTTGCTGCACGACGTGGTCGAGGATACCGACATACCGCTGAGCGCGATAAACGATGAGTTCGGCGCGGAGGTGGCGCTGCTGGTGGACGGCGTGACCAAGCTGACTCGACTCAACTTCACCAGCAAGGAAGAGCAACAGGCTGAATCGCTGCGCAAGATGTTCCTGGCCATGGCCAAGGACATACGCGTGGTGATAATAAAGCTGGCGGACCGGCTGCACAACATGCGCACGTTGAAGTTCCAAAAGCCCGACAGGCAGGTCGCGATAGCGCGCGAGACGCTGGACGTATACGCGCCGCTGGCACACCGGCTGGGCATGTTTGCCATAAAGTGGGAGCTGGAAGACCTGTCGCTGCGCTATATCGAGCCTACGATATATTATGACCTGGTGGAAAAGGTCGGCATGAAGCGCACCGAGCGCGAGGAGACCATTCGCCAGGTAATATCGATCCTCAGCGACAAGCTCCAGGAACAGGGCATCAAAGCTGAGATAGAAGGTCGCCCCAAGCACTTTTACAGCATCTACCGCAAGATGTATCTGCAACACAAGGAGTTCGATCAGATATACGACCTGATAGCCACGCGCGTGATAGTGGACACGATACCCGACTGCTATGCGGTGCTGGGCATAGTGCACACGCTGTGGGCGCAGGTGCCGGGGCGGTTCAAGGATTACATCTCGGTACCCAAGCCGAATATGTATCAGGCGCTGCATACGACCGTCGTGGGCCTGGGCGGGCAGACGTTCGAGGTGCAGATAAAGACCCACGAGATGCACAACACCGCCGAGTACGGCATAGCCGCGCACTGGCGCTATAAGGAGGGCAAGTCGGCGGGCGATCTGGACGACAAGCTCTATTGGCTGCGGCAGATACTGGACTGGCAGGACGACACTCGCGATGCCGGCGAGTTCATGCAGTCGCTCAAGGTCGACCTGTTCGCGGACGAGGTGTTCGTGTTCACGCCCAAGGGCAAGGTCATCAATCTGCCCAAGGGCGCGACCCCGCTGGACTTTGCGTACCGCATACACTCCGAGATAGGCAACAAGTGCGTCGGCGCCAAGGTGAACGGGCGCATAGTGCCGCTGGATTCCAAGCTCGAGACCGGCGACTTCGTAGAGGTGCTCACGTCGCAGGGCTCCAAAGGGCCCAAGCTCGACTGGATGAACATCGTAAAGACGTCTGAGGCGCGCGCCAAGATACGCGCGTTCTTCAAGCGCGAGCTCAAGGACGAGCACATGGAGCGCGGCCGCGACATGCTCGAAAAGGAGGCGCGCCGCCAGGGTTACATGATCAACCAGCTGATACGCCCCGACAACGCCGACATGATAAAGAGCAAGTACAGCCTGAATGCGGTCGACGACCTGTATGCGGCGATAGGCTTTGGCGGCATATCGGTAAACCAGGTAATGACGCGGCTGGTCGAGGATTACAAGCGCTACCAGCTCAAGCTCAATCCGCCGCCGCCTGTAGCGCCGCAGGACCTGGTCACGCCGCAGCCCGCTGCCAAGCCCGCACAGGCTCAGCAGGCCTCAAATGGCGTGGTCGTAAAGGGCGAGGCGGGCATGCTGGTGCGGTTTGCCAAGTGCTGTTCACCGCTGCCGGGCGACGAAATAATCGGCTATATAACGCGTGGGCGGGGCGTGTCGGTGCACCGCGCCGACTGCATAAACGTGCGCGATATCGTGGCCAACGAGCCCGAGCGCCTGGTCGAGGTCGCGTGGGCGGGCGATGCCAGCGGTACGTTCTCGGCTGAGATACAGATAATCGCGTATGACCATGCGGGGCTGTTGGCCGACTTGTCGCTGCTGTTTTCGCAGATCGAGGTGCCGATACTGTCGGTTTCGGCGCACACCAACGCACGGGCGGGCACATCGGCCGCCAACGCCACGACGTCGATCAACCTGACGATAGAGACCAAAAACACGCTCCAGCTGGACAAGGTGATACGCCAGCTCAAGAAGCGCTCCGACATAATCGAAGTCTATCGCGTCAGCACCTGACGCGGCAGGACTGTGGGGCATACCCCTGACGGACATTGATTCGCCAGGGGTTTTTTTGATGGCGCAGGGCATTGGGAAAAGCCGAGCAGCTGACCTGCTGAATAGACCGGATATTGCATGGCAGAGGATATTGCGCATAAGCTCAGATGCGCTATTTCACGACGACGCAAAGGGGGAACGGCTATGGAGTTTTGTTTGGCTGAGTGGCTGAAGGGTTATCGGGCGGCGGTGGAGGCCGAGTTTGGCGCGCGGGTATGGTTCATGGGCATACAGGGCAGCTATGGGCGAGGCGAGGCCGGGCCGGACAGCGATATAGACGTGGTACTGATACTGGACAAGCTGACGCCGGACGACCTGCGGGCGTATCGCGCGGTGCTGGACACGCTGAGCGCGCGGGAGCAGATATGCGGGTTTATCGCGGGGCGGGCGGAGTTGATGGCGTGGGAGCGCTCGGATTCGTTCCAGTTGTGTTACGATGCCGTGCCGATAATGGGTACGCTGGATGAGCTGAAGGCGCTGATAACCGCCGACGACGTGGCGCGTGCGGTGCGCATAGGCGCGTGCAATGTATACCATGGCTGTGCGCACAACATGCTTCACGGGCGCAGCGCCGATGTGCTGAGGGGTCTGCTGAAGTCTGCGGTGTTTACATTGCAGGCGATAGCGTTTGCGCGGACCGGCACATATGAACGCCGTCATGCCGCGCTGGGCGAGCATCTTACCGGCGACGATCTGACGCTGTGGCGGGCCTGCGCGCGAGTCAAGGCTGATCTAGACGTGGCGCATGGCGAGTTTGAGGCGCTGTCGGCGCAACTGCTGAGCTGGGCGCAGCTGCACATCGCCATTAACAAATGAACGCGTCATATGCAGATGTATGGTGTAGGTGCTGCTGTGCAAGGTAGAAGCGGTTGTGTAATGTGGGGACGGCTGCACAAGGCTAAAGCGTTTGCGCAAGGCGAAAGCTGATGCTCAAGGCAGCAGCGGCTGTACAAGGTAAAAGTGGCTGTACATGGCGAAAGTGGCTGTACAAAGCAAAAGCGGCTGCACAAGGCGAAAGCGGCTACATAAGGCAAAAGCGGCTGTGCAAAGCAAAAGCGGCTGTGCAAGGCGAAAGAGGCTGCACAGGGCAAAAGAGGCTGCTCAAGGCAAAAGCGGCTGCACAGGGCGAAAGTGGCTGCGCAATTCGAAAGCGACTGCACAATGCAAAGTGGCTGCGCAATGCAAAGCTGCTGCACAAGGCGAAAGCAGCTGCACAAGGCGAAAGCAGCTGCACAAGGTAAAAGCGACTGCACAATGCAACAGCGATTGCAATTGTGCGCGGTCATTGCGGCTGTGCGGCGACAAAAGCAATCGCATGAGGTCAGTCAGGCAAACCATAATGCAAATATGGCTTGAACATGCCGGTACGTCGGAATGAAACCGGCACAGGCGCGCATCGGTTGCATGCGTACGCCGACACGGTCGGCTCAGACTGGATGGCCCAATCCCTGCCAAATCAGCCGAAGCTCTGGCGCGATGCACATAAAACGCGCCGGCCACCAACTGCATGGAAGGGCCGGCGCGCGGTTAGATATCGATGTCGCTCGAGCTTACTTCAGATTTTCGGGGTTTAGCGGCTCCAGCTCGGGCAACGTGAAGCGGCCGTCCTTGCGCACGAGCACGCCGTCAAAGTAGATCTCGCCGCCGCCGTACTCGGGGGTCTGTATCAGCACCATGTCCCAGTGTATCGCGCTCTTGTTGCCGTTGGGGCACTCGTCGTAGCAGTTGCCGGGCGTGAAGTGGAACGAGCCGGAGATCTTCTCGTCGAACAGCGTGTCCTTCATGGCCTTGGTTATGTACGGGTTGACGCCCAGCGCGAATTCGCCCACGTAGCGCGCGCCCTCATCGGTATCGAGTATCGCGTTGAGCTGTTCGGTGTGGTTGGCGGTGGCCTCGACTATCTTGCCGTCGCGGAAGTGCAGGCACACGTTTTCAAACGACGTGCCCTGATAGAGCGAAGGCGTGTTGTAGGTTATGACGCCGTTGACCGACTCGCGCACGGGCGCGGTATATATCTCGCCATCGGGTATGTTCAGCTGGCCGGAGCAGGGTATGGCGTGCATGCCGGCGATGGAGAAGCTCAGGTCAGTGCCGGGGCCGACTATGCGCACGTCGTTGGTGCGGCCCATCAGCTCGGCCAGCGGCTGCATGGCGCGGTCCATCTTGCCGTAGTCCAGGCAGCACACGTCAAAGTAGTAGTCCTCGAACGCCTCTGTGGACATGGCGGCCTGCTGGGCCATGGACGGGCACGGATAGCGCAACACGACCCAGCGCGTATCGGGCACGCGTATCAGGCTGTGCACCGGATGCGACACGCGCGCGGAGTAGAGCTTGAGCTGCTGGGCGGGCACGTCGCTGAGCTGGTATGCGTTGTCGCCGGAGCGCACGCCGATGTATGCGTTCATCTGGCGCATCAGCGCGGCCTCGTTTTCGGCCATTATGTCGGCCTGTTCGGGCTTGAGGCCGAGCATCAGCTGGCGCTGCACCGAGTTGTCCTTTATCCACACGAACGGCATTGCGCCGGCGTCATAAGTCTCGCGCACGAGCGCCTCGACGAGTTCGCGCTCCAGTCCGGTGTTTTCGATCAACACCTTGCCGCCGGGCTGTACGCGGCACGAGTAGCGCACCAGGTTGCGCGCAAGTTTGGTTATGCGGGGATCCTTCATCGTTTAGCACCTCTTTGATGTATTGTTAGCCGGAAAAGCCGGCGGGGGATTGTTGAACATTATGGGCCATCGGCGGCGCGGCGGCCGCGACAGCAAAATGCGCCCCTTCCACGCGGGAAGGAGCGCTGAATCAACTCTCAATTAGCGGGCGTTGCGCTGCGCCTCGAAGCACTCGCGGCAGTAGACCGGACGGTCTCCACGGGGCTGGAAGGGCACCTGGGTGGGACGGCCGCAGCCATCGCAGATCACGTCATACATCTGACGCTCGGGACGGCCGCCGCCATTGGCAGCGCGACGCGCGGCACGGCAAGCAGGGCAACGGCCGGGCTCATTCTGGAAGCCCTTCTCGGCGTAGAACTGCTGCTCGGACGCGGTGAACACGAACTGTGCGCCGCACTCGCGGCAAGTGAGAGTCTTGTCTTCAAACATGGGAAAAAACCTCCTAAGTATATTGTGCCCTACCGATGTCTGCCCGAATTGACTGCCTGAGAACCTTCCCGCTATGGAGCGTCCGCTTGCGCGAACCACAAGTTAGACCGAACGCGGCACGATATCCGCGGTCCCCCGGCTTTATGCCTGGCACGTCAGAGTGCTATCGGAGAGTCTGCCATATACTTGGGATGTTGAAGGCTAATACTAAAGGGCGCCACTTGTGGGCGAGAACATTATACCACACTTCGATAAAAAAGTACAGGGCTTATTGGCGCCGGGCGCATTTTTTTTTAAAGAAACCGGGCGATTGCCAATAGGCTCTGACGGATGAAATATTCTGACAAATGACCAAAATTGTCTCGCTTTGATACTGAGGGTGTTAGTCGAATTCCTATGGTTGATTCTAAACCGCGGCTTATTGGGATATAATAAGCCTAAACGCCTTATCAGGCGCGCCATATCGGCGCGCGGGCGCGTATCGGCGGGAGGGAAAACCAATGGATTATCAGGGTCTGGGCCGGCGGGTGCGCCGTGCGCGCAAGCTGGCAGGCATGACGCAGTGCGAATTGGCCGAGCGGCTGTCGATATCGACGTCATTTCTGGGCCATATAGAGCGCGGCTCGCGCAAGGCAAGCCTGGAGACGATCATCAAGATAGCCAATGAGTTGAGCATATCGCTGGACGAGCTGCTGGCCGACTCGCTGCACGGCGAGCTGGGCGAGGTCCACGCGACGTACAGCCCTAAACAACGCCTGGCACTGCGCGATGCGGTGCGTGTGCTTGCGGAGAACCTGGACGCGTTCATAGACGATGCGCCGGCGGATGTGGCGCGCCGGCAAGACTGAGCGCACATGCGCTTGCGCCAGGCCGCGACGCGGCATCAATTTGATGCCTGACGGCGCATGATTGACGCCGCCGCTGCATGCGCCCAATTGTTTGAGTGTGCAGCGCGTCGGACGATCGCGCCGGCTCAACGGTCGAACTGTGTGCGCGGGTCCTGCGGCAAATAAGCGTATAAAAATCACAGAGCGTATCAAAACACAATATCCGGGAGCGTGCGTTGGCCGCTCCCGGATATTGCGTTTACGCATGTGGTATGCATGGGCGCGCATTATCGCATGAGTGCGCGTCACAGCAGTTCGATGCCCGCGTCGCGCAGCGTGCGCACGGCGTCGTCGGGCCATATCGACGAATGCACCTCGCCTATATGGGCCTTCTTTAGGAAGAACATGCACAGCCGCGACTGGCCTATGCCGCCGCCGGCAGTCAGCGGCAGCTCGCCGTTCAGCAGCGCGCTGTGGAACGGGCGCTGCGCCCAGTCCTCATGACCGCTGGCGCAGAGCTGCTCCATCAGCGACTTTTCGTCCACGCGAATGCCCATCGACGACATCTCCATCGCGCAATTGAGCAGCGGATAGTCGAACAGTATGTCGCCATTGAGCGCCCAGTCGTCGTAGTCGGGCGCGCGCAGGTCATGCGGCCGGCCCGAGCGCAGCGGCCCGCCGATGTTCTCGATGAACACCGCGCCGTACTTGCGTGCGGCTACGTTTTCGCGCTGCTTGGGCGTGAGCGTGGGGTATTCGTCCTCGAGCTCCTGCGAGGTCAGGAAGGTTATCTCGCGCGGCAGCACCGGCGTCATGCGCAGGTCAAACGCGTACAGGTCGGCCTCGGTGCGCAGGAACACCGAATATATGTGTTCTACGAGCTGATGCAGCTTGGTGCGGGTGCGCTCCTCGCGCGAGAGCACCAGTTCCCAGTCCCACTGGTCGACGTAATACGAGTGCATGTTGTCGGTGACTTCATCGCGGCGTATTGCGTTCATGTCGGTGTACAGACCCTCGCCGCGCGCAAAGCCCATGCGGCCCAGCGCCGCGCGCTTCCATTTGGCCAGTGAGTGCACTATTTCTATATGTGCGTCGGGCGATTCGCCGGTCGAGAAGCTGACCGGGCGCTCAGTGCCGCTGAGGTTGTCGTTCAGACCGGTATTCGCGTCGACGAACAGCGGCGCGGATACGCGCGTGAGGTTGAGCGCCTCGGCCAGACAGTTCTCAAAGCCGTCCTTGAGCCGCTTTATGGCCACGTTGGTCTCGCGGGCGTTCATAATGGGCGTATAGTTTGCGGGGATCTGTATGCCTGTCATTTACATCACTCCATCGCATTCGGGCTGAACAATGGTCAGCCGGTTGAATTGTCGGTTCCAGCGCTCCAGCGCGTTGACATAGCCTTCTATGAGCTTTTGTTGATAATCGGGGTCGTTTAGCAGTTCGTCCTCATGCGCGTTGGTCATGTAACCCATCTCGACCAGCACGCATGGCCGTTCGGACCAATTGTTGCCGGAATAGGTATCGGTTGCGTGCACGCCGCGCGACTTGGCGCCGGTCGCGGCGCACATCTCGTCCAGCAGCAGCTCGCCCGCGGCCAGCGACTCCTCGGCATATGGACCGGTCTTGCGCACGTACATGCTCATGCCGTGCACGTCGCCGTTGCTGCTGCCGTTGCAGTGTATGCGCAGCCATATGTCTACGCCCGCGGCGTTCATCAGCTGTGCGCGTTCAACGTTTGATATGTCGACGTCGTTGGTCTCGCGGGTCATGACCACCTGAGCGCCCTCGGACACCAGCCGGTCGCGCAGCTTCAGCGCGATTGTCAGGTCGGTCTCGTACTCATTGATGCGGGTGCTCACGCCCTGGGTACCACTGGACACCTTGGCCTTCATCTCGTCCGAACCGGGCGACAGCGGTTCCTTATCGCGATTGGCGTGGGCCTGATGGCCCGGATCGAGCCCGATTATCATGCCGGCCAGGCGCATGCCGCCGGGTGTGGGCGAGGGTTCGGGCGAGGCTGAAGGTTCGGACGCAGACGTGGCCGGCGGCGTCGGATGCGACGTGGCGGCCGGTTCGGCGCGTTGAGTAGCGCCGGGGCTCAGAGTCGTAGTCGGCGGCGTAGGGTGCGCGGTAGCTTCGGGCGCAGCGGCCAGCGCCGCGCCGCTCAGTGCGCACGCTATCAGCACGCAGATAAGCGCTGCGCAGTACCGTAACTTCATCGGGTTCACCTCTTAAACTCGTATGCGCGCGCCGCGTCGCGCACGTATTCGAGCTCCACCAGCCTTAGTGTCCCGAATGGGGCCTCTACCAGCCGCTCCAGCGCGCAGCGGTGCGCGCGCAACAGCGCATCGGCGCGCTCCAGCAGTTCGGCCTCGTCGTGCGTGGCGCATATCAGTTGCGCCAGCGCGTCGGCGAGATCACTGGTCAGGCCCACGGCGACCTGACCCATCTGGCCGGGGAATGGCGTGTACAGCTCATATGCTTGGACGCCGCGCGCGACGATATCGTTGCACAGCGCGCCCAGTGCGGGTGCGAGCTGAGCGCGCAGACATGCCCGCCACGCCAAATTGCCGGGCGAGTAGCGCGTGTGCAGTTCGCGCGCGGCGGCCAGCGCGTCGCCACGCCAGAAGCCGGCACAGCTCAAAGCGGCTTCCAACTGCGCGCGCGAGTCCGACGGGCAGGCCTCAACGCGTGCGCGGGCATCGCTCAGCACTGCTTCGGCGCACTCGTGCGCGGCGACCTGGGCCAGCTGCGCCTTACCGGTGCAGTAATAGTATATCAGGCTCTTGGGCCAGTTAAGCGACTGAGCGATGTCGCGCATCGACACCGATTCATAACCGCGCTCGTCAAACATCGCCGTCGCGCGCGCGGTGAGCTCGCGGCGGGACTGGTCGCCCTTGCGCATACGTAGCGCCTCCCGGAGGGGTTTTGTCGATGTATACATTATGACGGCCCGGACGCGCTTTGTCAATCGCATTTGCTTAACATTGCGCGGCATTTGGCAGTCAGAGTGCGCGAAAGCTCGAGCGATGTTTGGCAAGCGGAGCGCGCGATAGCCCGAGCAATGTTTGACAGGCGGTGTATGCGAAAGCTCGAGCAATGTTTGGCAAGCGGAGTACGCGAAAGCTCAAGCGATGTTTGGGCAGTCAGAGTGCGCAAAAGCTCGAGCGATGTTTGGCAAGCGGAGTACGCGAAAGCTCAAGCGATGATTGGGCAGTCGGAGTGCGCAAAAGCTCAAGCGATGTTTGGGCAAGCAGAGCGCGCGAAAGCTCGAGTAATGATTGGCAGGCGGCGCTCATATAAGGGTTAGCGCAATATGGCAGACGGTGTATGCGAAATGATCGCGTGGAATGTGGCATATGACGCGCAAGAAATACATGGCCGTCTGACTACCGGCGAGCTAAGATCAACGCGGTGCGCCTTGCGTGCAACGCGTGCGGAAGAATCGCGCGGTATAGCGTGCCGGGCGGATTTGATTACACGTATGTTGGCGGCATGAGGCAGCGCGCCGACTGGCGAATACCCGCGATTTGCGGCGCGCGCGGCGTAATGCGCTGTTCAGGCGCGACCGCGGCCGTGCGCGTTCAATGCGGACATAGGCCAATGTGCTTGTAATTGCGCGGCGCGTATGGTAAAATCTGATAGAACTAATTCGCGGCGCAGAGCCGCGCAAGGGGAGGCATACGTGCATGACCACCGAGGAAAAAAAGATATTCGCCGGCGTGCTGTTCAAGCCCGGCGATCCCGAGTTGCGTCAGATAAAGCTGCGCTCGCACAACCTGTGCAGCCGTTACAATCGCACGTTCGAGGATGAGACGGAGTACCGCGCCGAACTGTTGGGTCAGATACTCGGCCACATGGGCAAGAACGTGTTTATGCAGGGGCCGATATTCTTCCATTACGGCACCCACACCTCAATAGGCGACAACTTCTTTGGCAATTACAACCTCACCGTGCAGGACGACGGCCCGGTCACGATAGGCGACAACGTCAACTTTGGCCCGAACGTGACGATAGTGACGCCAGTGCACCCGATGCTGCCTGACGAGCGCAACTGCATGCTGGACGCGCAGGGGCGGCCATCGCGGTTCTGCTATGCGCGGCCGGTCAAGATAGGCAATAACATCTGGTTTGGCGCAAACGTGACGGTGTGCGGCGGCGTTACGGTTGGCGACAACTGCGTGATAGGCGCGGGCAGCGTGATAACCAAGGACATACCCGCAAACAGCTTCGCGGCGGGCGTGCCGTGTCGCGTGATCCGCCCGATAACCGAGGCCGACAGCATGAAGTACAAGCCGGAGATACTCGCCGACAACCGCGTCATAGAGCACGATTAAACGTATTGATTAGGATTGTCCTTTAAAATAGGCGCTGGCATTCGCAATGGCAGAACATGGCTGCCGTCGGTGCCAGCGTTTTTGCTTAAATTGGAATGAACAGGTAGGCAGTATGGACTAGCGCGCGCAGTAGTGTTTACTTGGCAAGGGCAGACAAGCATTGCGGCCATCCGCAACCAGTGGCGGATACCTGGGCAAGGGCAGACAAGCATTGCGGCCATCCGCAACCAGCGGCGGATACTTCGGCAAGGTCAGACAAGCATTGCGGCCATCCGCAACCAGTGGCGCATACCTGGGCATGAACAAAGCGGGACGGCTTATCGCCGTCCCGCGAATTTACATTACAGCCACTCGGGCACCTCGTCCCACTGAGTCAGCTCGTCAATCGTCTGGCGGCGCACCATCAGCGCAGCCTTGCCGTCCTTTACCAGCACGACCGCGGGTATCGGCACGCGGTTGTAATTGCTTGCCATCGCGTAGTGATATGCGCCGCAGCTGGTCACGGCCAGTATGTCGCCGCGTTTGGGTGCGGGCAGCGATACCTCGTCGATGAGCGTGTCGGTCTCGCACGAACGGCCCGAGATGCGCACGGTCTGGGTCGCGGGCTCGTTCATACGATTGGCCAGCGCGGCCTCGTACACCGCCTGATAGAGCGCCGGACGCGGGTTGTCGGCCAGTCCGCCGTCTATCGATACGTATTTGCGTATGCCGGGTATATCTTTTATCGCGCCCACCGTGTAGAGCATCACGCACGCCTCAGCGGCTATCGAGCGGCCCGGCTCCACGAACAGCGCCGGAAGTGGGTAGTCGTAGGGCGCCAGCGCCGACTTGATCGCGTGCGTCAGATGGGCCACCGAATCCGCAGGGCTGACGGGTGCATCAGCGTCGGTGTAGTGCACCGAATAGCCGCCGCCCAGATTCAGCTCGGGCAAAACCGCGCCGGTCTCGCGCCTGAGCTCGTCCATCAGCCCGGCCACACGCGCACACGCCTTGTCGAACGCGTCCATGTTGAATATCTGGCTGCCCAGATGCACATGTATGCCGCTCAGCTCGAGCGCCGGCTCGGCCAGTATCGCCTTGAGCGCATCCAGCGCCTCGTCAAAGCCCACGCCGAACTTCGAATCGACGCGCGCCGTCTGTATATACGAATGCGTATGCGCGTCCACGCCCGGATTAACGCGCAGGAATACCCGCTGGCGCGCGCCCGCGGCACGGCTGAAATTGGCCAGGCGACCGATCTCCTCGACGCTGTCCAGCGCCACGCGGCCCACGCCCATGTCGAGCGCGGCCTCAAGTTCGGCGTCGGTCTTGTTGCTGCCGTGCAGTATTATGCGCTCAGCCGGGAAGCCGGCCTTCTTGGCTACGTGCAGCTCGCCCAGGCTCACGCAGTCCAGCCACATGCCGCACTTGGCCATCAGCTTGGCCATGGCCGTCGTCAAAAACGCCTTGCCGGCATACGCGGCGGCGCCACCAGGGGCATACTGCGCCAGCGCCTGCGTAAAGCCCGCGCAGCGCTCGACTATGTAGTCCTCGTCGTAGACGTACAGCGGCGTGCCGAACTGGCGCGCCAGCTCCACCGCGTCACAGCCGCCGATCACCAGATGGCCCTCAGCGTTTACTTTCAAGCCCTCTCTCAGATACATAAATATTCGCCCGCTTCCGTAAATATACAATTGAATGATAACATTATACCGTAGTCTGCAAATTTTGCAAATATGTGCGGCGCACTCTTTACGAACAATCTACATTGCTGAGGTCAGATGCGGCCGCGCAGTACGCAGCCGCGTGATATGAAGTGCATATGCCGGCGGCCAACCATGCGCGCGCCGGGGGGCCACGTCAATAAATCGCGGACTGACCTGACCGCGTATGGCAGCCCGCGCATCCATGCCTGCGTGCCATAGGTGAGGCGTGTCGGTTTACTTGGGCTGCCGTGCGCTCATACCGGAGCGCGCAAAGCCCCGCGCAGCCTGTCGGCTACACGGGGCAATAATATTACACACCGCAGTAAAGTGTGGTATCGGTGGCGTTGCAGCACAGTAAGCATCACGGCGTAGTGGGTAATGCAGCGTAGTGAGCATTGCGTCGCCGGCAGCAATGCAGCGCATTAAGCACCACGACGTAGTGACCAATGCAGCGTAGTGAGCATTGCGTCGCCGACAGCAATGCGGCACAGTAATCAGCACGGCGTAGGGAGCAATGCAGCATAGTGAGCATTACGTCGCCGACAGCAATGCGGCACCGTAAGCAGTACGGCGTAGGCAGCAATGCAGCGCCGTAATCAGCATAGCGTCGACAGCGACGTAGCGCAATAATCATCTGGTGCCGGCAGCAGCGCAACGCATTTACCAGCGCATCGCAGGCGCTACCTGTACAGCCACAGCCGGATCACGCGCATCAGCCCCTCGCCCAGACCGCGCGTGCACACGTCCTCGGCGACCACCGCGTCGATCTCGCGCAGCACGCGCTCGCCCTGCATCACGCGCACGCTGCCCACGCGCTGACCGGCGCTCAGCGGTGCGTGCAACTCGTCGGGCAGCGTGCGTTCGAGCCTTATGTTGGACGCGCCGCCGCGCTCAATCAGCGTCACGCAGTCGCCGTCCAGCACTATGTCCACCGACTCCGGATCGCCGCCTATTACCGGGAATGCCTGTTCCACAATATCGCCCTTGCGCGCGGCGGTGTACATCTCGTAGTTGGCAAAGCCGTGGTCCAGCAGCGCCTCGGCGTCGTCAAAGCGCGCGCTGGAACTGCTCGCGCCCAGCACGACCGCTATCAGCCGCATATCGCCGCGCTTTGCGGTGGCGCTCATGCAGTAGCCGGCTTCGTTGGTCGAGCCGGTCTTGAGCCCGTCGCAGCCGTCATAGAGCCGCGTCAGGCGGTTGGTGTTGGTCAGCTGCGTGATGCGGCCGCTCGGATGCACCAGTTCGTCCAGCCAGATCGTCGAGTAGTTGAAGTACTCCTCGTGCGTCAGCACCTGCTGGGAGAGCGTGGCTATGTCGCGCGCGGTGGTGTAATGGCCCTCGGCGGGCAGGCCGGTGGTGTTGACAAAGTGGGTATCGTTCATGCCCAGTTCGGCGGCGCGGTCGTTCATGCGGGCGACCATGGCCTCCTCGGAGCCGTATAAATATTCACTCAATGCGACTGTCGAGTCGTTGGCGCTGCCCACGATTATCGATTTGAGCAGCACTTCAAAGTCATAGGTCGAACCGGCGTCCAGCAGCGCTTGCGAGCCGCCCATGCTTTCGGCGCGGCGGCTGACTGTGACCTGGTCGTCCAGAGTGCAGCGGCCGGTGTCCAGCGCCTCGAATATCAGCAGCAGTGGCATCAGTTTTGTTACACTTGCGACCGGCCGGCGCATGTCGGCGTCCTTTTGGTATATCACCCGACCGGTCGACGCCTCCATAAGCAGTGCGCTGCCGCTGTTGAGCTCAAACGGCACCGAGCTTTCAAGCGGCAGGCTTTCGCCGGACTCGTCGCTGGCGTGCGCGTTCAGCATCAGCGCGTTGGCCATGACCAGCCCCAGCATCACCGCGCCCATAAGCGCGCACAGCACAGGCATTATCCTTCTTGACATCATGACTCCTCCTGCGAATTTCACTTAATGTATTGTACAGCGCGTCCACGCGCGCTATGACTGATGTGACCGAAATTCGTATGGCACAAAGCGAAACGCGCAGGTAATCAGCTTAAAGTGTGCGCGCATTCGTAATATGCGCCGAGCGGCAGGTTGCGATTTTTATATGGTATTGGGCGCTGGCAGGATTGCCGCGCGACATGGCGGCTGTTATAATTTAAAAAAGAAAATGCAGGCGGCGCACTGGCGCGCCCCGGATGGGAGGGTCACAATGGAGTTCGAATACAAGCCCGATTATGAGCGCACGCGTGAGCGCTTCGAGGCATTCTGGCAGCGGGAGATCATCGACCGGCCACCGGTGAGCATAGCGATGCACAAGCCCGGCGCGGCGGCCATACCCGAAAAGCAGTACGCTACGTACCGCGAGCGCTGGCTGGACATAGATCACCGCGTCGAGGAGATGGACGCGCAGATGGCGGCTACCGACTATCTGTACGATTCGCTGCCGATAGCGTTCCCGAACCTGGGGCCGGAGATATTCTCGGCATGGTGCGGCTGCGGCTACGAGTACGGCGAGAGCACGACCTGGAGCACGCCCGCAATCGAGGACTGGGAGCGCGACTTCGACTCTACCCGCCTCAACATGGAGCATCCGCTGTTCAAGCTGATGATAGAGTTCACCGAAAAGCTGATAGCGCGCGGCAAGGGCAAGTTCATAGTGGGCCTGACCGATCTGCATCCGGGCGGCGACCATGTGGCGGCGCTGCGCGATCCGCAGAACCTGGCCATCGACATGATAGATAATCCCGACTGGGTGCGCAAGGCGCTGTCGCGGTCGATGCCGGAGTACTACGCGGCGTATGGCGTGTTTTACAACATGCTGCGCAGCGCGGGCATGCCGATAACCTCGTGGACGCCGATAATACACGACGGCACGTTCTACATACCGTCGAACGACTTTTCGTGCATGGTCAGCAAGCGCATGTTCGACGACATCTTCCTGCCGGGCATAGCGCAGGAGTGCAAGTTCTACGAGCGTTCGATATACCATCTGGACGGCCCGGGCGCGCTCAGGCATCTGGATTCGCTGCTGGAGATACCCGAGCTGGATGCGATACAGTGGGTCTGCGGCGCGGGCAACGAGAACTATTCGCGCTGGATCGAGGTGTACCAGCGGATACAGCAGGCGGGCAAGGGCATTCAGCTGATGTGCGACATAAGCGAGCTGGACGAGGTGTTCGAGACGCTGCGGCCGGAGGGCGTGTGGTTCTCATCGATATCCGGCATACGCGACCGCGAGACCGCGGACAAGGTCGTAGAACGCATCAGCCGCTGGAAGTAACAAATTGCGCTGAGGGCCGATGCATAGCGTGGTTGCCATGCCGCGCGGCTTGACGGTTGCGCTGCGTGGTCTAAATGCGCGTACGGTTAAGCGGTAATGCCGCATAGTCGTCGTGCCAAAAGCTGTGCGGGGCGATGCCGTGCATCAGGCATGCCGCGTAGCGCGCGACTGTGCCGGGCAGCAAGTTGACCGCATTATGCGCTGCAATTACGGCGCGCCGCGTTATGGATGCGTTGGGCAGATGCCGAGTCATGTAGGCCGGCCTTTGCGTTGCGCATGTTCAATCGCGTTTATGCGTCAGGATCAAAATATGTATTAATATAAAGGCCGTAACCCATGTGGGCTACGGCCTTTTAGACTGTTGGCAAATTCCCGGCAGCAGGACAGAGCAAATCGTTTTAAGTCTTTCCTGAAAATGACGCAGGCACGATGCTCAAAATACGTTTGACATAATGGGA
>DSLFC04102__coassemble_1089_pt1 | contig 18774 bp, 16 predicted proteins | sample DSLFC04102__metabat2_low_PE_005 | metagenome-assembled genome bin DSLFC04102 | reverse complement strand
ACATTACTTGTCTGCCTTGGGCGGGCGGCATGGGCCGCGCACGCATGGCGCGATGAGAATAGGAGGCACGGTATATGGGCAAGGAACTTGAACAAATGCTTAAGCGCAGGGAAGAGATTCTCGCGGGCGACGCGGCGCGCATAAAGGCGCAGCACGACGCGGGTAAGCTGACGGCGCGCGAGCGGATCGACAAACTGCTGGGCGCGGAGTTTACCGAGCTGGACCAGCTGGTCGAGGGCGGCGAGTCGGGCGTTGTGACCGGCTATGGTGTGCTGGGCGAGACCCCGGTCTACGTCTGGGCGCAGGACTACGCGGTAAAGGGCGGCGCGGTCAGCGTCGCGGGCGCGAAAAAAGTTATAAAGCTGCTCGATTTGGCCAAGAAGGCCGGCAAGCCCGTGGTCTCGCTGCTGGACAGCGCGGGCATGCGGCTGGATGAGGGCGTGAGCGCGCTGGGCGCGTTTGCCAGCGTGCTGGCCAAGGTCTCCGAGCTGTCGGGCGTGGTGCCGCAGATCGCGCTGTGCCTGGGACCGGTCGCGGGCGGCGCGGTCATGCTGGCGGCGCAGTGCGACATAGTGATACAGGCCAAGTGCGGCGCGGTCATGACCTATGGCCCGCAGGTGCTGGCGGCGGTGCACGGCAAGCCCGTTGACGCGGCGGCGATAGGCGGCATAGAGGCGTCGGCCAAGGCCGGCGTGAGCCATATGACCTGCGAGACTGAGGACGAGGCGTTTGAGCTGGCCAGCAAGGTCATAAACCTGCTGCCGCTGAACTCGGCGTGCGACAACGACCTGGTCGAGACCGGCGACGACTACGCGCGCGAGCTGCCTGAGCTCAATGACGCGGCGTTCGATTCGCGCGCGGTCATTAAGGCCATGGCTGACAACGGCGAGGCGATAGAGCTGCTGAGCGACTACTCAAAGCGCGCGGTGACTGCGCTGGGCCGCATCGGCGATCGTGCGGTGGGCTTTGTGGCGGCGACCGGCCGCGTATGCCCGGGCATGTGCCAGAAGATAGCGCGCTTTGTGCGCACCTGCGACTGCTTCGGCCTGCCGGTGGTGACGCTTATAGATACCGAGGGCTTCTCGATTGACGCCGAGAACGGCCGCATGATACTGGCCCAGTCCAAGCTCATGTACGCCATGGCTGAGGCCACCGTGCCCAAGATAGCCATAGTAGCCGGCAAGGCGATAGGCGCCGCCTACATGGCGCTGGGCTCCAAGGCCGTAAACGACATCGTATTTGCATGGCCGCAGGCGTCCGTCGCACCGCTGGACGCGCCCGCCGCAGTGCAGATACTGCATCATGAGGAACTGGTCGGCATAGCCAATCCCGCCGCCCGCCGCGCCGAACTGGAGAGCGAATACCTGCACGACGTAGTGGACGGCGTGAACGCCGCGCGCGCGGGTCAGGTTGACGCGGTGATAGTCCCCTCCGACACCCGCAAGGACGTAATCGGCGCGCTGGAGACGCTCGAGGGCAAGCGCGACGTGCGCGCGCCCCGCAAGCACGGCAATATGCCGCTGTGAGGCTGAAGCAGAGAGCGCTTTAGTTCGGGTGAAAGGGAGGAACATTGATGAATGCGTTAATATACGGACTTGAAGTCGCGGTTATAGGCATGGTCGTGGTGTTTATCGGCCTTGCGATACTGATAGGCATCGTAAAGGTGATGACCGTGATACTCAACAAGAAGGAAGAGCCCGCGCCCAAGCCCGCGGCTCCGGTCGTGCCCACGGCTCCGGCCGCTCCGGCGCCCGCGCCGGTCGCCGCCGCGCCCGCCGGAGACGATGCGGCGGTGGTCGCCGCTATAATGGCTGCGATAAGCTGCATGTACGAGGGCACCGGCAAGCGCCCCGTGGTGCGCGCGGTGCGCGCCGTGCGCCGCTCCAGCGCGGACTGGAAGCACGCTTATATGTAATTTGAGGGCAATTGGCATACCGACTAAAATAATACAGCCAGCTATCGACTGGACTTGAGGAGGATTACAATGCGCAAGTTTAACGTCTATGTAAATGGCACCGCTTATGAGGTCGAAGTCGAAGAAATAGCCGCCGGTCAGGCCGCCGCTCCCGTAGCTCCCGCGCCCGTAGCCGCGCCGGCCGCCGCGCCCGCGCCCAAGCCCGCTGCGCCCGCTCCGGCTCCCGCGCCCGCCAATGCGACCACGATAACCGCGCCCATGCCGGGCACCATAGTGTCCATAAACGTGACCGTGGGCCAGGAAGTAAAGCGCGGCGACGTGCTGGCGATACTCGAGGCCATGAAGATGGAAAACGAAATCATGGCTCCCAACGACGGCAAAGTCGTGGCGGTCAGCGTGACCAAGGGCGCCACCGTGAACTCGGGCGATGTAATAGTTGCCATCCAATAAGCGCTGGGCGCACACTCGAATAGAACGGCCCGGCGGTTTGGCCGGGCTGACAGAAAGGATGGGGCTAAATGGGCTTTTTGTTTGGGTCAAGCGTGGCGTTGGCCGACGCGGCGAACACCGTGGCCGATACCATTGAAAATTACCCGATAAACTTTGGCGACGCTATGCAGAAGCTGCTCGCCACGACCGGCTTTGGCGCGTTCGGCACAGTGGACGGGCTGAAGATGCTGGTGATGATAGTCATAGGCTGCGTGCTGATATTCCTGGCGATACACAAGCAGTACGAGCCGCTGCTGCTGCTGCCGATAGGCTTTGGCATGGTGCTGGCCAACCTGCCGCTGGCGGGACTGATGGCCGAACCGGTGTACGACGCCACAGGTCATATGGAGACCGCGGGCGGACTGCTCTACTACCTGTATCAGGGCGTAAAACTGGGCATATACCCGCCGCTGATATTCCTGGGCGTGGGCGCGATGACCGACTTTGCGCCGCTTATAGCCAACCCCAAGTCGCTGTTCCTGGGCGCGGCGGCCCAGCTGGGCATATTCGTCGCGTTCACCGGCGCGGTCATGATGGGCATGGGCCCCAGGCTCGCGGCGTCGATAGGCATAATCGGCGGCGCGGACGGCCCCACGGCCATATACGTGACCTCCAAGCTCGCGCCTGAGTACCTTGGCTCGATAGCGGTCGCGGCGTATTCGTACATGGCGCTGGTGCCGGTCATACAGCCGCCGATAATGAAGGCGCTGACCACCAAGGAAGAGCGCATGATAAAGATGGAGCAGCTGCGCAACGTGTCCAAGCAGGAACTGATAGTGTTCCCGATAGTGGTCACCGTGCTGGTGTCGCTGCTGCTGCCGTCGGCCGCTCCGCTGGTGGGTATGCTTATGATGGGCAACCTCCTGCGCGTGTCGGGCGTGGTAGACCGCCTGTCCAAGACCGCGCAGAACGAACTGATGAACATAGTGACGATATTCCTGGGCACCACGGTCGGCGCTACCGCCAACGGCTCGGTGTTCCTGACGGTGGATACGCTTAAGATACTGCTGATGGGCGTGTTCGCGTTCGGCTTCGGCACGGCGGGCGGCGTGCTGCTGGGCAAGCTCATGTGCAAGCTCACGCACGGCAAGGTCAACCCGCTGATAGGCTCGGCGGGCGTGTCGGCGGTGCCCATGGCGGCGCGCGTATCCCAGGTCGTCGGCCAGAAGGATAACCCGTCCAACTTCCTGCTTATGCACGCTATGGGCCCCAACGTCGCGGGCGTCATCGGTTCTGCGGTGGCCGCGGGCGTGTTCCTGTCGCTGTTTGCGTAAGCTGATTTAAGGGTATATATCCACAAAGGAGGTTGCACTATGGCTAATAAGCTGCTTATAACTGAAACGATATTGCGTGACGCGCATCAGTCGCAGGCTGCGACCCGCATGCGCACCGATGAGATGTTGCCCGCGTGCGCTATACTTGACAAGATAGGCTATTTCTCGCTGGAGTGCTGGGGCGGCGCTACGTTTGATACCTGCCTGCGCTTCCTGAACGAGGATCCGTGGGAGCGGCTGCGCAAGCTGCGCAAGGCTCTGCCCAATACCAAGCTGCAGATGCTGTTCCGCGGCCAGAACATACTGGGCTACAAGCACTACGCCGATGACGTCGTCGACTTCTTCGTCAAGAAGTCCATCGAAAACGGCATAGACATTATCCGCATATTCGACGCGCTGAACGATCCGCGCAACCTGCAGCAGGCGATCAAGTCCACCAAGAAGTACGGCGGCACCTGCGAGGTCGCGATGAGCTACACGCTCAGCCCGGTGCACACCGAGGACTACTTCGTAAAGCTCGCCGTTGAGCTGCAGAAGATGGGCGCCGACATAATCTGCATCAAGGACATGGCCAACCTGCTGCTGCCCTACAATGCGTATACGCTGGTCAAGCGCTTGAAGCGCGAAGTCAGCGTGCCGATACACCTGCATACCCACAACACCGCCGGTACCGGCGACATGACGCTGCTCAAGGCGATAGAGGCTGGCGTGGACATAGTCGACACCGCGCTCTCTCCGCTGGGCAACGGCACCAGCCAGCCCGCTACCGAGCCGATAGTGGCCTCGCTGCGCGGCACTGACCGCGACACCGGCCTGGATCTGGGCCTGATGAGCGAGGCGGCCAAGCACTTCCGCGGCGTCGCCGATCGCCTCAAGAAGGATGGCTTCCTGGATCCCAAGGTGCTGGGCGTGGATATCAACACGCTGCTGTACCAGGTGCCGGGCGGCATGCTGTCCAACATGATAAACCAGCTCAAGCAGGCGGGCAAGGAAGACAAGTTCTACGAGGTGCTTGAGGAAGTGCCGCGGGTGCGCAAGGACTTCGGCTATCCGCCGCTGGTCACTCCTACCAGCCAGATCGTGGGCACGCAGGCGGTCATGAACGTGATCGCGGGCGAGCGCTACAAGATGTGCCCCAAGGAGAGCCAGGGCCTGATGCGCGGCGAGTACGGCCGTCTGCCGGCGCCGGTCAACGAGGAAGTGCGCCGCAAGGTCATAGGCGACGCGCCCATCATAACCAAGCGCCCTGCCGACGACATCCCGCCGGAACTGGACAAGTACCGCGCCGAGATAGGCGACTACATGCAGCAGGAAGAGGACGTGCTGTCCTACGCGCTGTTCCCGGCAGTCGCCAAGAAGTTCTTCGAGTATCGCGACGCGGCTCAGAAGGGTCTGGATTCGACGATGTTCAATCGCCAGGACATGACTCATCCCGTGTAATGGATCGCATTGAGCGATGCATATGCGCGGCCCAATTCGGGCCGCGCTTTTAGTTTTGGCCATACAAATCGATGCCGGTAATTTTATAAACTGCGGCGTCATGCGCGTAATTGCAGGGTTGACATGTTCGGCAAAAATATGTAAACCTGCCATGTGTGCACTGCACGCCATAATTTTGCCATGCGCACAGTATATAATCAGATCAAATGGGTTAACAAGCGGAGGTGGAGCGATGTTGCTCAGGAGGATATGTGCGATGCTGCTGGCGCTTATGTGTCTTGGGGGCATGGCGTTGGCGGACGACGCAGATGTGCCGGTATCGGATGCAGCCGCATCCGAAGCGGTCGAGGCAGAAGCGGAATCTGAGCTGACGGCTCAGACGCTGGCAGGCAAATGGCAGTTAATCGAGTACAGCGTGGGCGACGAGTATTACACCGACGCCGATCTGGCTGAACGCGGCGAGCTTATCGAACTGAACGCGGATGGCGGCGCGACGTGCACGCGCTACGGCGAAAGCGTGCAGGGCGAATGGTCAATTGAGAACGGCACGGTCGCGCTAAGCGTGGACGGCGATGAATCCAGGCTGGATTATGACGGCATGTCGCTTGTGTTGAGCGACGGATCTGTCAACGCGAGGTACATACGCGACACATCGGCGCTGTACGCGCTCGAATACGACGGCGCGCAGGCGCAGGCGATGTGCAACCTGTTGAATGGCGGGCTGTTTGTGCGCGATGGCGAGACGCTGTACGGATTGAGCTGGGACGAGTCCGGCGCGGCAATGCTGGCGGCGCGCACTCTGACGGGCGATCAAAGCGTTGTGAGCGAGGCGCGTGCGCTGGATGAGCAATGCATGGCGCAGTATCTGAACATGGACGGCGGCAAGCTGTACTATGTGCGCGTGGGTCTTGACGGCCGGAACGGCATATACGCGCTTGAACTGGACGGCGGCGAGCCTGAACAGCTGATCGAGGGCGAGTTTGGCGGACTGCAGCTCAGCAATGGGCGGCTCTACTATCTGAATGCGGAGCACAAGCTGTACAGCTGTGCGCTGGATGGCAGCGACGCGCGTGAGGTCATGGGCTTTGACGCCTATTATGCGTATATGCTTGACGATGACTGGCTGCTCTATCAGAGCGATGAGGACGAGGAGACGCTGCATGCGTATCGACTCAGCGATGGCTACGACCTGTCGTTGACCGACGAGCGCAGTTACCTGCCGGTGCTGCACGGTGGATATATATACTACTTTGGCAAGTCGCTGGAAGCCGAAGGCGCGGATCTGGAGGATACCAGGCTGTGCCGCCTGGAGCTTGCAACGCTGGATGTGGAACGCACCGCGGCGTACTGCGGCGCGTATCTGGCGGTCAACTCGGACACGTTCTTCACGGCCAACGGCTACAAGCTGACCGACCTGGACGCGTGGTGGACGCTGCAAAACGCTGATACGGCACAGGTCAGTACAGCTCCGGTCTATGCTGACGACGAGTATCTGGTATCGCTGGAATATGAGGACGGCGTGGCATCGCGCATAGAGGTCGAGCGCCTGGAAGACCGCGCGGCGGCGAGCGTCAATTGAGTGGCGCCGCGCGTCTGGCGGTATGCGCTTGGGTGGTATTTGGCAATTAAATAGCGGTAAACAGCATACGCCCTGCCGGGCTTGCCGGTGGGGCGCGCCTGTCCTTGTATGACCGTCGTTTATTGCGAGATGGCTTTGCGCGCTGTGGACGGCATATATAATTAGAACGGATGTACCCCAAAAAGCACGACCTGCCGGGCGAGATGAAGTTCGCCGGGCGGGTCGCGTGCTATCAAAGCGCAATCTTACCGGCGCTTTACCGGCACATAGTAGTCGAATATGATGCGCCCCTGTGAATCGGGCGTGGTATAGCGCGGGCAGTTGTAGCCTTCCAGCAGCCAGAGCCGCTCCAGATCGAAGCTGTAGCCCAGCTTTTCGACGCGTGCCATCGTCAGATCATGCGCCTGTGCGATGACATATGACTCATCGCGTCCGCGCACATAGCCGCATATGGTCGGACCGCCGGCCAGCTCGTGCACGACGCACCCCTCGGGCACATCTGCGGGCGGAGCTTCAAACAGCATTCCGATTATATAGTAGAAACGGCTCATGTCGCCCGGCCAGGAATGGATGATGCCCATGTAGTCGGGAGTGTACGCACCCGGCAGCTGCTCCAGCCGCCCAAACAGTCCCGTCTGGAACTGTGCCTGCCACTGCGCGGGTATTGGATTATTGCCCGTGTTGGGCACGTCCAGCTGTACGCCCACGGCGTAAAGCGTGGGCAATTCGATAAGCTTGTGATCGATAAGCTCTGCCATAATTACCTCCATATACTGCGAACTGGACGCCGCGCGCCGGCTCCAGGATAAATGAAAAAGCGGCCGCACATGTCTGTCGCATGTGCGACCGCTTTTAGACATCAGGCCCGTGCTGCGGAACAAAGCGCACTATGCCGCGTTGACGTCAGCGCGCCAGCATGATCCGCTTTTCATAATCGCGCACGGTATCCAGCCACCGGTCGCCGGCGGGCACGCCTTCTCGCAGGCAGTAGTAGTCCCATACCGCGCCAAACGGCAGCGTCTTGTCCTCTTCCATCAGCGCGAGGCGGCCGGTCAGATCGCCGTCCAGCTCGAGCTGCTTGAGCTGCGCGGTATTTTCGAGGCTGGCCTTGAGCAGCGCCTTGCGTGCGTTGCGGGTGCCGATTATCCATGCCGCGAGCCGGTTTATCGACGCGTCGAAGAAGTCCAGCGCAATCTTTACGCGCTCGGTGTAACCGTTGCGCACCACCTGCTGCATTATCGCGATCAGTTCGTCGTCCAGCGTGACCACATGGTCGCTGTCCCAGCGCACCGGGCGGCTCACGTGCAGCAGTGCCTCGGGCATGAACTGCATGATCGACGATATCTTGTTTGATATGACCTCGGTCGGGTGGAAATGGCCCGCGTCGAGGCAGTAGAGCTTGCCGCGCGTTATGGCGTAGCCCAGCATCAGCTCATGGCTGCCCACGGTATAGCTCTCCACGCCCAGGCCGAACACCTTGGATTCGACGGCCTCCTTGACGCCTGCGATTGCGCCGCCAGCGAATATCGCGTCCAGCGATTCTACCATGCGCGCGCGCGGGCCGGCCATATCGGCGGGATTGTCCTTGTAGCCGTCGGGCATCCAGTAGTTGATTACGCATTCCTTGCCCAGCGCGCGATAGAACTCGGCGCCGATCTCACGGCAGCGCTTGCCATGCTCTATCCAGTACTCGCGCACAGCCGGGTCAGCGCTGGACAGCGTAAAGCCATCCTTGACCATTGGATGCGAGAAGTAGGTCGGGTTAAAGTCCAGGCCCAGATTGCGCTCGCGCGCCCAGTCGATCCAGCCCTTGAACAGTTCAGCAGTGTACTCGCTGCGTTCGACCTTGCGGCCGTGGAGCTCGGCGTAGCTGGCGTGCAGGTTGAACTTCTTGGGGCCGGGTATCATGCTCATGGCCAGGTCGGCGTCAGCGCGCAGCTCGTCTGCGGTGCGAGCGCGGCCGGGGTAGTTGCCGGTCGTGGCTATACCGCCGCTGGCGCCGGCCTCGTCGCCGCCTTCAAAGCCCATGACGTCGTCACCCTGCCAGCAGTTCATCGATATCGGTATGCTGCCGGCAGTGGTGAGCGCGGCCTCAACATCGATGCCGCGCTCAGCGTAGACTTCGCGCGCGTACTCGTAGCCTTTTATAATGAGTTTTTCGTCCATTGCAATCACCTCGCGTAGGCAAATTTGTGCTTTTATTATACCATACGCGCACCAATATTCCAATAGTCACTTATAATGGAACAGGGGTCGGAGGCGCGATGTAACGGAAATTAACCGCAAAAATCGCAAAAGGGATTTACAAATCCGCAGTTTTTCGTTATGATATATTCAAGGGGGGATGCGCGATGGCGAAGCTCGCTAAGGAAAGGTTACTGGCGAACAAACTGATTTCTCTGGATCCCTGGCTTAAGCCCTATCGTGGCGACATCGAGCTGCGGCAAAGCAAGTACCTTGAATGCAGGCAGCGGCTCATAGGCGACGGCAAACTCACCGAATTTGCCGACGCATATAAGTATTATGGCATACATCAGCAGGAGGGCATGTGGGTCGTGCGCGAATGGCTGCCGGATGCAAAGGCAGTGGCGCTGATAGGCGACTTCAATGGCTGGGATGCCGCGGCCAATCCGCTGGATGCGCTTGACGAATGCACGTGGGAGGCCATATTGCCCGGAGACGCGATGCAAAATGGACAGCGCGTCAAGCTGCGGGCGGAGTTTAAGGACGGTCATACGCGCGACATAATCCCTTCCTACATAACCAAAGTAGTGCAAAACGAGGACAATACGTTTTCAGGCGTGGTGTGGGATGTGGAGTACAAGTGGCGCAAGAAGCGCTATTCCACGCCCAAGCTGGAGCATCCGCTGATATACGAAGCGCATATAGGCATGGCGCAGGAAGCCGAACGCGTGGGCACGTACGCCGAGTTCGAGCAAAACGTGCTGCCGCGCATAAAGGCCGACGGGTACAATGCTGTGCAGCTTATGGCGATAATGCAGCATCCGTACTATGCGTCGTTTGGCTATCAGGTCAGCAATCTGTTTGCGCCCAGCAACTGGTTCGGCGAGCCTGAAGAGCTGAAGCACATGATAGATACCGCGCACTCAATGGGCATAAGCGTGCTGCTGGATGTTGTGCATTCGCATGTGGCGCCCAACACCGCCGAGGGACTGGCGGGGTGCGACGAGGCTGGCGGACACTACTTCCTGCCGGGCGACCGTGGCTGGCACAGCGCGTGGGGCTCGCGGCTGTATGACTATTCCCATGATGAGACGCTGAGGCTGTTGCTGAGCAATCTCAAGTATTGGCTGGACGAGTACAGGTTCGATGGGTTCCGGTTCGACGGAGTGACGTCGATGCTGTACTGGGATCATGGACTGGGTCAGGCGTTTGATAATTACGATAAGTACTATTCGCTTGGCAGCAATATAGACGCACAGGTCTACCTTATGCTGGCGAACGAACTGATACATACCGTGCGGCGCAATGCGGTCACGATATCCGAGGATATGAGCGGTATGCCGGGCATGGCGTTGCCGCTGGCGCATGGCGGATTTGGCTTTGACTACCGGCTCAACATGGGTGTGCCGGATATGTGGATAAAGCTGACCAAGGACATTAAGGATGAGGACTGGGACATGGGCGGCATATACTACGAGCTGACGCGCCACCGCGCGCTCGAAAAGCAGGTCGCCTACTGCGAAAGCCACGATCAGGCGCTGGTCGGCGATAAGACGCTGATATTCCGCATGGCCGACGCGGCGATGTATACCGATATGTCCTGCGACACGCACAATCCGGTGATCGACCGCGCGATAGCGCTGCATAAGATGATACGCTTCATAACGCTCACGTTGGGCGGGGATGGATATCTCAACTTCATGGGCAACGAGTTCGGGCATCCCGAATGGATAGATTTCCCGCGCGAGGGCAACGGCTGGTCGTTCAAGTATGCGCGGCGGCAGTGGAGCCTGTCGGAGAAGGGATTCCTCAAGTATTCGCAGCTGTTGGCATTTGACAACGATATGCTGGCGTTTGTGCGCGACCACGATCAGCAGGGCGGCGAAAGCGAGAACCTGTGGATGGACGAACAGCGCAAGTTGCTGGCGTATAAGAAGGGCGAGTACATATATCTGTTCAACTTTTCACCGTTTGGTTCGTATCCGAACTTCTTCCTGCCCACGCACGACGTGGGCGAATACCAGGCGGTATTCTCAAGTGACCGCGCGCGTTACGGCGGTCAGGACCGCATAGACGAACAGTACGTGTATAACGCGCGGCCTACGTTTGGCCAGGGCGTCGGATTTGAGGTGTACACGCCGTCGCGCACCGTGGCGGTGTTCAAGCGCATCGGCAGCAAATAGCATAGGACACGGCAGTGCCCGTGACGTCATTGCATGGCGTCGCGGGCTTTGTGCGTTTGGCGGCGGCAGCCGGTTTCATGTGCGGGCATGAGCTCAGCAGCCCATGATATGTGGCTGTTTGGACGAAATCATGCGCGACTGTGCCTCAAAGCTGCGTGCAGTGCGCTTGACATTGGCTGTGGCAACAATATAAAATATATATGATCTGATCGAATCAGGCAGTTGGCGACGGTCTGCCAGCGCCCGATTGGGTTCACAATCGCCGTGGCCGCGCGTATTCATTTACAGTTGGCGCGGCAAAGGGGGAGAACATGGATAAACTGAGGGAATTGTTTGGGTATCAGCGGTTTGCTCAGGATGCCAGGCTGCAACGCATTATCGACAGCGTATGCGAGCGGTATCTGAACGACGTCGAGGAACTGGATGACTCAAGCCTGGACGTATCCGCGGCAGGGGACAGCAATGCCGTCAAACCCAAGCACAATCCACTGGAAAGGAGCCAGTATGACCCGGACCACGACTGACATAGATGAGGTCTATCGTGAGTATCAGCCTCGAATAGCGCGTTACGTATCAATGCGCATAGCCAACCGGGCCGATGCGGAGGACGCCGTGTCGGCGGTGTTCCTGAAGGTCGTCGCGCATTTGGCGGAGTTCGATGAAAGCAAGGGCAGCCTGTCGACCTGGATATACGCGATTGCGCGCAATCAGGTGATCGACTACTACCGCAAGCCGCGCGCGGTAGCATGGCCTGAGGGCTACGAACCCGTGGCGCAGGCGCTCCCGGCTGATGCCGACGCCGCGCTGGCGAGCCTGGCCGTCGCGCTGGAGCGCCTGCCCGAGCGGCAGCGCAGTGCGGTCGTGCTGTTCTATTATGCGGGCCTGAGCCATAAGGAGATCGCCGAGCGGATGGGTGTGAGCTATATCAACGCGCGCAAGCTGTGTTCGCTGGGCGTGGCTGCGCTGAGGGCAGAGCTGGCGGAATGAGCCGCGCATTTGCCGGTACCCTGGCACGGCGGCCAGAGCACATGCGTCATAGTGGCAGATGCCGGATGCGGCCATACAAAAGCACTCGAGGCTGTGCATAATGCAGGACTTCGAGTGCTTTTGCATCGTGCCAAGTCAAGTGGGCGTTCTGGCCGGAGCGTGACGGATGCGTTGTGCGACTTCATCCACAGTATCAATGCATGTGTTCTGACCGCATTTGAATGCCTTGGCGTATTTGCTGCGGGCGCTGTTGAGCATGGCGTTGACGTTGGCATCGGCCATGGTATTCTTCATCAGTTGGCATCGGCCATGATATCCTTCAACATGCCTTTGAGGCTGTCCTCATCGAGCTGATCGGGCTGCACGCCGGCGGCGGTCAGGCGGCCCGGCAATTTGATGTAAATCATGGCGGCAACGACTGCCACTGCAAAATCGATGCCGGCCATAATCAGATTGGCGCTCACCGTGCCCGGCACGGGTATGAACGATATCGCCGTGGCGGCTGCTATAACGGCAGCGATGTTTATAGCGCTGCTGGATACAGTGGCTATGAACGCAGATGTCAGCGATTTGAGCACGGCCTTAGAGCGCTTTATTCTCATTGCATTTCCTATGCGGCAGTACATGGACCATAAGCTGCCGACGGAGCCGATAAGCAATATGCTGCTGCCGGGTATCGCAGCGGCAGGGCCCGCGGCTGCGCCAGCAAGTGCGTGCGTAAATATTTCATCGACTTTCTGCTCACCATAGTGCAGCTTGTCCATGCGCTCGAGCTGAGGCATTACGCCTTTGGTCAGAAAGCATGCCATGATGCTGGCAGATGTCATGCTCATTATGCGATGTATTCTATCTATATCGTACGCGTTGCCCGGCGCACCGGGTGCAGAACTATTTGTGACCGCACATCTTTAGGCAGTTCCGGCCGCGAATCAGCGCGTAAATTGGGTTGCGCTTTGGCAGTAAAGCAGCCTGTGTGCCGCCCCGGTCAGTCTGGCGATTTGCTGCGGCGCCACCGCGTGCTGTGGTTTGCGGCGAGTGCCGGCAGGCGGGCTTGACTCATGTCGACCGCCGATGAATCAAATGGCGTGTTCAATTAAACTGATTTGATTATATCATATGTAGTTTGACTGATTGTGAGCGGGTCCGTCGGAATGCAGCACGCGTGTGCCGATGCTTTATCTTTATAAAGGCGAAAGCGCCCCCATCGCCTGTTAAATGGGAGCGCTTCATTTATTCAGCATGGTGCGGCTACGCGATTATACCGGTTGATTCAATGTGGCGAGGCAGCCGGGTCACTTCTGGTCAGCCGAAACGGATAGCGCTTCGACGTAGTAGTTGGGCGCAAGGCAGATCTGGCCGCCGGATACATGTATGTCCAGCGTCTGCGCCGACTCGTCCACCCAAACCAACAGCTCCACGCCGTCCACGTCGAAACTGGCGACTGTGTCGCCTGCGGCCGCGAGCTCAGCTCCATAGTGCGCCAGTTCCAGCACGTATGCCTGGAAACCTTCGATGGTGCAGCCGGTGTACTGCATGTTCATGCAGTTGGGCAGCTCGTCGAACGCCATCAGGCGCTCAAGCGGGGTTATGTTGCCATCGGCATCGGTCCAATAGTATGTCACGTCGCCCAGCGCGATGCCCTGTGACGCCGGCAACGGCAGCACGCGCGGCAGACCGGCTATCTCAAGTACGTCTGATGCGACGGCTTCGGCATCGAACTCGTTCAGATCTGCCTGAGTCATGGCCAGCGCGGAGTTGAATACCAGCATGTTTTCGGCCATGAGCTCCAGCGTCTCATTTAGCTCGTTGAGCAATTCGTTCTCTGAACCGAATAGTTCAGGATATCTGCGCATTATTGCCGGCAGGTTCTGACGCGACCACTCGGCCAGCTTGTCCGCGTCGGCCTGGGGCAACTGCAATACCAGGAAGTTGTTGGTCAAAAACCAGTATTGCAGCTCCAAATCGTTGTGAGTTGCGCGTGCGCTCGCGTTGAGCGCCAGTGCGCTTACCCAATCGGCGGTGTATGCGCACTCCATGAGTTCCGGCACATAGTAGATCTGCCATGTGCGCGCGTCCAGCTCGCGCTGTTGAGCGGACTGTTCAGACGCGTAGGCGTTTACAGTGGCCTGTACGTCGGCCACGTCCAGGCCCTGAGAGATCAATTGCGCGTAATCGTCGGCAGATGCGCTGGCGGCGAGCTCGTGTTGCGCGTAGTAGTCCATCAGCTCGCATGTAAATGAAGCGGCAGCCCGGGCGCGCACCAGATTGTCCCAGGTCGGGTCCTGATGGAACGCCAGTATCAGTTCGAGCGCAAAATTCTGTTGAGAAAAGATGTCGTCCTGTGTGTATGCCACCGCGGTCCAGTCGCTCAGCATGCGCTCGATGGGTGAGTCCGCGGCTTCAGCGCCTGCACACCCCAGAGGCAGGGCGCTCAACGCCAGTATCAGTATGGCTTTAAGCAGTTTTTTCATAATTCCAGCTCCTTGCGTGGATTTGAACATGGGCGTCAAGCGGTCAATGTCGCCGCCAGGTAATCAGCGTATGCCGGATCTTTGGACAGTGCCGTGCGCGCGGCGTATTCAGCGTCCAACGCGTCGGTCAGATCAGAAGCCAACTGCTCAAGGCTCAATTCGAGCCAGTCCGACTGTATAAACGCATTGGTCTGGCTGCAATACTTGCGTCCATCGTCTAAGCGCTGATACGCGCCTTGGGCCGCGGCGCCGGCGGCGGTGGTTTCCCATGCCGGCAGGCCGTCCAGCCGTCTGGTGAGCAGCAGGCAGTTGTAGGCTGCGGCAACGCGCGCATTGGCGTCCAGTACGGCCCGAATAAGCTCCCGGCAGCGCGCGTAGTCGTCGGCACGCAGGTATGTGAATTCAAGCAAGTCTATGTATGTAGCGTAGCGCTCGCTGCATTCGTCGAAGTGTGCGGTCATGTCATCGAATCGCTCCACGTCGAACGCCAACTCGTTCCAGGGGAAGTGCTCGCCAACGCTCAGCTTGTCGGATATGAATCCGGCGCATTCGGAGGCCACATGACCGTCGGCATTCAGGTCAAGTGCGACTATGGCTACATTGCTGTCCAGTGCGCGGCGCGCGTCGTCAAAGCTGTATGTGAGCGAGCTGGTATTTGGGTCAAAACCCGACTGATCGGGTTGAGCGTTGCCCAGCAGGCTTAGCATGGTGGCATACTGGTTGTTCATGCCCATATATGTGGCCTGAACGTACGACAGCGCATCCAGCGCGCCGTTTACGTCATATGACCGAGTACTGCCCAACTGCAATATGAACAGGCATACGGCCAGAGCCATGCAAACTCCGCCGATAGCCATGAGGCCGAGCCTGTGTGACCGCGTAAACAGAGGTCGCAGCGCCCGGCCCGAACCCGAGAGCACGTCGCGGAACTCCTGATGCGCCACGCGATATTCGCCATACGCGTCCTGATACAGCAATCCCAGTCTGCGCCAGAGCAGGTCGTGTATCATCAACCCGTACCACTCGTCGCCATCACGGGTCGAGCCGCGTATGTCGGCGGCGTGGCCTATCCATTGGGGATAGCGCTTGAGCAGTGCGCGCCGGTTGAGGCTGTGATAGAGCTGTTCCATGCGATGCAGCAGCTCCTTGCCGGCAACGCTTCTGCCGCGCTGCACCTCCATGTCGGCTATCATGGGGTATACGCATTTAATTGCGGCATCGATCTGCCAGCGTTGCGGTGCGTCTGGCGGCAATGCGGCCAGTTCCTTGGCAAGTAGCGCTCTCAGGTATGCGCGTATGAGTTCCTCGCGCGTGGATATCTGAACCTGCTCATGACTGTCAAGACAAGCGCGCACGTATAAACTGAGCATCATGGAATTGGCCAGCAGTTCCAGCAACTGCGGCGACTCGGGCATAAGCAGGCCTGCGGCGCTGAGCGTTGCGCGCACCGTGGATTCGGCTAACGGCCTGAGTTGCCAGTGTTCAAATGGGTATTCGCGCAGCGCAGTGCGGCTGGCGATGAGCATGCTCACGCCGTCCAGCTGAGCAAGCTGGCTTATCTCCTGCCTGAGCGAATGCGTGTCGCCGCTGATCTCGTTGTAGCCATCCAGCAGCAGGCATAGAGCCGGCGCTGTACCTGAGCGGGTGCGCAGCGGCTTTTGCAGCAACAGTTCCAGCGCGTGGCGTGCGTCGGCATAGCTGGAGGTATCGGCCTTGAACTTCATGCGCCTGAGCAGGCTGTCGCGTATGAAACCTGGGTCGCCCGGATGGTAGCCGTATAGCGACAGGTATATCACTGCCGGCCGGTCGCGCCGGTAATGCAGGCTCTCTAGCCATGCCGTGCGCATCAGCAGCGTGGTCTTGCCTGCGCCGCCGCTGCCGGTCAGCACTGCGCGTCCCATGAGCAGCGCTTCAAAGCCGCTGCCTGCGGGCTTGTCGAGCTCAAGCGGGTACAGGCGCGACTCATCCGTCAGGTAATCCGCGGCCGGATTGAGCTTTACCTCTCGATGTATGCACTTGCGTGCGACTTCCCACAGCGCCCAGTGCGTCACGCCCACGCCGTCGATGCGGTCGAGCAGTTCGCACAGGTCGGCGCGCAGTTCGGCGGCGGTTTGATAGCGCCGGCGCACTGTGGGCGCGAGGCCATGGGCGACGATCTGGCGCAGCAGGCTGCGCACTGTTTCGGGAGCGTCTGACAGGTAGCGGCTTTCGCTCACGTCGGGCCTGCGCACGCCGCTGCTTTCCATGTTGGACAGCGGCCGCCCCATCAGGTGGTTGAACAGCACTGCAACTACAGAGTACAGGTCGGTCCATGTGCCTATTAAGCGAGTGTCGTGCGCGCGGGCTTCGGGCGAAGCGTAGCCGGGCTTTATGCTCAGACGCGGGGTTTGGCCGGCATTGAGCGCACTTATGGGCACTATGCTGTTGTAGTCAATGAGCTCCACTCGTTCTTGAGAGCCGCGACCTATCAGCAGTATGTTGTCAGGGCTTATGTCCAGATGCAAAAATCCCATGTTGTGGAATATGCTCAATGAATCAAGCACGCCTATTATGCGCTGGATCATGCGGCGCAGTGTGACCTGCTCGTCGGATCTGTTCAACTCGGCCGCAAGTGTGCGTCCGCCGTTGAAGTCGAGAATCGTATAGTAGGTGCCATTGTAAGGAAATGTATTTATGTTGCCGCTCACTTCGGCCGGGTTGGCGGCGCGCAGTCGCAGATGCGCCTCATTGCCCCATATGAAGCTGCGGCGGTGCAGCTCCATGAGTTCGCTGCCTTCGTCGGTATGGCACACTGTCGAACCGGTTTCACTGCGATATATCGCGCCGCTGTCGTGGTATGGGAACAGTTCTTTTATCAGCACATTGTGCCATTGTCCGGCGTTGAGCGCGTCGGAATACCGGCCCAGGTAGACTATCGCGTTTGAGCCGCGACCGCTCTCGGCAACTATCTCACAGGTCATGCCCGGAAAGCTCAGCAATGTACCTGCAGGCAGTCCCCGTCGCTTGTCCATAGACTTACCTCCGCAGTTATTTGACTATATTATAACTGGCGTGAGGGTCGTGCTTGCGGGGCGTTTCCAAACAGTTCGCCCAGCAGCGTTTCGAAGCGCTCGTCCAGGTCGAACAGGTCGCCGGTGGCTATGCCGAAAAGCACCATCCAGTCAAATGGCTGGCGCGGGTTCAGCGGGGCGTACCCGCAGTCGGTCAACATCGCGTCAAGCTGTATGCGCATTGCATCGAAGTCTGCGTCGCCGGCAGAGATATCTACGTCGCCGTAGTCGTCATAGTCGAAATCGTCATAGGCGGTATCGCCGTCGCATGCGGCGTCGGTTTGAGGGGCCTTGACCGATAGCCCGCCGCCTGAGGCCAGGTACAGCAATATAAGCGTCTTGCGGCCGACGGGTATCTCGCGTGTACGCATGCGTGAAATCTGGCTCTCATCGGGCCAACCGTTGCGTATGCTCTTTTCGAGCGCGGAGAGCTGACTGTGGCGCGCGACGAAGCGGCGGTACAGGTTACGTTCGATCAACTCGCCCACTGTGGCGTCAGTGCCCTCGTTTTGGAGCACGTCCAGCATGTCGGTGAGAAATGCGTGCGCGGTATTGTGCGCGGCGCTGAAGTCGCCGCGGTTTTCGCGCAGGTATCGCTTTAGCTCGGGCACGCTGTGGAGCATGCGCACGGCGGCGGCGACGACCGGCGTAAAGCTTTCGCTGACGGCGCCGTCGGACAGCTCAAGCAGACCTTCTGTGGACAGCTGGCCCAGCAGTTCGACGTATTGTGAGTATGTAAGGCCGTTGTCCAGCGCGTATGCGGCGACAAATTCGATGGGCGAGCGGTAGTGTATGCCCATGCCGGCGACGGCCTTCATCAGCTGATCGGCGCGCTCCAGCGTCAGCCTTAATATAAAACATATCTCAAGCGCATATGGGCGTGATATCGTGCGATCGTCTATGCCCTTTGCGACGGTGAACCAGTTGCGGACGTTTTTTCGGATTGAATCGCGCTCGTTGGCGTCGGGGTGGGAGCGGTACAGCTCATCGCGCAACAGGCGCTGCAAATCATCGGGCGTGCCGGGGTAGAACTTGAGCAGCTTTTCCGGCAGCGTTTGGAACGAGGCGGCATTCATGAGCCATTCCGCCGCCTGTCTCGAGCTCATTCCGGGCGCGATTGCCAGGTCATATGCTTTTTGTGAGAGTTCCGTGTAGTTTTGCATGCCCATACCTCAACATATCATCTTGTTGTATACAGTATA
>DSLFC04102__coassemble_1077_pt1 | contig 19061 bp, 12 predicted proteins | sample DSLFC04102__metabat2_low_PE_005 | metagenome-assembled genome bin DSLFC04102 | reverse complement strand
GGCTATGGCCGACATTAAGCGCAATATACTTAAATAACAATAGTCAATGCGAATTGCGACTGTATGCCGGACGCTATGCTCAAGCGAATAGAAAACTTCCGGACGCTGTACGCGGCAATTAGAAAACTACCGGACGCTGCACTCAAACAAATAGAAAACCTAAAAGCGCACCATGCAGCCCCGTTAGGCGGCCGGCACGGCGCGCTGTGCAATTAGCGTCAGTCCATGGTGTAAGTATTAATTCATGCAGACGTTGAGCGTCCAAGCTTCAAGCCCGGACTGCCTGCGGCCAGATTTGCATATCTCGACGCGCAGGCCATGTTCACACCGGCATTGCCGCAAATGCGGAATGTTCAGCGCTTCAACATGCGGCTGAGGAATTGGCCGGTGTAGCTGCCGGCGCATTCGCATATGTGTTCGGGAGTGCCGCTGGCTATGATAGTGCCGCCGCCATCGCCGCCTTCGGGGCCCATATCGATAATGTAGTCGCAGGTCTTGATAAGGTCGAGGTTGTGCTCTATCACGACGACCGTATTGCCCGCGTCGGTCAGCTGCTGCAGCACGCGTTCCAGCTTTTCAACGTCGGCCATATGCAGTCCGGTCGTGGGCTCGTCGAGCACGTAGAGCGTCTTGCCGGTAGCGCGGCGGCTCAACTCGGTGGCCAGCTTTATGCGCTGAGCTTCGCCGCCGGACAGCGTCGTCGACGGCTGGCCCAGCTTGACATAGCCCAGACCCACGTCTACCAGCGTCTGCAGTTTTGCGCGCAGTCGCGGCAGATTGCCGAAAAACTCGAGCGCAGTTTCAGCGGTCATGTCGAGCACTTCGTATATGTTCTTGCCCTTATAGCGCACCTCGAGCGTCTCGCGGTTGTAGCGGTGGCCGCCGCAGACGTCGCATGGCACATATATGTCGGGCAAAAAGTGCATCTCAATTTTGATTATGCCGTCGCCCGAGCAGGCTTCGCACCGGCCGCCCTTTACGTTGAACGAGAAGCGGTTACTCTTGTAACCGCGCGCCTTGGCGTCGGGTGTGGCGGCGAAAACATCGCGTATCAGGTCAAACAGGCCGGTGTACGTGGCCGGGTTGGAGCGCGGCGTGCGGCCTATCGGCGACTGGTCTATGGCGATTATCTTGTCGAGCTGATCCAGGCCGTCTATGCCGTCGTGGGGGCCGGGGCGGGTGTGAGCGCGATTGAGGTCGCGGGCGAGCGCTTTGTATAATATCTCATTGACCAGCGACGACTTGCCGCTGCCCGACACGCCCGTCACGCACGTAAACACGCCCAGCGGAATTGCGGCGTCGATGTTTTTCAGGTTGTTGGCGCGCGCGCCGCGTATCGTCAGGAATCCGCGCGGCTCTCTGCGCTTTGCGGGCACGGGTATCGAGCGCTTGCCGCTGAGGAACTGACCGGTTATCGAGTTGGGGTTGCGCATTATGTCCTCGCAGGTGCCCTCGGCGACGAGCCGGCCGCCATTTTCGCCTGCGCCGGGGCCTATGTCGACAATCCAGTCGGCGGCGCGCATTGTGTCCTCGTCGTGCTCGACGACTATCAGCGTGTTGCCCAGATCGCGCAGGTTTTTGAGCGTATTGAGCAGCCGCTCATTGTCGCGCTGGTGCAGGCCTATCGACGGCTCGTCGAGTATGTACAGCACGCCGACCAGCGACGAGCCTATCTGTGTAGCCAGGCGTATGCGCTGCGCCTCGCCGCCCGACAGCGTGGCGGCGGCACGGCTCAGCGTCAGGTAGTCCAGGCCCACGTCGCGCAAAAAGCCCAGCCGCTGGCGAATCTCCTTGAGTATCTGTGCGGCGATCATGCTCTGCTTGGGCGTGAGCTCGAGCGAGTCCAGGAACGCGAGCGCTTCGCGTATCGACATGTCGCTGAGCTGTGCTATCGATATGCCGCCGACCGTGACAGCCAGCGCCTCGCGCCGCAGCCTCAGCCCGTGGCAGTCCGGGCAGGGCGTATCGGACATGTACTGCTCGTATTCCTCCTTCATCGCATCGGACTGGGTCTGGTTGTAGCGGCGCTCCAGGTTTACGACCAGGCCCTCGAACGGCGCCGAGAACACGCTCCAGTTGCCGTCGCGCTGATAGCGCACGTCCAGCTTTTCGCCGCCGGTGCCGTAGAGCAGCTTGTCGATTATCGATTGATCGAGCTGGTTTAATGGCGTGTCCATCGAAAAGCCATACTTGTCGGCCATCGCCACGAAATAGCTGTGCGCTATCGAACTGGCATCGTCTGAGCGCCAGCCCGATATCGACACCGCGCCCTGATTCAGGCTGAGCGCACGGTTGGGTATCACCAGCGCGGGATCGATCTTGTGGAGTATGCCCAGGCCGGTGCACGCCGGACATGCGCCGTAGGGGTTGTTGAACGAGAACAGGCGCGGCTCCAACTCGCCAATCGATATGCCGCAGTCAGGGCATGCGTAGTTCTGCGAGAACAGCATGTCCTCGCCGTCTATGACCGACACCACGACCAGTCCGTCGCCCAGGCGCAGAGCGGTCTCCAGCGAATCGGTCAGGCGGGTCTTTATGTCGGGCCGCAGTATCAGGCGATCTATCACTATCTCAATGGTGTGCTTTTTCTTTTTATCGAGCGCGGGCGCGTCGTCGAGGTCGTATACCTCGCCATCTATGCGGGCGCGCACGTAGCCCTCGCGGCGCATGCTCTCCAGCACGCGCGCATGTTCGCCCTTGCGGGCGCGCACGACCGGCGCGAGTATCTGGAGTCGCGTGCGCTCGGGCAGCGCGGTTATCTGATCGACCATCTGATCGACGGTCTGCTGATTGATCTCGCGGCCGCACTTGGGGCAGTGAGGGGTGCCTATGCGCGCGTAGAGCAGGCGCAGGTAGTCATGGATCTCGGTAACGGTACCCACAGTCGAGCGGGGATTGCGGCTGGTGGTCTTCTGGTCGATCGATATAGCGGGCGACAGACCGTCGATATAGTCGACGTCAGGCTTTTCCATCTGGCCCAGGAACTGGCGCGCATACGACGACAGCGACTCCACATAGCGCCGCTGGCCCTCGGCGTATATCGTGTCAAACGCCAGCGACGACTTGCCCGAGCCGCTCAGGCCCGTAAATACTATCAGCTTGTCGCGCGGTATCTCTATGTCAATGTTTTTCAGGTTGTGGGCGCGCGCGCCCTTTATGACTATCGTTTGACGCATAATTACTCTCCTCAAATAGTGCGGTCTGGGCCGCTTTTGCTGCGTCGGGGTCTGGTCGTGGTGCTGCGCATCCAGGCCGCGCATCGTTGAACGCGTCGACTGGTTTGCGCCGGCTGCCGGGGCGGTAGCCTAAGCGTTACTACGATGCGAGCGCCGCAAGTCAGTGGCGTTGGCTTGAATGGGCGTAACGCCGCATGGAGGCAGCGTTGGCGTGGCTGTACTGCCAAAGTCGGTTGCCGTTGACAGTTACGTTAGCTTGACTGTGCCGCCAAAGCCGGTAGCAGTTGACAGTTACGTTAGCATAGCTGTGCCGCCAAAGTCGGTAGCAGTTGACAGTTACGTTAGCTTGACTGTGCCGCCAAGGCCGGTTGCCGTTTACAGTCACGTTAGCGTGACTGCGCCGCTAAAGTCGGTAGCCGCAGGCAGTAGCGTTGGCGTGGCCGTGTCGCCAGAGCCGGTAGCCGCAGGCAGTAGCGTTGGCGTGGCCGTGTCACCAGAGCCGGTAGCCGCAGGCAGTAGCATTAACGTGGCTATGCCGCCGGAGCGGGTAGCCGCAGGCAGTAGCGTTAACGTGGCTATGCCGCTGGAGCGGGTTGCCGTTGACAGTTGCATTAGCGTAGCTATGCCGCCAAAGTCGGCTGTCGTTGACAGTAGCGTTAGCGTAGCTGTGCTGCCGGAGCCGGTTGCCGTTGACAGTTACGTTAGCATGACTGTGTCACCAGGGCAAGTTACCGCAGGCAGTAGCATTAACGCTGCAGTGCCGGTAGCGCCGGCCACGCACGCCAGTAGTTCAAGCGCTGCCATGCCAGCAGTGCCAGCCCCCGCAAGGCGGACATGTAAGTTCGAGCCGCGCTGTACGTCAACTGCGCTTGCGACGACTGCGCTTGCGGGGCTGGGTGGGTTGTGCGGGCACGGCCTCGCCGCGCAGCGCCATCAGCTGGTCGCGCAGCTTGGCGGCGCGCTCGAAGTCGAGATGCGCGGCGGCGTCGAGCATCTGCTCTTCCAGCTTGTCTATCGCCATGTTGCGCTCGTCGTCGGTCATTTCCACGGTCTGGGCGGCGTCCTGCTCGGGCGGGCGCGAGACTTCCATCAACTCGCGCACTGCCTTGCGCACTGACTGAGGCACTATGCCGTGCTGCTCGTTGTAGGCCATCTGGATGCTGCGGCGGCGGTTGGTCTCGCTGATTGCGCGGAACATCGAGTCGGTCACGTTGTCGGCGTACATTATTACGCGGCCATCGACGTTTCGGGCGGCACGGCCTATGGTCTGTATGAGCGACGTCTCAGAGCGCAGGAAGCCCTCCTTGTCGGCGTCGAGTATCGCGACCAGTCCGACCTCGGGCAGGTCAAGGCCCTCGCGCAGCAGGTTTATGCCCACCAGCACGTCGTATTCGCCCAGGCGCAGCTCGCGCAATATCTTAATGCGGTCGAGCGTGTCGACGTCGGAGTGCATGTACGTGACCTTGATGTCCATCTCCTTTAAGTACTCGGTCAGGCTTTCGGCCATGCGCTTGGTCAGCGTCGTGACCAGCACGCGGCGATGCTTGTCGACCTCGTTGCGGATTTCGCCCAGCAGGTCGTCGACCTGGTTTTTGGCGGGACGGACGGATATCTCGGGGTCTATGAGGCCGGTCGGGCGGATTATCTGCTCTACTATCTGTTTGGTGCGCCCCAGCTCATACGGGCCGGGGGTAGCGCTGGTGTATATCGTCTGACCGACCTTTTGCTCAAACTCGTGGAACTTGAGCGGACGGTTGTCGAACGCCGACGGCAGCCGGAAGCCATAGTTGACCAGTTCCGACTTGCGCGCGTAGTCGCCGTTGAACATTGCGCGTATCTGAGGAACGGTCACGTGCGATTCGTCTATGAACAGTATGAAGTCGTCCGGGAAGTAGTCCAGCAGCGTGAACGGCGCTTCACCGGGTTGACGGCCGTCGAAGTATCGCGAGTAGTTCTCTATGCCCGAGCAGTAGCCTATCTCGCGCATCATCTCTATGTCGTAGCGGGTGCGCTGTTCTATGCGCTGAGCCTCTATGAGCCTGTCGTCGGCGCGGAACTCCTCGACGCGCTTGGCCAGGTCCTGCTCTATCTGTTCTATGCCGCGCTCCATCGCGTCGCGGTTGGTCACGTAGTGCGACGCGGGGAATATCATCACATGGTTCAAGTGTTCCTGCACGGTCTGGGTAGTGGGATCGATGTGGGATATGCGGTCGATCTCATCGCCGAAAAACTCAACGCGCACCAGGTGTTTTTCGCTGCCGGCGGGCATTATGTCGACCACCTCGCCGCGCACGCGAAACGCGCCGCGCTCCAGCTCAAAGTCGTTGCGCTCGTACTGTATGTCGACCAGCCGGCGCAGCAGCTCATCGCGATCCATTTGCATGCCCTCGCGCAGCGACACCGACATATCGGCGTACTCCTTGGGATCGCCCATCGAGTAGATGCAGCTGACCGAGGCCACGATTATCACGTCGCGGCGCTCGCTGAGCCAGGCGGTGGCGCTGTGGCGCATGCGGTCTATTTCGTCGTTTATCGCGGCATCCTTTTCGATATAGGTGTCTGAAGAGGCGATGTAGGCTTCGGGCTGGTAGTAGTCGTAGTAGCTCACAAAGTAGCCCACCGCGTTCTCGGGAAAGAATTCGCGGAATTCCTCGGCCAACTGCGCCGCCAGCGTCTTGTTGTGCGCGATCACCAGTGCCGGGCGCTGCAATTGCGCTATCACATTGGCCATTGTAAACGTCTTGCCCGAACCGGTCACGCCCAGCAGCACCTGGTCCTTCATGCCTGCGCGCACGCCCTGTACCAGCGCTTCTATCGCCTGCGGCTGGTCGCCGGTGGGACTGTACTGCGAATGCAGTCTGAATTCCATTTGACTCTCCCTTCCGTCTGTCAAAGGGCGCGGCCGATCAAGCCCGCGCCCGCCATGCTCAGCATCATGTCAAAGCCCGCGCAGCGGCGGGCATGTACCGCATTGTGCGGCGTTCGCTTCATATAATACCACAAAACCGTCCGGCCTACAATCTGACCAGCGTGTCGCCGCAAAACTTGACGTTGTGTTCGCATTTTGATATAATGTGTATTGGCACATAGGAATATGCGCGGACAATGAACTGTCATAAAATGGAAAAGATGTAAAGTCCGTGCAAGTTTTTTTGGCCTATTTGATTGAAGCGCTATCGCCGGTAGCACTTATGTGGTATACTAAAGTACAGTTTGTGTCGAACCGCGTCGCGTGCGGCGCGGGCCGGCGACTGTATGAGGGATGGGATATGGCGGATAAGCGCATAGTGCTGGCGTCGAGCTCGCCCAGGCGGCGCGAGCTGTTGGGTCGGCTGGTCAGCGGATTTGAGACGGAGCCGGCGCGCTGCGCGGAGGATGCGCAGGGCAGTCCGGCGCGCGTGGCGCTGCAACAGGGGTATGACAAGGCGCTGGACGTATACGGGCGCAACCGCGACGCGCTGGTGATAGGCGCGGACACGCTGGTGGCGCTGGATGGGCGGATATTGGGCAAGCCCTGCGACGCGGCGGACGCGCGGGCGATGCTGCATGCGCTGTCGGGGCGCGCGCACAGCGTGTTTACGGGCATGTGCGTGGTATCGGCGCAGGGGTGTGCGGTGCGTCTTGACGAGACGCGCGTGCGCTTCAGAGAGCTGACGGACGAGTTGATAGACGCGTACGTGTCGACCGGCGAGCCGTTGGACAAGGCGGGTGCGTATGGCATACAGAGCCTGGGCGGAGCGCTGGTAATGGACGTGTGCGGCGATCTGGACAGCGCGATAGGTTTGAACGCGCGCGGGCTGGCTGAGCTGCTGGAGCAGTTTGGCGTGGCGGTTCGGCCGTATGCGGGTTCGGATTGGGCGCGATATGCGCGATACTGGGCGAGCGCATGCGGTTTGGCGCGCGGGTGATGCAGATGAGCGCGAGGCGCAATTTCAGGCGCGCGGGGCGCGTCGCTTAGATTGCAGGAGGATGCGGCTGTGGCAAACAAAGGAAACGATGATAAGCTCAACGCGGGTGTGTCGGGCAAAGAGGCGGACGGCACAGGCGATGAGTTGAAATACAGCGCGCGCGCACGCGCGTCAAAGACGGCGCCCGAATTCCGAAACGCCGAGCCGGATGAGCCGGATCTGGATGAGAGCTATTACGGCGAGGACATAGACCGCGACTTTGACGCGCTGCCGCCCGAGGACGAGGACACGACGGTGGTTGCGCCGCCCGAATCCGAATCGGAACAGCCGGAGGCGGCCGAAGCGCCGTCAGCTGAGGCCGAATCGGATGCAGGCGAAGCGCCCGAGCCTGAGACGCCGCCCACGCGGGTAGCGCGCGGCGACGACGCGCGGCGGGGTAGGCGCGTCAAGCGCAGCGAGTCCAAGCGGCGCAGTGCGCGTGGCGAGCGGCGGTCACGGCGCAGTGCGGTCGGCGCGCTGTTGATATCGGCGAGTTCGCTGGCGCTGGTGGTGATACTGGCGCTGAGCATAACGGGCAATTCGGGAGTGGTCACGGGCACATTGGGTTCGGTGTTGGCGCCGGTGCAGGGCGCGGTCAGTGCGGTGACCAGTACGCTGCAAAAGACGTTCAATTCGTTCAGCTACAATAAGGAGCTGGAGCAAGCCTATAACGAGGCGATGGAGGAACTGGCCACGGTACAGGTGCGCACGGCGCGCTATGACGAGGTCGTCGCCGAAAACGAGCGGCTGCGCTCGCTGATGGAAAACTACGAGAAGTACAGCCAGTACGATCCGATATTCGCGCGCGTAATAGGCAAGGATACCGGAAACTGGTTCAATAACTTTACCATAGACAAGGGCTCGGCCAACGGCGTAGTCGAGAACATGACGGTTATGAGCGCGGATGGCGTGGTGGGGCGCGTAGTCGAGGTAGGTCTGGACTATGCCAAGGTCATGGCGATAATCGATGGCTCCAGCGGCGTGGCGGCGCTTATAGAGCGCAACCGCGACAACGGCGTCGTGCGCGGCATGGTGGACGACACCACTGGCGACACATTGCTTCAGATGAACTATCTGCCCGACATAAACGACGTGCGCACCGGCGACACGGTGCTGACCAGCGGATTGGATGGCGTGTTTATAAAGGGCCTGCCGATTGGCACGGTCACTCAGATAAGCCGCCAGTCGTCGGGGCTTATGCAGTACGTCGTGATAACGCCGTTTGCGGACTTTGAGCATATCGAGGAAGTGATACTGCTCAAGCCGCAGCAGTGAGTGCGGGGAGTGAGTCTATGCTGGCAAGATTCAAGTGGCTGATAGCGGCGGCGTGCTTTGTGATACAGTACACGGTGCTGCCGATGATACCGGCAATTGAGCTGTACCCGGATGTAGCGCTGGCGGGCGTGTGCACGCTGGCGTTGGTGTATGGGCCGGGCGTGGGCATGTTTTACGGGCTTTGCGTGGGTGTGCTGGCGGGGTCGCTGTTTACGCTGTCGCTGGCGCGCACGGCGTTGACGTATTCGCTGCTGGGGCTTATATGCGGGTTGCTGAGCAACCGCGCGCGCGCGAGCAAGCTGGCATTGCCGCTGATTGCGGTGGGTGTGGCGCAGGTGCTGCGCCAGGGCGTGGACATAGCGTATCTGATGCTGTCGCGCGCTCACTTTGACACGTTTACGCTGATATCGCGGCTGAGCGGCTCGGCGCTGCTCACGGCGCTGTGCGCGCTGCCGCTTTATTGGATAATGTACCATAGCAACTTCAAGTACCGTGTGATAGGCAAACGCGTGGGCACATAGGGCCGCGCGCAGGTGCATGACTGCCCCGACGCACGGCGGCGTCGGAGGTGCTCGCTGCCAGACCGGGCCGGGTGGCCTGTTTCGGATAGGATGTGATTAAGATAAAAAGCCAAAAGGGCAACAGGGCGCGCAGCCGCTTCGTCATCGCAGTAGTGATTGTGATGTTCTGCGCGCTGTCGCTGCAATTGTACAATCTTCAGATAGTGCAGGGCGAGAGCTACACCGAACTGGTCGAGGAGAAAAAGACCAAGACCAAGACGGTAGTGGGCCAGCGCGGCAGTATACTCGACGCCAACGGCATACCGCTGGCCACTGATCAGAAGTGCTATAACGTCTGCTTCTATCGCGACCCCAACCGCAAGAGCGATGAGGACCGCGAGGCGTATACGCAGGTGTTGCTGAAAGTCATAGACATAGTCGAGGCCAACGGCGGCGAGACGATAGACGAGTTCTGGCTCACGCGCGACGAGACGACCGGCGAGTGGATATTTGATACCGGTACGTCGCTGGCCAGCGCCGCCGCCAAGCGCGAGGAACAGTGGCGCGCCAATTTTGCGCTGCAATACACGCCGCTGGAAAAGCTGTTCGATACGCTGTGCAAAAATTATTCGATACCCGACGATCTGACCGAGGAGGAGAAGATACAGGTATTGGCGCTGTGGCAGGAATCGCGCATGAAGAACTTCCTGGCCGAGCCCGTCACGATTGCTTACAGCGTGAACCTGAAGACCGTGGCCGAAATAGAGGCGCTGACCAGCGAACTGGACGGCATATCCATCGAGGAGAGCACCACGCGCGTCTATCCGCGCGGCTCGCTGGCGTCGCATGTGATAGGCTATGTCGGCGCGATAAGCTCCGAGACCGCGCTGGCCGAGTATCAGGAGAAGGGCTATTCGTCCGACGCCAAGGTCGGCATAACCGGCATCGAGTACTCGATGGAGGATCAGCTCACGCCCAACATATCCTACCGTCAGGGCACGCGCGTGGTCGAGGTAAACTCACTGGGCAAGGTCATACGCGAACTCAGCTACGAGGAGCCGATAGACGGCAACTCGGTCATGCTGACGCTGGATACGCGCCTTCAGTCGGTGCTGGAGACCGCGCTCAAGGAGAACATAGAGATAATCAATCAGGAACAGCAGGAGCTCTACGAGTCCGAAAGCTGGCAAAACAAAAATGCCAAAAAGCTCGAGGCGTTGGATGGCAAGGAGCTGCAGTTTGCCGAGACCGGCGCGGCGGTCGTTATGGATCCCAACAGCGGCGCAGTATTGGCGATGGCGAGCTATCCCGACTATGACCTGAACTGGTTTGTGTCGGGCACCGACAACGACAAGATACAGGAGGTCATGACCGACGAGCGCAGTCCGATGTTCAATCGCGCGATATCGGCCAAGGATACCCCGGGCTCGATATTCAAGATGTGCACGGCGCTGGCGGCGCTGATGGAGGGCGCGGTCACACCCGATGAAAAGATAGACGATATGGGTGCGTTCACCGGTCTGGATACGACGCACCAGCCCAAATGCTGGATATATCCCAACTACGCCAGCCACAGCAACCAGGACGTCGTGGCGGCAATAAAGAACTCGTGTAACTATTATTTCTACACTGTGGGCCTGCGGCTGGGGTCGACTAACCTGAGCAAGTGGGCGGCGCGGCTGGGCCTTACCAGCAAGACCGGCATAGAGCTGCCCAGCGAGGCGACCAGCTTTGTGGGCAATCAGTCGACGCTGTACGATTCCGACCGGGCGATAAGCGACCAGAATACCTCCAAGCCGCAGTACGCTGCCAACCGCATAAAGGCGCTGCTGCGCACTGTCGGCGAGGACATGCAGATTACATACGATGAGGACCGCCTGGATCGCGTTGCCAAGGAACTGCTGGACATAGTCAACGAGGAGGCCACCAAATCGACATGGCCGGCGCGCATAAGGACGATATTGTTGCAGGAGATGAACCTGACCAACGAGTACATAGCCAAGCGCGCGCTGGGCACGACGATACAGAGCTACCTGAACGATCTGAAGTGGACCGATTCCGAGACGATAATGTGCGCGATAGGCCAGTCGATAACTCAGGTCACGCCTATCGCGGTGGCGCGGTACATATCGGCGCTGGCCAACGGCGGCACGGTCTACGACGCGCAGATAATCGACAAGATAATCTCGCCCACCGGTGAGGTCATACTGGACAAGCAGCCGGTCGTCGCCAGCACGATAGACGACACCAGCGGTTTCCTTGAATACATAAAGAGCGGCATGCACTCGGTGACGTCGGTCGAGGACGGCGGCACCGCGGCCAAGTACTACGAGGACAGCAAGTACAAGGACGTGATCTGTGCCAAGACCGGTACTGCGCAGACTACGTCGCTGATAGACCTTGAGAACAAGAGCTGGCATGTGGCGTTTGCGCCGATTGACGATCCGCAGATAGTGGTCGTGGTGTACATACCCAACGGCTATGCGGGCGGCCTGAGCGCATACACCTGCCGCACGGTCATCGACTACTACCTTGACCGCGAGAACCTGGTAACGCAGGATATAGTGCCCGACGCCGGCGCGCTGGCGCCGTAGTGCGGAGGAAAGCATGGGCAAGAGCATAGTGATAGTGTCGGGACGCGGAGGCGCCGGCAAGACGGCCGTGACTGCGCATCTGGGCACAGCGCTGGCGCGGCGCGGGCAGAACGTGCTGCTGGTTGACGCCGACGTCGGCATGCGCAGCCTTGACCTGGCGTTGGGGCTGGAGAGCCGGGCGGTGTTTGACCTTATGGATGTAGTGGACGGCTGCGCGCTGGGACAGGCCATAGTGCATGACGGCGCGCGGCCGGGGCTGGCGCTGCTGGCCGGCGCGCAGCTGCGCGACAGCGCTGAGTTGACGCCCGAGGTTATGCGCGAGCTGATCGACCGCGCGCGCGACATGTTTGACTGGGTGCTGATCGACGCGCCGGCCGGGGCCGGGCATGGAGTTCAGTGCGCGTGTGCGGGCGCGCAGTCGGCGCTGATCGTGCTGGAGCCGGATGCGCCGGGCGTGCGTTCAGCGCAGCGGCTGGCGGGGCTGCTGGCCGGATATGGCGTTGCGTCGGCGCGGCTGGTGCTCAACCGAGTGCGGCCGGGACTGGCGCGCGCAGGGCTGGAGGTAAGGCCGGATGCGGTGCGCGATGCGCTGGAGCTGGATGTGCTGGCGCTGTTGCCTGAGTCGACTGAGGTGCGGCGCGCAACGCTGAGCGGCGTACCGCTGGACGCGCGCGGAACCGCCGGACGCGAGTTTGACGCGTTGGCGCGCCGGTTGCTGGGCGAAGCGCCGCCGCCCGAGCTGGAACATGGCACGCGGCTGGGACGCGGGCTGGGCGCGCTGCGCGGCGCTGTCCGGCCGCATACTACGTAGGGCGTTTTGCCCGGGCAAGGAGCATTACCAATGGGAGCCAAACGATCAAAGACGATGTTCATAAAGCCGCGCGCGCGCATGTTCCGGTATTTCGACTGGACGCTGCTTTTGTGTATGCTGGCGCTGATTGCAATAGGCATAATGTCGATAGCCGAAGCCACTGCGACGCCGGTCACCGACGAGAACGCGTCGCTGCTGGACATACTCAGCCAACAGTCGCTGTACTATCCGCGTTTGCAGCTGATATGGGCGCTGGTGGGGCTGGTGTTGACGGGCGTGGTGCTGACGGTCAACTACAAGTTCATAGCGTCCAAGACCAACTGGATATACTGGCTCAATATAGCTATGCTGGTGTTCGTGCTGCTGGGCGAGCGCGGGCGCGGCAACATGGCGGGCTGGTTCCGGGTGGGTTCGCGCACGATACAGCCCTCTGAGATAGCCAAGCTGGCCATAATACTGGGCCTTGCGCGGCGGCTGGCGCTGCTGGACAAGCCTGTATCCACGGTGCGCGAGCTGGGCTCGCTGATACTTTATATCAGCATACCGCTGGTATTGATCTGTGCGCAGCCCGACGTGGGCACGGCTTTGGTGTACGTGTTCATATTTGGGTTCATGCTGTTCATGTCGGGCATAAAGCTCAAGCTGTTTTCGGGGCTGGTGGGACTGGGCATAATCGGCATAATCGTGGCGGGCCTGGTCATGATGCAGTCGGGCGGCTTCCGACTGGAGCGCATACTGGTGTTCCTGGGTTCGGAGAACGTGTCGAGCGATGCCGCGACGCAGACCACCAACGCCAAGATGGCTGTGGGTTCGGGCCAGCTGCTGGGCAAGGGACTGTTCAAGTCGGGTTCGATGAGTCAGCTGGGCTATATACCGGACGACCATACCGACTTTCTGTATGCGATTACGTGTGAAACGTTTGGGTTTGTCGGCGGGATTACGGTCATCGTGTTGTACTTTATAATGCTCATGCGCATGTTGTCGCTGAGCCGCAAGATAGAGGACAAGTTTGCCAGCATGGTGATAGTGGGCGTCATGGCGATGCTGCTGTTCCACGTGTTTGAGAACGTGGGCATGGTTGTGGGCCTGATGCCGGTCACGGGCATACCGCTGCCGTTCATGAGCTATGGCGGATCGAACCTGTTGACCAACATGACCAGTGTTGCGATAGTGCTAAATGTATCGATGGTATGCCGCTACCGACAGGAGCTGCGCCGGCGCAAGCAGGAGCGCGCCGCGCTCAAATACGCTGAGACCGAAAAGCAGTCGGCCTGACCTGCGTGGCATGTGCGTCATATCTTCAAGATAGCAATGCCGGAACGCGCCGTGAAGCGGTTGAATCATTTCGCGTTCCGGCTCATATTATCTCTGCGAGGAGTGATAATATGGCTATCGAACGCAACGGCGATACGGTAATCAGGGTGTACACCTCCAATATGCCGCCCAGCGACGCGCCCGACGAGGCGCAGTACGTGCGGCGTGCAGGCCGTGCGCAGGCCGGAACGCGCCGCGTGCCGGTGGGGCGCGTGGCCGGGTTCAAGGCGGCGCTGCGGCGAATGCGGCGTCAGACGCAGACCGTGGCCCAGACATCCGCCGCGTCCGAAGAGGCGCGCGCATGGGTGGGCGTGCATGGCGGCCAGAGCGGTGCGGGCGACACCAAGGTCTGGGTAAAGCCCAGGCCGCGACACGAAGCGCCGAGGTCAACGCCGGATACAGACAAGGCCGACGTCGCGAGCGTGCGCAGACATGCGCTCAAGCGGCGCCTGAGCGTGCGCCACGGCGCGAGCCGGCGCGGGACCGCGGGCCGGCAGGGCATGAGTAGACAGGGTGCGGGCCGGCTGGCGCGGGAAGCGCTGGTGGTGTGTGCGGTGCTGATGTGCGTGGCGTCGCTGAAGGTTTTGCCGTTTGGCTGGGCGCAGCAGGCCACGTCGGTTATGGCCAGCGCGGTCAATATGAGCGTTGACCTGGATAAGACGCTGGGCCAGTTGCAGTTTGTGCGCGAGGTCATACCCGATAGTGCGATGGTGTTCTTCAGCGGCGAGAGCGGTTACAGCGCGCCGTTTGAGGGCGAGATAACCCATTCGTTCAGCGAAGACCAGCCGTGGCTGGAGTATCTGGGCGACAGTCAGGCGGTCAACTGCGTGCGCGCGGGCAAGGTGACGCAGCTCGAACAGGGCACGGCGGGCGACTGGGCGGTGCGCGTCGATCACGGCGACGGGCTTGAGAGCATTTACGCATTTCTGAGCGAAGTCAACGTGCGCGAGGGCGACAGCGTTGCGGGTGCGCAGCAGTTGGGTCGCGCCGATGGACAGAGCGGCGCGCGGATATACTTTGAGATGCGGCTGAATGGCGAACCGGTCGATCCGACGACGTATCTGGGTGCGGACTGATGGCACGCGGGTTAGTGAGTGCGTTCAGGGCGTTCTTTAAGCGCGAATTCGCGCCGATAGACTATGGAGACGCTGAAGATGCCGGCGCTGAGGTACACGAGTACGATTTGACAAGCGAACGGCTGGCACGGCTGGATGCGGCTGAAGCCGGCGTCGCGCTGGTACAGCCCGATAGATCTACGGCCGGCGCGGTGCGGCGCGGCGAGGCAGAGGCCAACGCATGCGTTCCAATTGCGGGCAATGCCGGCAGGCCGGTGCGCTCTGGCGGCGGCCGATTGGCGCAAGGTGCAAACGCCTCGGATGCGTATAACTCCGGCAATCAGGTCGTGCGCTCTGGCGGCGGCCGATCAGCGCAAAGCGCAAACGCCTCGGATGCGTATAACTCCAGCAATCAGGTCGTGGGCTCTGGCGGCGCTCGATCAGCGCAAGGTGCAAACGCCTCGGATGCGTATAACTCCAGCAATCAGGTCATGCGCTCTGGCGGCGCTCGATCAGCGCAAGGTGCAAACGCCTCGGATGCGTATAACTCCAGCAATCAGGTCATGCGCTCTGGCGGCGCTCGATCAGCGCAAGGCGCAGAGGCCTCGGCATATACTACCAGCGGGCAGTATGTGCGTTCCGCAGACCGCCATACGGCCCGGGCCGCAGCCGACGGCCGCAAATCGACCTCGACAGGGACGAGGCAGGACAATGCGTCCAGCGCGAAGCATGTTCGTGAACGCGTACCGCTGATAGCCCGGGGCAGCTTTGTGTCGGTACATCCGGCGCTCCTGGGGCTGGTAGTGCTGGCGCTGTTGCTCGGGCAGGGGCAGCTGATGGCGCTGACGGTTGCGGCGCTGGCGGTGCACGAGTTGGCGCATATTGCGTGTGCGCGCGCGCTGGGCGTGCCGCTTAACCGGCTCAGACTGACGCCGCTGGGCGCGGCGCTGGAACTCGATCCGAGGCTCATGACGCCCAGACAGGAGGCGCTTATCGCCGGCGCAGGGCCGTTGGCCAGCGTGATTACGGTGGGCGTGCTGTGCCTGTTGATGGGGCATGGACTGAATGATGCGCTGCTGCGCGATGCGGCGGGCATAGCGCTGGCTCTGGCGCTGTTCAACCTGATGCCGGCATCGCCTCTGGATGGAGGGCGACTGCTGCACGCGTATGCGCGCGGGCGGCTGGGTGAGCGGCGGGCTGGCGACGTGTGCGGCGCGCTGGGCATGGGATTGGCGGTACTGCTGATGGTGGGCGTGCTGCTCAGTGCATTTAGCGGGGTTATACCGCTTATGCTCATGGCGGCGTCAATCAGCATGTTTACGCTGGCGGCGGGCGAGTTCCTGGGCGATGCGCAGACCGCATGGCAGCTGGCGTGGCGCCACTGCGACGAACTGGGGCGGGGCGCGTGTCTGCCGGTGCGCGTGATCGCGGTTGACGGGAGCACGCCGGCACGTGCGCTGCTGGGCAAGTTGCGGCGTGGTGCGACGACTGTGTTCCGCGTGACTGACGACCGGATGCGCTGCCTGGGCGAGATCGGCGAGGCTGAACTGATATCGCGCTGCGTGGATTCGCCGGATGTGGAAATTCGACGGCTGGTGGCGACACCGGGCCGATGACTGGAGGCGGGCCGCATATGCGGCCCCGGATGATGTTATGCATAGTATACAACAGATACTCGACCGATTCGAGGCGGTGTGCCTCAACTGGAACCTGGGCATGCGGGTGATATCACCTGATGGCAAGCTGTTGGGCGGCGCGAACACCTGCGCATTGTGCGAAAGGTGCAGTGCGCGGCGCGACTGCCGGGATGCGCTGTATGCGGGCAATATAAGTGCGCAACTGGGCATATCGTATATACATAGGTGCATGTTGGGTGGGGTGCTGTTTTCGGGCACGCTGGTCGAGGGCGACAGCGTGCGCGCGCACATAGTGCTGGGGCCGTCGCGGATGTGGGAGTGGGACGACTACGCGCGCGAAGAGCTGCATGAGAACTGCGCACAGCACCCCGAACTTGTGCGCGACATGACCATGAGTCAGGCTGAGGCGGCGTTCAGCGCGCTGCCGGAGCTGAACTGCAAGCAGGCGCGCGACATTTGCCAGTTGTTGTTTGACATCTGTGCGGCGATATCATGTGAGGAAAACTACCTGTCGCGGCAGCGCGACACGTATAACCAGCAGGCAGAGCTGTTCGGCGTGGTCGAGAGCGAAAAGAGCAATGCCGCGCCGGGCGGCTATCCGCTGAACATCGAACAGGAGTTGCTCAGGCGGGTGCGCGTGGGCGACAGGCAGGGTGCGCGCGCGATACTCAATGAATTGCTGGGGCATATACTATACGATACCGGATGCAATATAGAGATAATGAAGGCGCGCTCGCTGGAACTGGTGGTCATGATATCGCGGGCGGCGGTTGAGGGCGGTGCGGAGCTGAACCGGCTGCTGGGCATGAACTACAACTTTATAAGCGAACTGAGCGGATTCGAGGCGTTTGACGAGATCTGCCTGTGGCTTATAAAGGTGCTGGACAAGTTTATGGACACGGTGTACAGCACGCGCGCCACGCCCAACATGCTGTTGCTGCGGGGAGCGGTCAGCTTTATACGCGAGAACTATGCGCGCAACATAGTGTTGGACGAAGTGGCGGCCAGCGTACATATCAGCCCATATTATCTGAGCCATCTGTTTCGGGAAGAGCTGGGCATAACGTTTATCGAATACCTGACGCGCACGCGCGTAGAGCGCGCCAAGCAGCTGCTCAGCGCGGGAGGCATGAGCGTAAGCGATGTAGCGCGGGAAGTGGGCTATGACGATGCGGGGTATTTTTCGCGAGTGTTCAAGAAGCTGACCGGACGCACGCCGGCGGCATATAGAAAGCCATAGCAAAGTCCGGAACGCCTTACAAGAGCATGCCGCAGTGTGTGCTGCCGGCGCTTCACTCTCAGTTAGCGGCCGCATGACAGGCGCTTCACGCAGGTATGCAAGTGACGCAGAAAAGCAATGACCCAACCCGAGCGCGCCGCGCATGTGGTTGGGTCATTTGGGTGTGCGCGCAGTGTAACAGGCACGATGGAAAGCCGCCGCGCAAAATCCGGTGCACGTCTGAGCAAATGCTGATGGGCATTTGAGCGACCGGCCAGAGGGCATCCAAAGGCATCTGTCGCCGGCAATATCGATATTAATGTCATATCGGAAAATTGGCATGGCTTGAGCCAACAAGTATGCAAGTGACACAGAAAAGCAATGACCCAACCGGAGCGCGCCGCGCATGTAGTTGGGTCATTTTGGTGTGCGCGCAGTGTAGCAGGCACGATGGAAAGCCGCCGCGCAAAATCCGGTGCAAAGTCTGAACGAATACAGACTTGCATTTGAGCGACCGGCCAGAGGGCATCCAAAGGCATCTGTCGCCGGCAATATCGATATAAAACGTCATGTCAGAGATCGGCGTGTGTTAATGCAACTAGTACGCGAATGGCACAGCAAAGCGCCCCAACCCGGGCGCACTGCGCATTGGGTTGGATCGCATATGGCGTGCGAACAGTATCTACTGGTACAATCAGATACCGCTTAATGTTGCGGCGCGCCGTGCGCGGCCAGGAACCCCGCGCCCCGTGCGATTATCTGTACGGCCATTGTGGCCATGTCGTCTACGCTTATCAACATGCCCTCGCTCATCCAGCGCTCAAGCAGACCGATGCAGCCGCCGCTTACAAATGAGTAGTAATACTCCAGCTCGCGCGGCGTTGCGTCCGGGTACAGCCTGCGATACATGTCCATGTAGTGTTCGCGTCCAATGCTTATCAGCCTTGCCGCGAAGTCGCGGTCGCCATGCGGGCCTAGCGTGAACGCGCAGATATCGGCGTTGTCCTTGAGACAGCGGAATATGCCGGCAGTTATGCTGTGCAGCGCGGATTCATTCTCGCAGTCGTTGAGCAGCGGCTGCAGGGAACTGTTCAGCTCGTGCAGCATGTCGGATTCTATGCTGTCCAACAGCTGGTATATGTCGGTGTAGTGGCTGTAAAACGTGCCGCGGTTAATGCCTGCCGCCAGGCAGAGCTCCTTTACCGATATGCGCTGCGGGGGTTTCTGGCGCAGCAGCTCGGCCAGCGCGCGGCGTATCAGCAGCTGTGTGACGCGCGTCCGGTGATCGACGGGCTTCATTGACGTTCTACCTCCGTTGTGATTTCTTTTTGAAACCGCACAAAATATGTACGATATGTCTATTAACTGACATCGTGCAAATATCTGTACATTGCGTTTGCAATACATGCCAATTATAATACAGCCATACGGACAAATCAACCCTGCGTTCAGCGGGCAGTAGTACAATTCAGTGAGCTGGTTAAAGACGCGCTGTGCACATAAGAAACAGGTACTGCGGAGAAGTATTAAGTA
>DSLFC04102__coassemble_1061_pt1 | contig 19405 bp, 17 predicted proteins | sample DSLFC04102__metabat2_low_PE_005 | metagenome-assembled genome bin DSLFC04102 | reverse complement strand
CCTTTGTCAATACCTTTTTGGACTCTTTTTTCGGTTTTTTTGAACTTTTTGCCGGGAAGCACCCGCGCGTATCGCCGTCTCGGGAATCGCTTCTATATAATACGCGGCGGAATGGACCAACGTCCATTCCGCCGCTCAACATCACATTAGGCCAATCGATTCGCCGTCCGGCTCAATCCAGCTTGCCCGGCAGCGGTATCGTATCCAGACTTACCAGCGGTATGCCCCGATATTCGGTGCGCGGCTCGCCCTCTACCAGCGCGCACGCTATCACGACTATCTCAAAGCCGATCTTGTCCGCCAGCTCCAGCGCCGCGCTGATCGTGCCGCCCGTGGATACCACGTCGTCCAGGAAGCACAGCTTCTTGCCGACGAACTGCTCGTACTTCTCGCGCCCGATCCACAGCTCCTGCTGACCGTGCGTAGTTATCGATTCCACTTTGACGCCGACCGGATCGATCATGAAGCTCTTGCGGCTCTTGCGCAGCTCCAGGTAGCGCGGCTGATTCGCGCAGGTCGTTATCGCCTGCGTCAGCCCGCACGACTTGGTCTGCACCGTGACAAAGCCGTCGAACTTGTACCCCGCCAGCTTTTTGGTGAGCTCGGCCGCCGCGACGCGGTTCCACTCGGCCTCGCCCGTCATGTCAAACGAATATATCCAAAACCCATCGCCTATGTCCAACAGCGGCAACTCCACCGGATAGTCCGGAGCGAGGTGCACGGTATGCGTCTTGGGCCAGTCCATATCCCGCACCTCCTTATGCCAGACCTATGTAAGCGCCGAAGTACCGCACCAGTATGCCCACGACCATGCCCAGGAACGGATTCTTGGACCAAGCGGTCACGCCCAGCGCGATGTAGCCGCTCATCGAGTTGTCCGACGCCGACACCGTCGCCAGGTTGGGCGCAAACGTCAGCGCGAATCCTATCACCAGCAAAAAGCCCGATATGCTCTGCGCCGGCAGATAACGGCCCAGCCGGCCTACCAGACCCACCAGTATCAGTATGCCCATCAGCAGCATGAACACTATGCCGCACGCCACCGGCCACGGCGCACCCGCAGTGCCCGAGATTATCGCCTCGATTGGCGGGCCGCCGAACAGCGCGCTGGGCACGTCGGCCAGCGAGTTGATTATCGACAGATGGTCGAAGTTCTGCGAAGTGCCCGCAAGGCTGGCCGTTATGCCGCCGAACGATATGTTCGCGCCGATGTTGAGCATCATTATGCTCAGCGCGCCCAGCACCACCGTCAGGTTGAGCACGGGCTTTATCGGCTTGAAGTCGCGCCAGTATTCGCGCTTCCAGATGCGCCATTCGCCGCTCATCTCGACCGGCTTGCGGCCCTGCTCGACGACCGTCGTCAGGTCAACGCGCCGCTTCTGCAGGAACAGGAAGTCCGCCGTAGACACCGCTACCGACACGAATATCGTCCACACGACGTTATTGGCGTCGTTTATCGACAGCGCGTACGCTATCAGCGCCGACACCATCGACACCAGCGTTATGCGCTTTTCCTGCTTGAACATGTCCCAGGACACGCCCGCCAGCATAAGGCCCACGCCGCTCATCATGCCCGACACGACCGCCGTGCCCGCAAAGTCCGCAATGCGCGTTATGCCGCCGCACAGCCCCAGTATCACCATCAGCACCGTCGCCAGCAGTATCGAACTCACGTTGTTGCGCAGGTCCTTGTCCACGCTGGCCACGGTTATCGTCTCGGCCTGACTCGATATCGGCGTCACCGAACCGGTCAGCAGGTTGCCCACCGCGCCCACCAGGTACGCAAATCCTGCAGGCTTGAGCGCAAATCCGCGCGCCTGCGCGTACAGCAGCTGCGGCACGCCGTTGACTATGACCGCAATCACAGCCAGCAGGAACGGGCCAATGTTCATCCAGAATTCCACCGCCATCACTCCTCCACATAGATACCATTATCATACAACATTCGACGCCGTATTTCAAGCGTCGCGCGCGCAATTTTGAATCAGCTGTAAAGAAAAATCGGCACATGTGGTTCTATTATGTGTATTATTACAGCCAACACGTCGCGCGATGCGCAGCAGCACGTATTTGTGCCCGAATTCGTACAAAAGCATGTTGTTTATGAGTTTTACATTCTGCACATTGCTTTCTACGATAACATATGGTATAATATGTTAAAAGGTGGGATGTAAAATGTGATATATCCAACTCAATGCATCTATTGCGTTAATTCGAACGGCATCCCGGTTTAGAACCGTCACATTTGGTCCAAGCAAGCGCCCGACCCGAGCAGTCGCATTCATGCCCAAAACGACAACGTGCAGCGCACTGCTCGCATGCCGTCACCCACCAGCCCGACCAACGCGCAAATTGCAGCTGAGCCACAGGTTGGCAGTGCAGCATATGCGCAATCAGCAAACTTTCGCAATAAGGGAGGCGATACAATGCTCAGCAAAAGCGTACGTTTTTCACTGACCGTAGCGGCCATATACTTGGCCTGGGTACTGATCTCGGGCATGGCGCTCGCGTTTACGCCCATGGGTTCTACATGGATCTACGCGCTCAACGGGTTGCTGCTCGGGCTGATGCCGCTGGCATATCAGCTGACATGCGGCACACGGCCGCGCAGCCCGCAGCCAATAGCGCTGGCAGGCGGACTGACAGCGCTCATCGCAACGATACTGTGCGTCAACTACCTCGACGAGATATACGCAGGCTCGACCCGGCTTATAGCGCTGACGGCCGGGTATCTGATCGGACTATGCTGGTACGGCGACAGCAGGCGCGCAGTCGCGTTGACGGCGGTGGGCGCGCTCGTGGCGGCCGCGGTAGGCGCATGGCTGCTCTACGGCCTGCAGGGCGCATTGACCACCGGCATGGCGGCGCACTCGCTGAACATGCGCCTGCCGCTGTATTTTGCCACGGCAGTCGCCCTACTGCTGGGGCTTGCGCTGCCGCTGCCCAGGCTCGCGCGGCGCGTCACTGTGCCGCTTGCGATAGTCGCGGTACAGCTTGTCGTCATAGTCGCCGCACTGCTCGGATACAGCGGGGTCGCGCGCAACGGCTTTGTGTCATTCTGCACCAATCTCGCGCTGGGACTCAGGACCAATTACGCGTACTGCCTGTACGTCGGCATAGCCGGCATGCTGTTAAGGCAGCTGTTGACCATAGCGCTGGCCGGCAGTCCGTCCGCGTCAAAGGCCGCGCCGGCGCGCCCGGTTAGCGGTCGCCCGGCAAATCAGGCCCCGTAATCCGCCCGGCAACGCCAAACAGACCGGCCCGCTTTCTGCGTGAGAAAGCGGGCCGGTTTACTTTCAAGCATTACGCATACCGCCAGCTTGGCTAAACCTGCAGCAACGGCAAATGGCATATGCAAATCATTCCATAACGCCCGTTATAACAAACGCATTTTGAAGCATCATCCATGCGTCATTGCAAAAAAGGCTTTAAACGATGCGCTCTGTCCAGCTGCTGGGTCTTTATCCAACGGTCTGGCCCGCTTTCTGCGTGAGAAAGCGGGCCGTTAACATATCCGCACAATATCCGCACAATATCCGCGCCGGCGCGCCGCGGCTTACAGCTCCGCGCGCACCTTGAGCGCCACGTCAGGCACGTTGGTTATGACCTGCGCGCCCTCCAGCATGAAGCGCCGCATGTCGCCGGGATCGTCGACGGTCCACGGGCGCACAATTATGCCCGCCGCCGTAGCCGCGCTCATGAAGCCCGGCTCGTACAGGCTGGCATAGTGCGGATGCAGCGCCTGCGCACCCACCGCGCGCGCATAGTCCCAGTCCCGCACCATCCGACACGAGTACAACAGCCCTATCGACGCGTGTTTGTCCAGCTCGCGCACCCGCATCAGCGCCGGATGGTTGAACGACGAGTACACGATCCGCCCTTCCATGCCGAACTCGTGCACCAGGTCGACCGTGCGCTGCTCCAGGCCCTCGAATCCACGCGGATTCAGTCCGGACTTTATCTCTATGTTCAGCAGCAGCGCGTTGTCGCGCATGAACTCCAGCACCTCGCTCAGCAGCGGCGGGCGCTGGCCCATGCCGCAATCCAGCGCGCGTATCTCGTCCCAGGTGAGGTCGGCAATCTCGCCATGGCCATCAGTCGTGCGGTCGACGGTGTTGTCGTGCATGACTACAACCCGCCCATCCGCCGACAGCGACACGTCCAGTTCGATGCCGTCCGCGCCCAGTTCGGCCGCGCGTTTGAATGCCGCCAGCGTGTTTTCGGGGAACTGCTTGCTTGCGCCTCTGTGCGCCCAGATCAGCGTGTTCATATTTATTCATCCTCCTGCATTTGTTTGCCGATTATGCGAACCCTCCAGCCCCATCACAGCGGTTTGCGGGCCATGAAATAGCGCATGCTTATCCGATAGCCCGCCGCGCCGTAGAGCTGCTCCAATCCTGAATACGTATATCCTATGAACCCGCGCGCCATGCCCGCCCTGCGCAGCGCGCCGGTTGCCGCACACACCAGCGCCCGCGCTATGCCCCGGCCGCGCCGCTCGGGCACGACCGCAACGCACGCAATGCCGCCCATGCCCGCGGCCGCCTCGCCACACCCGGCTATCAGCACGCCGACCACGCGCGCCGCTTCAACGGCCAGCAGTGCCCGCCGCGCACCCGGCACATACAGCTGTGCCGGCTCGTAATAGCGCTCAAACGGAGCATGCGCCGCACGCGCGCACTCCAGCGTTGCTGCACGGTCGCGCACCTCGGCCCAACGCAATTCCACGCCGGCCGGCGCTTCATCCGAATCTGCCGCGCCATCCAGCGTCGCGCCATCCGCGCAGGACTGCCAGCCAAATTCGGCGCACATGTCGAAGCACTCGCACTCGCCCCAGGCGTGCCGGTAGCCGCGCCGCACGAAGAACTGCCGCGCAGCGTCTGCCGCGACTTGCGGCTCGCTGCCTGTCGGGGCGCGCGCTTCTCTGTCTTGCCCGGCATGCGGCTCATCTTGCGCCGCGACTTGCGACTCGCTGCCTGTCAGAGCGTGCGCTTCTCTATCTTGCCCGGCATGCGGCTCATCTTGCGCCGCGACTTGCGGCTCGCTTCCTGTCGGGACGTGCGCTTCTTCGCCTTGCTTGACATGCGGCGCATCCACTGCCGCGACTTGCGGCTCGCTGTCTGACGGGGCGTGCGCTTCTCTGCCTTGCCCGGCATGCGGCTCATCTTGCGCCGCGCCTTGCGACTCGCTGCCTGTCGGGGCGTGCGCTTTTTCGCCTTGCTTGGCATGCGGCTCATCTTGCGCCGCGACTTGCGACTCGCTGCAATCCGGGCCGCAAGGCAAAATCGACGGCACGCCGGGCAGCAGATAGTCATCGCCCGCGCCTACGCTCACTTCGGCATAGCCCTGCTCGCACAGCAGCGCCTCGCAGCGCGCAAGCAGCGCCGAACCTATGCCCTGCCGCCGCGCGCGCTCGTCGACGCACAGCATTAGCACCGTGTTCCGCCGCATCACCGCCGCGCCCATCAGCCGGCCGCGCTCGCGCCACTCCAGCACGACGTTGGCCGGATGGCCCAGCGCGGCCTCAACCGCTTCATCCGAGCGCACCGCCCAGCCAAAGTTGCGCCGAAACAGTTCCGCCAGTTCCCGCACCCGCACCCGATCCGCCGCATGCGTAATATCCATCGTGTCGCCTTTCCGCGCAAGCGCGCTCTTTTTACCATATTATAGCACAGTTTGAAGCCGCGCGGTAGTTGAATTTCAGCCCTGCGCCGCGCAATATCATGTCAACCCCGCCCTATGCCCCGATCAATTATCCGCCTTTAAATCGCCGCATCCGCCACGCGCCGCTTTAACGCCCGCGTGCGCGACGGCGCGGTTGGGTTTGGGTATAATTAGATATCATATTGGCGGAGGCGGAGTATGGGTAAATGCTATCTGTGCCCGCGCATGTGCGGCGTCGACCGGCGCACTGAGCGGGGATTCTGCGGCATGGGCGAGGCGCCGGTCATAGCGCGCGCCGCACTGCACCACTGGGAGGAGCCCTGTATAAGCGGCACGCGCGGTTCGGGCACGGTGTTCTTTTCGGGCTGCACGCTGCGCTGCATATACTGTCAAAACCACGCCATCAGCCGCGAGGGCGTGGGCGTGCCGATAGACACGGCGCGGCTGCGTACGATATTCGAGCGGCTGGTGCGCGAGGGCGCCCACAACATAAACCTGGTCACGCCCACGCACTTTCTGCCCGCGATACTGCCCGCGCTCGAGCAGCCGCTGGGCGTGCCCATCGTAATGAACACCGGCGGCTATGAGCGCGTCGAAACGCTGCGCAGCATCGAGGGGCGAATAGACGTATACCTGCCCGATCTCAAGTACTGCGACGAGCAGCTGGGCCGGCGCTTCAGCGGTGCGCCCGACTACTTCGAGCACGCCGCGCGCGCACTCAAAGAGATGGCCCGGCAGGTCGGCGCACCGGTTTACGACGCCGACGGCATAATGCGTCGCGGCATGATAGTGCGGCATCTGGTGCTGCCGGGACACCTGGGCAACACGTTCCGCGCGCTGCGCTTTATAAAGAACGAACTGCCCGCCGGCACTCCGGTGAGTCTGATGGCACAGTACACCCCGTGCGTGCCCACGCCCTACCACGAGTTGAACCGCACGCTCAGCCAGCTCGAATACGACACCGTCGTCAACGAACTGCTGCGCCTGGGCCTGACCGAGGGCTATGTGCAGGAACTGGAGAGCGCGCGCGAGGACTTCATACCGCCGTTTGAAAAGCTGGAGATATAGCGCGCCGCAGCAAACCCCCGCACGCTCCGAAGCGCGGCGCGGCCGGCGGCAATAACTTGCGCACCGTGCGGGTCGCGGTGCCGACATGCTCAGGCACTGCATGGACGCGGATGCCGATATGTGCACTGTACCGTGCGAACTGCGGTGCTGACGCGCCAAATGCGCCGCGCTGATCCGAACGCTGATATATGCGCCTAACATCGTGGGCCGCGGTGCTGACGCGCCAAATGCGCCGCGCTGATCCGGACGCTGATATATGCGCCTTACAACGTGGGCCGCGGCGCTGACGCGCCAGATGCGTTGCGCTGATCCGGACGCCGATATATGCGACTCACAGCGCAGGCCGCAGCGCTGAACAAATACAATCGCCGACACGCGCACCGCATATCAGGCACGCTCGAAGCACGGCGCGACTGCCGGCATGCGCGCCATGCAGACCGGCAATACAATCCGTTGCGGCTTTGACCTGCGAGCTGCAGCAGCCCATACCGGCGCTTTGACCGCTCACGATTTTATACGGAGGGATAACGACATGCTGACAGTTATACTGAATGGTTCGCCCCACGCCCGTGGCGACACCGCACAGCTGATAGCCGCACTGCGCTCGGAACTGCCCGGACAGGTCGAAGAGGTGCGCGCCTACTCGAACGACATCGCGCCCTGCAACGACTGCCGCTGGTGCCGCACGCACATAGGCTGCGTACGGCGCGATGGCATGCAGCGCGTGTACGAACTGCTCGAGCGCGCCGACAACGTGGTGGTTGCCTCGCCGGTGTACTATTCCGAGCTGACGGGGCGTCTGCTGGATCTGATGAGCCGGTTGCAGACCTACTACTCGCGCACGCGGTTCATGGGCGCAAAGTCACCGCTCAGCCGTCCCCGGCATGGCGCAATACTGCTGGTGGGCGGCGGCGACGGCGAGCCCGACACCGCGCTTACCACCGCGCGGCGGCTGTTGCACTGCGTGGGCGTAAGCGAGCCCGAATGCGCGATGAGCCTGCGCACCGACGAACTGCCCGCTGCACAGGATGAGCCCGCGCTCGCCGCCGCGCGTGATATCGGCCGCAAACTCGGTGAGCAGTGCGGCTGACGCGCCCCGGATGGCCGGCTCTACATTTGAGCGCTGCCCATACTGGCGTTTGTGCGCATCGATCATAATTGCCCTGCATTCGTTTGCGTTTTGCCAGCGCAAATGTCGGCAAAGCTATGATTGCTTTATGTGCACTGGCGGCACGGTTGGCCGCAACTCGCCTGGCGCGTTGCGGCGGCATGGCTTACGATACGTGCAAAGCGCTTTACGAGCATCGGCTGCGCACTGGTGACGATGCGTAATTGCGTTTGGCGCTTTCCGGCGGCATGACTTACGATACGTGCAACGCACTTTACGAACATCGGCTGTGCACTGCCGACGATGCGTAATTGCGTTTGGCGTATATCGGCGGCATGGTTGACGATAAATGCAAAGCGTCCTACTGGCACCGGCCGCGCGCTACCGACGATGTATAATTGCGTTTGGCGCTTTCCGGCGGCATAGTTTACGATACATGCAAAGCGTCCTACTGCCATCAGCCGCGCATTGCAGACGATGCGTCATTGCGTTTGGCGCTTTCCGGCGGTGCAAATCATAGCATTGCGCGCGACCAACCAGTCCATAATAACGATGTACTTATTGCCGGTGCGAAGGGCGTAGATGCCCTTGACTGCCGCGCAACAGCCCGGCCCGACGGCATGTGGCACCGGCGCGGCTGAGCACGCATTGACCCGAGGAGGCAAAATAACATGCGCAAATTCGCAGCGCTAATAATCACACTGATGCTTATGCTGTGCACGGGCTGCAGCGGGCAGACGCCTGCGCCGTCCGCGCCGCCCAGCGCCACCAGCGGACAATCGCCCGCGCCGTCCGCGGATGACGCGGTCACGCCGTCCTCGGGCACTGCATCGCCGTCAACCATGCAGCCCACCGCGCAGGGCTTTGAACTGCACGTGCTGGACGTTGGCAAGGCCGACTGCCTGCTGTTAGCGTGCGACGGCCTGTACATGCTGGTCGACACCGGCGAAAAGGAGGACGAACAGACCATACGCGACTACCTGACCGCGCAGGGCGTCACCCGGCTGGAACTGCTGGTGGCGACGCATCCCGACAAGGATCACATAGGCGGCATGCCATGGGTGCTGCGCGAATACGACGTGGCACAGGCCTGGATATGCCCGCTGAGCCGCGAGAGCGATCCGTACATGAGCATGATGGTGGCGCTGTCGGCCGAGGGCACGCCGGTCGAGCACCCCATGGCGGGCTATGCCGGCTCGTTGGGCAGCGCAACGATAGAAGTGCTGTCGCCCAACGACGCGCTGCTGGCCGACGGCGACAAGAACGAATGCTCGCTGGTATTGCGCGTGACGTATGGCCAGACGCATTTTCTGCTGATGGCCGATGCCCAGAAGGACGCCGAACAGTATCTGCTGGACTCGGGCCGCGACCTCAGCGCCGATGTGCTCAAGGTGGGCCACCACGGCTCAGACAAGGCCACGACGCGCAAGCTGCTGCGCGCAGTAAATGCCGAATATGCGGTGATCTCCGGCAACAACCCCGACAGCGATACGCTGGACAAGCTCTCGGAAGAGGGCGCAATCGTGCTGCGCACCGACGTTGACGGCACCGTCGTGTTCCGCTCGGACGGCGAGTCGATAAGCGTGCGCACGGAGCACTCGGAAGCACAGGCGGCCTGACGCGCGCCCGCAGGTAAAGCGCAGAAAACGACGCTGAAGCCGGGTTCACTGCGCGATGCGGTCAGAGCCGATATACCTGGTCATTGCTGTGCGATGTTGCCGCAGATGGCTATGCCTTGTTGTGGCCGCGCGGCGGTATGGCGAATGGTTGTACCCCATTGCAGCCGAGCGACTTCTCGGAGAACTTGCATGCTCCAGCGCGGCCGCGCGGTGGCATGGTGAACGGTTGTACTCCATGACAGTTGAGCAACTTTTCCGCAAACGAGCATACTCTATCGTGGCAGCGAGGCGGTATGACGAACGGTTGCACCCCATCGCAGTCGTCCGACTTTTCGGCAAACGAGCATGCGCCACCGTAGCCGTGCGGCGGCATGGCGAACGGCTGTACTACGTCGCAGCCGCGCGACTTTTCAGCGAACTAGCATGCTCCATCGCGGCCACGCGGCGGTATGGCGAACGGTTGTACCTTATCGCAGTCGTCCGACTTTTCCGCAAGCGAGCATGCTCCACCGTGGCCGTGCGGCGGCATGGCGAACAGTTGTACTACGTCGCAGCCGCACGACTTTTCAGCGAACTAGCATGCTCCATCTTGGCTGCGCGGCGGTACTGCGGCCGTTCGTTGACATATCATGGTTGCGCGACAGTGCCACTACTGATTAACTCGACGGCGAATGGCGTCGCGCCGTTTGGCAAACGCCATCGCGACTATGCGTGCAGTCTCCGCGCCGTCCGCTCGATGCAGCACCGCGCCGCCATCGACGGCGCCGCCATGACAAGCGCGGCAAACCAATCTTTCAACCGCGCGGCGATAATGCGCCGCGTTTACCCCTCGACCAACTACATTAAATAGAGGTGATAATAGCCATGAAATTGATGATAGCATCAGACATACACGGCTCGGCGCTGTACTGCCGCGCGATGCTGGACGCGTTTGAACGCGAAAATGCCCAGCGCCTTATACTGCTGGGCGATATACTCTACCATGGGCCGCGCAACGACCTGCCCGACGGCTATGCGCCCAAGCAGGTGATAGCACTGCTGAACCCGCTGCGCGAAAAGCTCATGTGCGTGCGCGGCAACTGCGAGGCCGAAGTCGATCAGATGGTGTTGGAATTCCCGGTGCTGGCCGACTATGCGCTCATGGCGCTGGGCGAGCGCATGATCTACATTACCCACGGCCACCTGCACGGCGAAGACAATCCCCCGCCGCTGTGCCCGGGCGACATACTGCTGTGCGGACACACGCATGTTGCGCGGCTGGCCGATCATGCCGGTTTTACATATATGAATCCCGGTTCGGTTTCGCTGCCCAAGCAGGACACCCCGCGCTCGTACATGACGCTGGACAACGGCGAGTTCACCTGGAAACGCCTGGACGATGGCCAGGCGTACATGCACCGTGCATTCGTGGTCTGAGCCACGGCGCGCACCCAAGCCGAACCATACGTGCATGCAGCGTCAAACTTGCCCGATATAACGAAATCGCCCGCGCGCTGCGTGGGCGGTTTTATTTGTATAGTGTCGCATGCCGTTCTGATGATGGCCATGGTAGCGCGCCTGTCACGCGGTCGGGCCATTTGCAGATTGCGCATTCGTGAGATTTGGCCCGATTGTGCTTCAACCTCGTTGCGGAGCATTTGCCTTTGCATGTTGTACCTTCAGGCGATTTGGCCACGTTGTGCGTCAACTGCGTTGTGGGGCATTTGCCCTTTGCATGTTGCTATTTCAGGCGATTTGGCCCCGCTATGCGTCAACCTCATTGCGGGGTGATTTGCCCTTTGCATGTTGTTCTTTCAGGCGATTTGGCCCTGCTGTGCGTCAACCACGTTGCGGGGCATTTGCACTTTGCACGTCGCTCCTTCATGCGATTTTGCCCCGCTGTGCGTCAACTGCGTTGCCGGGCGATTTGCACTTTGCATGTCGCTCCTTCAGGTGATTTGATCTCACTGTGCGCCGATCACGCTGCGGGCAATTTGCATATTTGGCATTGCAGCGCACCCCAGCTTCAACAGCAATGACATGTTATCAGGCACGACCGCACTTAACGCAACTCGGTACAGCTATTGCCGCCCGACGGTCATATGGCTTTGCGCGAAGTTAAACGCACTGCCAGGCGTCTGGCAATGCGCTCTTGATGTTGAAGCCCTTTGCATATCCGCTATGACCGTGTGTCGCCGGCGCGTCAAACGCCTGCCGCCACGCCATTTGATAGCACATACTGCCGCCACGCCGCCTCCGCTATAGGCACAGCGCTTACAGTTCAAGCCCAGATCTGTTCAGCTTAAGCTCACGCCTGGTTCAGCTGCGTTCGGCAAATTCGGCTCAGCTCCCTGCCCTTGACGGTACAACCGTGCTCAGCTGCCGGCGCAACTTTCCGCATCCTGTGCCGGCGCCGCCGCAGCCAGCGCCTTTTCCAGCGCCGCCGCGCGCTTTACCAATTCGCACATGAACTCGCCCCAGCCGGCGTCGCGCGCCTCGCCGGGCAGCGCCATGTACCCGCGCACGCACTCAAGCAGCGGCCGCGCAGTCTCGCTGAGCTGCCGGGCATTGTGTTCGGCCTGAGCGCGCTCGTCCAGCAGCGCCTCCAGCGTGGCCAGCATGTCGCATACGCGCTTCTCGCCAGTGCCGGCCCGGCGCACGCGCTCCAGCGCCGCATCCACCGGACGCGCAGTCGTGTATGGCGACGGCGGAGTCAGTCCCTGCGCCCGCAGCCGCTCCAGCACTCGCTCGACCACGTCCGGCCGACTGCGCAGCATCGCCCGGTACTTGTTCTGATAGCGCAGCATCAGCCGCTGATCGCCGCCCGACAGTCGCGTCACGCATGCGCGAACGCTCTCGCCGCTGGCGCGCGCTGTAAGTATCTGTTCAGTCAACTGTTCGGCCTCTCCGGCGTCAAACGGCGTGAACCGCGCGCGCCGCTCGCCATCGCGGTTCTGTGCGTAGTAGAAGTTGCGTATGCTGTTGGGGCGACGGCCCGTGCTCTGCGCCGTCGCCTCGAACACCTCGCGCAGTGGCCGGCCCTGTTCGCGCGCCTGCCGCGCACGCTCCATCAGCGCCGCCGTTTCCGCCTCGCTCCAGCCGGCCCTGCCCATCCTTGCCTGCATATGTCAACCACCTTTCATATACTTCTACTACAAGTATTGCTTAAATGGCCTGTCCATATACCTGTGTTGGAAAAAATATTTGCATTTATTGCGCATTTACACATCTCCGCCGGACGCCCGCCGCGCCTGCTCGCCGGCGCACTCAACGCGCTGCCCGTCAGGCTCCCTCATCGCCGTCGCGATATGGCGCATGTTCAAACTGCTCAGGCGATATGGCAAATGCAAAGCATCGACGGACATGACATGCGTGTGCGCGAGCGCCTATACCGGCTGGACACGGCAGCTTCGATTAAGGCTGCCCCGCAAGCATATACGGCAACGCCAATGCGACCGCGATGGGCCAAGCTTGCAATGCCCGCACCGCCAACAATCAATCCGACCAACTCGGCCGTGCGACAGACAGCGCTTGTCCATTTTATCGTCAGCGCGACCAACCGCATGCGCGACGTACTTGCCAGCGCGGCCAACCGCATGCACGGCGCACTTGTCAGCGCAGCCAACCGCACGCGCGGTGCACTTGCCAGCGCGGCAAACCGCACGCGCGGTGCACTTGCCAGCGCGGCAAACCGCATGCACGGCGCACTTGCCAGCGCGGCAAACCGCATGCGCGGTGCACTTGCCAGCGCGGCCAGCAGCCGCCCATCACATGCCCACTGCGTTTGCACAGCGTTGACGACAGGCTGCCATGCGCATGGCGCTAACCCGGCACAACATCCGGCTCCGAGCTGCACAGATCTATGAACGCCTTTACCGCCGCAGTCAGGTATTTGTGCTTGTGCCATACTGCGCTGAACTCGTATCTCAGCTCCACACCCTGTATCGCGCGCGCGCATACCCGGCCCGCCGCCACGTCGTCGCGCACCAGCCGCTCCGGCAGCAGCGCCACGCCCAGCCCGGCTTCGACCGCGCGCACCAGCGCCTGAGTGCTGGCGCTTTCCCAGGCCGGCTCGACTGCGTGGCCGCGCTCCTCCAGCAGCCGGTCGACCAGCGCGCGGCATGCGCTGCCCGGTTCGCGCAACAGCAGCGGTTCGCGCAACACGTCGTCCAGCGCGACCTGTTCCGGCTCGCACAGGCGGCTGCCCTGCGCCACTATCAGCGTCAGCACATCCCCGCCAAACGGCTGCGAGATCAGCTCGGGCGACACGCTCGCGCCCTCGGTCAGCGCTATGTCCAGCTCGCCGGCCATCAGCGCCTGCGTCAGTTCCTGCGCATTGGCCACCCGCGCGCGCACCCGCATGCCCGGCCGCGCGCTCATGAACCGCCGCACCAGGCCGGGCAGTTCGCAATTGCCTATCGCCGTCGTCGCCCCGACCCGCAGCACGCCAGTCGCATCCCAGTTCAGCAGCCGGCGCTCCAGCTCGCCGAACGTCTCGTCGACGTGCAGCGCGTAGCCATACAGCTCGCGCCCGCATTCGGTCGCACACAGGCCCCGGCCCAGCCGCTCGAATAGCCGCACGCCATAGTAATGCTCCATCTCCTGTATCGCGCGGCTCACGGCGGGCTGAGCTATGTGCAGCTGCTGCGCCGCGCGGGTCATGTTCATTTCCTCATATACCGCTATGAATATGCGCATGTGTCTTATCGTCATCGGACGGCGCTCCTCTCTCAGGCAGTTGGGCCGCAAAGCATATCTTATGCGATATCTCTTATGGGTTTATGATACCATTTTGCTTATTTCAATGCAACAGCAACCGCATGTCAGCCGCTGCTTTCGGCCCGGCGCAAGCTCCGTCTGACGCATGCCCGGCGCGGCCGCGCTCGCAACATGTCCGCCGTGCGCTTGCCGCGCCGACCCGACGCTGCGCCGTCACCGACGATACGCCGCCACAGATGTCACACCGCCACCAATGCCGCTGCGCCGTCACGACGATACGCCGCTACAGATGCCACACCACCCACGACGCTGCGCCGCCCTCGACGCTACACCGCCACCGACGCCGCTGTGCTGTCCCGACGATACGCTGCCACAGATGCTACACCACCCCCGACGATACACCGCCCTCGACGCTGCGCCGTCACCGACGATACGCTGCCACAGATGCTACACCACCCTCGACGCTGCGCCGTCCCGACGATACGCTGCCACAGATGCTACACCACCCCCGACGATACACCACCCTCGACGCTGCGCTGCCCCGACGCTACGCCGCCCCGGTACTACGCCCTGCCGCCGTCTCCCCATGGCAAGCCATACCTAATATGATATCGATCCGATGAAATAATAGCATTTTACATATCGCCGCACACGCGGTATCATGTTATCGAGGGGGAGATGGCATGGAACAGAAGCCCGTCGCCCGCGGGCGGCATACGCTGTGGACGCTGTTTACGTCGATGCTGTACATAAGCTCGTTCACATTCGGCGGAGGATTCGTAATAGTCACATTCATGAAGCGCAAGTTCGTAGACGGCCTGCACTGGCTCACCGAGGACGAGATGCTCGACATGACCGCGCTGGCTCAGAGCGCACCCGGCGCGATTGCCGTCAATGCCGCGATACTGGTCGGCCGGCGCGTCGCGGGCACGGTGGGCATGCTGGTGGCGGTCGCCGGCACGATAATCCCGCCGATGGTGATACTGTCGGTTATATCGCTGTTTTACGAGGCGTTCGCGCACAATCGCTGGGTCGCCGCGGCGCTGAGCGGCATGCAGGCCGGCGTGGCCGCCGTGATATGCGACGTGGTGATAAACCTGGGCAGCCGCGTAGTCAAGGAGCGCAGCGCGCTGTCCATCGCGATAATGGCGATAGCATTCGTCGCGGCGGCGGTGTTCGACGTGAACGTAATAATCATAATACTGTGCGCAGCGGCGGTTGGCGCAGCGCGCATACTCATCGAGCGCGCAAGGAGGAAGGCCGGATGATTTATCTGCAACTGCTGCTCAGCTTCATGCAGGTGGGGCTGTTCTCGGTCGGCGGGGGCTACGCCGCCATGCCGATCATACAGGCGCAGGTCGTCGAGCGCTACGGCTGGCTGACGCTGCGCGAGTTCACCGATCTGATAACGATAGCCGAGATGACTCCCGGCCCTATCGCGATCAACTCGGCCACGTTCGTGGGCATACGGCTGGCCGGACCGCTGGGCGCCATCGTGGCCACGCTGAGCTGCATACTGCCCTCGATAGTCGTGGTATCGCTTATGTCATGGTTCTACTCGCGCTACCGGTCGTCCAACGGCATGCAGTCGGTGCTGGCATGCCTCAGGCCCACGGTCGTGGCGCTGATAGCGTCGGCGGCGCTGTCGATACTGCTGTTGGTCGTGTTCGGCGAAGCCGGGCCCGGTGCAGGCGCGATCAGCTGGAGCGGCCTGGCGCTGTTTGCCGCGGCGCTGGCGCTGCTGCGCATAAAAAAGCCCAATCCGATACTGGTCATGTCGCTGTGCGGGGCGGTCAATCTGGCGCTGTACGCGCTGACCGGCGCGCAGTAGTCTGAATCGGAGTGAGCCGGAATCGGCCGGCGGCAATGGCCATTCTCCGGCGTGAGGTCGCCAGCGGCAGGGTCGCTATGATAGCGATATGCTGGCCGCGATTGCTTTGCGTCCGGCATGACACTGTTCATCGCAGCGCGCGATTGCATCGGAATGGTTGGCACGTCGCCGTTATGCCGGACAGTCCACAACATGTCTTGACATAATCGACGCAGCATTGATGCGCCAACATGTCTAAATCGGCCTGCGGCGGCGCCTGTACGGCATGTGTTTACCAGATGGCACATGTTTAGCGGCTGGCACTTTCAGCAGATGGCACATGTTCACTGGCGGGCGCATGTTTACTGTTTGGCTCATGTTCACCGGTTGGCACGCGTTCACCGGCTGGCACATGCTCACCGGCGGGCACATGTTCATCGACATGCGCATGCTCATAGGCAGGCATATTTCAGCATCAGCTGCAACGCGCATTGTTGCGTAATAATCGCATATAATAACGCCGCTGCTTTAATGCACAACAGGCCGCCGCACGGATCGCAATGTCCGCGCGGCGGCCTGTCTGCTCATTCGCCCACGCCCGCGCGCACGCCGCGGCCCAGGCTGAGCTGGCGGTAACCCCGGAAAGCGCCTTCGACGCAGTTGCACAGCATGTGCGGCTCGGTCCGCCCGACCGTGACGCTCAACAGCCGCTGCACCAGCTGCACCGGCACAAACCCCATCGCCCGGCACAGCGCGCCCAGCGCTACATACGCCGTAGGACAATGGCACAGCGCCGCGATGTACTCAGCGCCGCCATGCGGTCCTGCACCCAGCGTGTACAGCCGCGCGGCCGGTACGAGCGGCGCTCCCGGCTGCGCGACAGCGTATGCCTCCGGCCCGGCCTCTGAGCGCTGCACGCTGGAAGCTGCCGCGGTTTGCCCCGCGGTCGATTGCGCACCGAATGCCGTCGCCCGCGCGCCTGCAATCCCCGCATCAGGCGCTCCATCGGCCTCCACGTTCACCAGCGCCGCCGCGTCGGTCAGCTCGGGCGCAAGCTCGCCGGCAAACTCGCACGCCCCCCGCGCCGCGCTGCCTAGCGCAAGCACCGACGCATGGCCGTCGGTCAGCGGCGCGGCCTCGCCCGTTACTATAAGGTCGGGCGGCGCATCGAACTCGGGCAGGCGGGCCGTGCTCCAGCAGACCGTGAATCCCGCGCGGCCTATGCGCCGGGCGGCATGCGTGCCGAGCATGTCCGCGCCCAGCCGCGTGGCCAGGTACGACAGCGTCAACGCGTCCTCGCGGCTGAGCTTCTGTATCGATATCACATAATCGCGCGAATATGTGGGCAGTTGAATTGACAGCAAAAGTATCCCTCCGTTTCATCTATATTCTGTGCCTGCATCGGGCAAACTTGCGCGCTGGAATCATTTTACGGGTTTATCTGGACGAATTGGATATGGTTAATTTTATGCTTTGCGCGCGCATGGTATGAGGCGCTTTAGCGCGGCGCGCAACGCCGTGGGCATTTGTTTTCATATGTGCATGCGGCCGGCATGCATAAGGATGCCCTGCGCGCCGCGATTTGCCTGACTTGCTGAGCGTGCGACCGGCAACGCCTGCGCATGCGGCCGGCAGCATTTGCAAATATGTCCGCAACCACCGTGCATGTGTCCGATGGCATCTGTGCATACGTCCTGCACATGCCCCGCCACAGCACATGCTGCACACATCCGGCATGCAAAAAGGCGCTGTTGCAGATATCGATATCTGCAACAGCGCCCTTGTCATGCGCTATGTCGGGAATGTGACTCATTCGCATGCTCAGTGAGGCATCAGCCGCGGTTTTGCCATCGAGCCTGCCCAGCGAGGCGTCAGCCGCGGTTTTTGCCCTCGAGCCTGCTCGGCGAGACGTCAGCCGCAATTTTGCCCTCGAGCCAATCCAGCTAGACGTCAGCCGCGGTTTTTGCCTTCGAACCTGCTCGACGAGATGTCAGCCGCGGTTTTGTCCACGAGCCTGCCCGGCGAGGCATCAGCCACGGTTTTGTCCTCGAGCCTGCTCGGCGAGGCGTCAGCCGCAGTTTTGTCCATCCGTCTGCCCGGCGAGATGTCAGCCGCGGTTTTGTACACGAGCATGCCCGTTGAGGCGTCAGCCGCGGTTTTTGCCCTCGAGCCTGCCCGGCGAGCCGTCAGCCGCAGTTTTGTCCACGAGCCTGCCCGGCGAGACGTCAGCCGCGGTTTTGCCCTCGAGCCAATCCGGCGAGCCGTCAGCCGCAGCTTTGTTCTCGAACCGATCCGGTAAGCTGTTAGCCGCGGTTTTTGCCCACAAAGAACAGCGCCAGCGTGCCCGGGCCGGAATGCGCGCCTATTACCAGGCCGATATAGTTTATCATGTCCGGCCGCACGCCGAACCGCTGCTCGACCATGTCGGCGACCAGCTGTGCATCCTCGATGCAGTCGCCATGGCCGATGTATATCGGCGAATTGCGTGGGTCGTCGCACAGCTCGGCCATGTGGTCGACCAGCGCCTTGAGCGAGCGTTTGCGGCCGCGCTCCTTGCCCACCGGCACCAGATGGCCCGCGTCGTCGACATGCAGTACCGGCTTTATCGACAGCATCGTGCCCAGCGCCGCCGTAGTCGCCGATATGCGCCCGCCGCGCTTTAAGTACTTCAGGTCGTCCACGGTGAACCATGCGTTCATATGCGGCCGCTCGGCCTCGGCCCAGCGCGCCAGCGTCGCCACGTCCTCGCCGGTGCGCTCCAGCCGCTCGACGGTGCGCGTGACCAACATGCCCTCCGACAGCGACGCCAGCAGCGTGTCGACGACCTCTATCTGGCGCTCAGGGAACTCGCGCTTTAGGTCGCTGGCCGCCAACACGCCGTTTGAGCAGGTGCCGCTCAAGCCCGACGAGAACGCCAGATACAGCACGTCGTCGCCATTTTGAAGGTGCTTTTTAAACCTATTATATAGCAGATCCACGTTCAACTGCGACGTCGTGGCCACTGCGCCCGCGCGCAACCGCTCGTAGTTTGCGTGATCGTCCACCTCGCCGGCCACGTCCAACTGTTCCTGCTCGCCAAACTGGAATACCATCGGTATCACGTCCAGACATTCATGCGCGTCTATGTACTCGCGCGGCAGGTCGCACGTGGATTCGGTAACTATCTTTATCGCCATCCGCATACTCCTTTTCGAACTTTACTCATTTGCCATGTGTCAAGTATAGCATAGTTCGACGGGCTTTTCAAGGAGCGGCGGCCACGTTGCGCCGCATAGCGCGCGCCGGGCATGGTCGTGCCGCCCGCGATTCGCGCTCCGACCATGTGCCCGCTTGGCCTATACGCCCGCCTTGTTCATCACGCCTGTCTTGCTCATCACGCCTGCCTTGCTCATCACGCCTGCCTTGCTCATCACGCCTGCCTTGCTCATCACGCCTGCC
>DSLFC04102__coassemble_1034_pt1 | contig 19850 bp, 11 predicted proteins | sample DSLFC04102__metabat2_low_PE_005 | metagenome-assembled genome bin DSLFC04102 | reverse complement strand
GCGTAGACGCCGCTGAAAGTCAGCCGCAGATAAAACGCGGTTGCCAGCCCGTTGGGTGTAGACGCCACTGAAAAGTCAGCCGCAGATAAAACGCGGTTGCCAGCCCGTTGAGCGTAGATGCCGCTGAAATGTCAGCAGCAGAAAAAACATGGTTGCCAGCCCGTTGAGCGTAGATGCCGCTGAAATGTCATCCGCGGATAAAACATGGTTGCCAGCCCGTTGAGCGTAGACGCCACTGAAAAGTCAGTTGCAGATAGAACGTGGTTGTCAGTCCATTGGGCGTAGACGCCGCCGATAAGTCAGCCGCAGAAAAAACGTGGTTGCCAGCGCATTGGGCGTAGACGCCGCAGATAAAATGCAGCCGACATGACGGTTGCCGCTGACAAGCCGGTTGTCAAAGCCGCATTGCCGGCAGTGCGGCAGCGCCGGCATATCGCTGACGCTCCATGAGATATGAGCTGTGATGGCGCGGCGGGCTGCCTGCTCCGGCGCGGCTCCGTCTGCTCCGGCCCGACGCAATAGTCGGGCGCAGTACACGCTATGAAACGACCGACCGACCGCGCCATTGGGTGCGCGCCGGTCACGGAGGCTTAAAATGGACGTAATACTGACCTGCGATATAGGAACTACGGCCTGCAAATGCACGGCGTTCGCGGCGGACGGCGCGCGCCTGGCCGACGTGCGAATCGACTATTCGACCGAGTACCCGCGGCCTGGCTGGGCGCAGCAGAGCGCCGACATGTTCGTTGATGCGGCACTGCGGGGGCTGGCGCAGCTGGCCGGCAGCGTTTCGCCGGACGACGTGCGCGCGATTGGGCTGTCCGGGCAGATGAACGCGCTGATACCGGTCGATGCCGACGGCAATGCGCTGCATCCCAGCATAATCCACTCCGACTCGCGCAGCGCGCCGCAGGTCGACGAGATCGCCGCGCACATATCGCCCGAGGACTTCTACGCGCTGACCGGCAACCGCCTGGACTGCCACTATACGCTGACCAAGCTGCTGTGGCTGAGGCAGCACATGCCCGAGGTCTACTCGCGCATGCGCTGGGCGGTGCAGAGCAAGGATTACGTGTACTCGCATCTGACCGGGCGCGTGGGCATAACCGATTACTCCGACGCATCGCTGACGATAGCGCTGGACATACGCCGGGGCTGCTGGGCGGAGGAGCTGCTGCGCGAGCTGGGCATAGACCCGGCGATAATGCCGCGCATACTGCCCTCGCATGACGTCAGCGGCCGCTTGAGCGCACAGGCGGCGCGGTTCACTGGCCTGAAGGCGGGCACGCCGGTGTCGGTGGGCGGCGGCGACGGCGCATGTGCGGCGCGGGGCGCGGGGCTCAAGGGCCTGGGCGAGGCGTACTGCACGATAGGCTCCAGCGCGTGGGTCGCGCAGTTCACTCAGGCGCCGGTCATGGATGCGCAGGCGCGCGTGTTCAACTACTTCGACCTGGACGGCAGTCACTACTATGTCTGCGGCACGCTGCAGTGCGGCGCGGCGGCGTACGACTGGGCGCGGGCGCTGATGGGACTGGATGGACTGGGCGGCATAGAGGCGATGGAGGGCATGGCGCGGCAGATCGGCCCGGGCGCGGACGGCGTGATATTCTTCCCGGAGCTGATGGGCTCGCGCACGCCGTACTGGGATCCGTATAACCGGGGCTGCCTGTGCGGGTTTACGCTGTACCACGACCGCCGGCACATCGCGCGCGCGGTGTACGAGGGCGTGGCGCAGGGGCTGTACTCGTGCGGGCTGGCGATGGCCGAGAACGGTTTGCCGGTGCGCAGCCTGATGCTGACCGGCGGCGGTGCGCGCAGTGCGCTGTGGCCAGAGATGCTGTCGGCGCTGTACGCGTGTCCGGTGCGGGTGCACAGCGTGCCCGGCGAGGCCACCAGCCTGGGCGCGGCGATAGCGGCGGGCGTGGGCGCGGGGCTGTACGCCGACTATGCGCAGGGCGCGAGCCTCATCCGCAGCGCGCGCGAGTGCGTGGCCGATGCGGGCCTGGTGGATGCTTACCGGCGCGTGTACTCGGTGTTCAGCCGGGTCTATGAGCAGATAAGTCCGATACACCGGGCGCTGCACGAGGGCATATGACAGTGTGCACGGCCGTAATGGATATGCGAGCCGTTTGGCAATGGCGGCGCAGGGGTAGCGCGCATGCCGGATCTGTGATATAATAAAGAATACGCCCGGGCTGCGGCCGCGGGGCGAACACCGGCCGCGGCGGCGGCGATTGTGAGGCGGGCCTTGAAATATCATATTGATGAACATAAAAACTACATACAGAAGGTCATGAACAAGTGGCAGAGCATCTATCGCATGGCCCATGTGGCGACCGGCTCGAGCGAGCTGGCGGAGGTGGTGCTGCAAGAGGCGCTGCTGAATGCGTATGTGCGCATGGACGACGGCACGCTGCGCGAGAACATGCGCCGCGCGGTCAGCGAGGCGGCGCTGGCGCAGCTCAAGCAGGCCAAGCGCGCCGGTCATCTGGAGCTGGACTGGGACGGGTTTACGCACCGGCCCGAGTCGCTGAGCGAACAGGATGCGCCGATATGGGACTTCATGGCCGAACAGAGCGTGCAGACGCGGCGCATTGTGATGCTCAGATATGCGCTGAGGTGGTCGCCGAGGCAGGTGGCCGACGTGATGGACATGCACACCGGCGAGGTCAAGGAGCTGTATCAACGCGTGACGGCACAGCTGCAACGGCGCGGCGGGCCTTCTACGGTGGTGGCGCGCAACATGCGCATATCGCCGTTCGACCGGGCGATGGCGCGGGTGGTGCGGCTGGAGCTGAACCGAACCGGCGACGATCTGCCGGACGTGGCGGCGGTCATGCAGGCGTTCGAGCAGGACGCCAGCGCGGTGCACAGGCCCAATGTGACGGCGCGCAAGCTGACCGGCGGCGTGCTGCGGATGCTGATAGCGCTGCTGGTGGCGCTGGTGTTCTACCTGGGCGCGATAATGGCGCAGGATCCGTACGACCAGTCGATACACGTCGAGCAGGTCAACGACCCGGACGCCACGGCGGCGCCGGTGCTCACACTGCCGGCGCTGGGCGGCTATGAGATGGTAGACGCCGGCCGGCAGATGGAGGTCAGCGACCTGAGCGAGTTGAACTATTACTTCTCGCTGCCGGTGGCGCGGCTGCAGGCCGAGGGCTGGGGCTTGAGCGCGGCCTACATACGCGATGAGCGCGGCATAGGCGGCACCACGACCCGCGCGGCGGTGCTCGATTACACCGATGCACAGGGGCGCATGTTGCGCGTGCGCAGCATGCTGCCCGGCGACGAGGCCTGTGCGCGGCTCGAGGATCAGATGGCCTACATAGGCAGCGATGCGCTCATAGCCGACTCGGTGGCGGTGCAGTTGCGCTCCGGCGACTTGAGCAGGATATACACGCTGATAGGTCAGGCGGTCTACTGCCTGGAAGGCGAGCTGCCTCTGGGCGAGTTGACCGAGCTGGCGGGCAGCGTGGTCATAGTGTGACGCATCCGCTGGCGACCGCGTTGCCGGCGCGCATGTTTGGAAATGTGCAATGCGTATTAATGCAAACCCGCTTTCGACGAATGGCTGTCGAAAGCGGGTTTTGACGTATGTGTATTTTGTGGCCGGATGGCAAACCTTGTTTGAGCGGCGTATGCACTTTCAGCTGGCCGAAGATGCGGCGCGAAGTCAGGCTGATGCCCGCGGCCGAGCGCGAAGCTCAAGGCGTTTGCGCCTGCTCATGCACGGGCCGGCAATTGCGCGAGACTCACGGCAGTATGCGTGGAGTTCATGTGCGGCTGACGCCTTAGTTGAATGGCCGTAGGTCTGGTCATGGCTCGTACGTGCCCATGCCGATAAGGTTACGCGCGTGCCCTTACGTGCGGCGCTCAGGCGCACTGAATCGGTGTGATGCTTTTCGGGCAGAGTTGCCCTAAAGCGCGGCTGACACCATAGTAGCATGGCCGTCGGTCTGGTCATGGTTCATGCGCGCTCATGCTGAAACGGTAAAGCGCTGGCCCTCACGTGTAGTGCTAAATCGCACAGAAGCGGCGAGATGCTTTTCGTGTATAGCAGCCCTTAAGCGCGGCTGACGCCATAGTAGCATGGCCGTCGGTCTGGTCATGGCTCATGCGTGCTAATGCCGAAGCGTGTAACGCGCTGGCCTTCCTGAGCGGGGCTCAAGCGCACTGAAGCGGCGAGATGCTTTTCGTGTATAGCAACCCTCAAACGCGGCTGACACCATAGTAGCATGGCCGTCGGTCTGGTCATGGTTCATGCGTGCTAATGCCGAAGCGGGTAACGCGCTGGCCCTCACGTGTAGTGCTCAAGCGCACTGAAGCGGCGAGATGCTTTTCGCGTATAGCTGCCCTCAAGCGCGCGTCGGCATGACTGCGCAGACATCGTCCTGCCACGCATGCAGCATGGCGCGCAGCTGTGCCACGCGTTCGGGTTCACGGGCGCTCAGGTCGTCATGTTCGCCTATGTCGGTTTTCAGGTTGTACAGTTCGCAGTGACCGTCCTCGAAGAACTCTATTAGCTTCCAGTCGCCCAGGCGCACGGATGCGCCCGGCCGTCCGCCCTGGTTGCCATAGTGGGGGTAGTGCCAGAACAGCGGACGCTCGCTCAGGGTCTGGCCGCGCAGCAGTGGCAGTATGCTCACGCCGTCCAGATGCTGCTCGGGCCGCGGCGGCAGCCCGGCTGCATCCAGCAGCGTCGGATAGAAATCGGTAGTAGTGACCGGCGTGTCGCAGCAAGCGCCCGGCGCTATCACGCCCGGCCAGCTCGCCAGCAGCGCCACGCGCGTGCCGCCCTCGTACATCCAGCCCTTGCCTTCGCTGGCGGGGGAGTTGCAGGTCGGGCTGCCTTCAGCCGTGGCCAGGCCGCCGTTGTCCGAGGTGAATATGACAAGCGTGTTGTCCAGCTCGCCGGCGTCGCGCAGCGCGTCTATCAGCCGGCCTATGTTCCAGTCGAGGTTGTATATCATGGCCGCGTATGCCGGATCGGACTGTATCACGCGGCGCATCACGTTCCAGTCGTGTGTGGGCAGCTTTTCGCCGGGCACTATGGCCTGACACTTGTCCAGGCCCAGCTGTTTGGCCTTGGCCTCGAAGCGCGCTATGTCGGCGGGCTTGGCGTCTATCGGGGTGTGAACGGCGTAGTGGCACATGCTCAGGAAGAACGGCGCGTCATCACTGCGGCCGCGTATCAGCGCTATGGCCTCATCGGTCAGGCGATCGGTCAGGTATTCGCCGTCGGGGCCGTCGGGCAGCGTTTCTATGCCGTATGGCGCGAAGTAGCCCTGATGCGGATGGCCCCAGTCGCAGCCGCCTATGTTGACGTCATAACCCACGCGGTCGGGGTAGTATTCCCGGCCGCCCAGGTGCCACTTGCCCACGTGCCAGGTGTGATATCCGCCGGCCTTGAGCGCCTGGGGCAGTGTGAAGTTGCCGCGCGGCAGGTGATGTATGTAAGGAGCCTCTATCAGCGTCGCGCGCTGGGGATGCGCACGGTAGGTCGTGTCTATCCAGTCGGTCAGACCCAGCCTTGCCGGATAGCGCCCGGTCAGATAACTCCCGCGCGACGGCGAGCAGACCGGGCATGAGGCATACGCCTGCCCGAACGTCATGCCGCTGGCTGCCAGCGCGTCTATGCGCGGCGTCTCGTAGAACGTAGAGCCGGTGCAGCCCAGATCGACCCAGCCCAGGTCGTCCATCAGTATGAAAACTATATTGGGCTTTGCCATATGGCCATCTCCTTTGGTGCGGCGGCGCAGCTGAGGCGCGGCGCGCTTTTTATTTGATTTTAACACCAAACGTGTCCCAGTGCAACAGATTATTCGGGCAGGCCATACCATGCGCTGGGCGGGCGCAACGCGTCCAGCCGGCAGGGCACAGGTGAAAGGCGCGAAGCAATTGCATCGAACCGGGCTTGAGCGAAATCGGGTTGCGCGGATATGGCGGAAGCTGTGATGCGCCGCGGCGGCGGTGTGAGCCGGCATATGTCCTGCATTGATATTGGGAGTTGGCGGTGTTATAGGTCTGCGACCCGGCGCTGTCATGGTGCAATTGCGTGATGTTATGGCGGCGTGGCAGGATTATGGCTTTCCGATGCAAACTTGACCAGGCGGCGAACTGGCGCATTGCGCGGACAGGCGGACGCACCGGCGACGTGCCGGGCATGGATGGGCTGCTGCATTGTGCAGGCAGGCGGACGCACCGGCGACGTGCCGGGCGCGGATGAGCTGGCGCATTGCGCGGGTAGGCAACGCACCGGCGACGTGCCGGGCTGCCGGGCACGGATGGGCTGCTGCATTGTGCAGGAAAGGCGAACGCACCGCATGATGGCCGGTGGGCCATTTGCGTATGGCGGCTGCGGCAGGGTGCAATATGCTACAAACTGCGCATATATATGCATGAAATATGCATGAACATGCCGAAGCGAATGCACTGCACCGCCTTGCGCAACGCCAGCGGCGCGCTTGAAAAGCCCGGCGGCGTGTGGTAGAATGCGAGTAAGACTGCGCGGAGGTGATGCTGATGGGACTTGTGCGGCGCGTGCGGTACAATGCGCCGTTTACGATAACGTTTGCGCTGGTGGCGCTGGCGGCGCTCGTGATAAACGAGCAGACCGGCGGTGCGGCCAACCGGCTGCTGTTTGGGGTATACCGCTCCAGCCTGCGCGATCCGCTTACGTATTTGCGCGCGTTCGGGCATGTGCTGGGGCACTCGTCGTTCGAGCACTTTTCGGGCAACATAATGCTGATGCTGGTATTGGGGCCGGGGCTGGAGGAGCGCTATGGCAGCATGACGCTGTTCAGGCTCACGGCGGCCACGGCGCTGATATCGGGCGTGGCGCACTGCATCATGTATGCAAACGTGATGCTGTTGGGCGCGAGCGGCGTGGTATTCATGATGATACTGCTGAGCTCGGTGGGCGGCGCGCGCAGTGGCGAGATACCGCTGACGCTGCTGTTGGTCGTGGTGCTGTACATAGGCGGCGAGCTGGTGCAGGGCATGGCGGGCACAGGTGGGGTGTCGCGGCTGAGCCACATAATAGGCGGCGTTTGCGGCGCGGCATTCGGCATGGCGCAGGCAGGCCGACGGGGCCGCAGATAGCCCGGAGCGGTAGGCGCGCAGGACTGCGAACGGTGATCACGGTGTGGCGGCGAATAGCGTGAACCGGCATGTGGCATAAATTGCTGAACCACTTTAAAACGCTCATGAATGGTGGGATAGCCAAGATAGGGCCAGTTAAACATGAGCGTCGTTGAAAATCCAATGAATGGCTGAACAACCAGGCAAGTGCCAGTTAAGCACGAACGGCGTTGCAAATCCCATGAGTGGCAGAACAGCCAGGCAAGGGCAAGCTAAACACAAACGTCGTTGCCAATCCCATGAGTGGCCAACAGCCCGGAAATGTCAGAGCGATATGATGCGGCATTACAAATCCACGACTGTATAAACAGCGACGCCTGTGGTGGAATAATCGGCGTTAATGACTTATCAAATCGAAATGGCCAGCGCAATAAGGCGGCGCCCGAATTGACAAACGCGAATCGCCGCCGTGACGGGGCAAACTCACAAATTGCGACGGCACATATATGAATTGGCTCCGGCGCGGCGGAAATCGAATCGGCGCGCCTGTTATGATCGGAGTTGCAAAAGGAGGTCGGACGGATGGATAAGAGGCTGAATGAGTTGCTGCGCGACGGGTCGGGCGCGCCTATAACCGAGCGCGCGGGCTGGCTCAGGCGCGCAGGCGAGTACCGGGCGCTGATAGAGCAGTGCATGCTGGGCCACGCGCCGCGCGGCGAACGCGCGCAGGGCGAGGTGATATCCCGACGTGAGGCGCTGCAGGGCGCCGCGCTGCATGAGATAGTGCGCATATGCTACGGGCCGGGCAAGGCGTACAGCTTTCTGGCGCATGTGCTCAGGCCAAACCGCGCGGGGCGGTTCCCGGTGATAACGTGGAACGTGTTCACGACCGGATATCAGTGCCCGCGCGCGCAGGACGCGATAGCGCGGGGCTATGTGATAGCGCTGTTCGACAAGGAGCAGCTGTTCCACGATGAGCGCACGCATCGCTGCGACGCGGCGCTGGCATACCCGGGCTATGACTGGGGCGCGATACGCATCTGGGCATGGGGGCATTCGCGGCTGATCGACTTCCTGGAGGACCAGCCCTATGTCGATGCGGACAGGTTCGTGGCGACCGGCCATTCGCGCGGCGGCAAGGCGGCGCTGGCGGCGGGCGCGTATGACGCGCGCATTGCGGTCACAGCGCCGATCAATTCGGGTTGCGGCGGCGCGGGGTGTTTCCGGGTGCTGGGCGACCGGTACGGTGAGAATGGCGACGCGCGGCGCGAGGAGTCGTTGGGGCGGATAGCGGCGGTATTCCCGCACTGGTGGACGCCGGGCTTCATAGAGTACGGCAATGCTCAGCCGCCCTACATGCCGCTGAACGAGAGCACATTGCCATTTGACCTGCACGCGTTCAAGGCGTTGATAGCGCCGCGGGCGCTGCTGACGATAGAGGGCCTGGATGACGCATGGGCCAATCCGTATGGCACGTACCTTACCTGGCGCGCGGCGCAGCCTGTGTTCGACATTATGGGCGCGCCCGACAACAACGCGGTATACTACCGCGAGGGCGGCCATGCGTTTGGCGATCTGGACTGGCGGTGTCTGCTGGACTTCTGCGACTGGCGGTTCTACGGCAGGGGCACGCCCTACTGGAACAACGGCGCGCGGTACTTCGACAGGTTCGAGTGAGCGCACAGCGTCAAGGCGTGGCGGCGCGCCGCAGTGCGCAATACCGCTTAGCGTTGCGCGCAAGCGGCTAACGCGGTGCTCAACATAACAGTCCCCGCGCACAGTCCCCACGCGGTGTACGGATTGACGCCGAGGACAAAATGCGCCGGGTCCTCAACTATGTGGCGATGGAACAACGGCGCGCGTACTTCGACAGGTTCGAGTGAGCGCACAGCGTAAAGGCGTGGCGGCGCGCCGCGGCAGTGCGCAATGCCGCACGGCGTTGCGCGAAAGCGGCTAACGCGGTGCTCAACATAACAGTCCCCGCGCACAGTCCCCACGCAGTGTACGGATTGACGCCGAGGACAAAATGCGCCGGGTCCTCAACTATGTGGCGATGGAACAACGGCGCGCGTACTTCGACAGGTTCGAGTGAGCGCACAGCGTAAAGGCGTGGCGGCGCGCCGCAGTGCGCAATGCCGCGTAGCGTTACGCGCAAGCGGCTCACGGCGGCGTGCAACAGCACAGTCCCAACGCGGTGTACAGCTGACGCCGAGGACAAAATGCGTCGTGCTCTCGACGATATGGCGACGTAATGCGCCGGCGTCGGCCGGCATATTGCGCATTATAGATCAATAAAGACAAATGCCCCGGCCTGCGCGGTATATATCAATACTACCGCTTCAGGTCCGGGGCATCCTTATGCAAAGGTCGCATATATCGGCAGGGCGAATGCTTTAATGCGTAAGCTTTGCGCACAATGCCGCACAGTCGGCGGCGCATAGTCAAAGTGGCGATCCAATCGCTCAATCGCGTTGAGCACTGCACATGCACAGTGTTGCGCCTTGTAGCGCACCAGCGCAAGGCCCGGCATTAGCAATAAGCTGTGCGGAGAGACGGCACAAAGATAGCAGGCACAGCTTTGCAGAAATGTGTATAACTATGCAACGCCATCCGCAGCTAAACTGCTGGCTCGCTTTCTGTATGCGGCTGTTGTATCCAGCCCGCGCTAAAGCTCTGAGGCGCCTGGCAAATCGGTATAGCACGCCCATGATACATGCGCGCGTCGCCCCAGCGACAATGACGCCGACAAGAGGCAATGACATCGCGGCGCCATGCGCGGCTCAGTTGCTCATCAGCTTTCTGCGCGCGGCCTCGGCCTCCCAGCCGGCTATGAAGCTCTGCGAAGCCTGGCTCATGGGCACGGCGCGCTGGCCCCGGGCGCGGAGCGTCTCGTGTATCAGCACTACCGCTGTGAGCGTCTGTTCTATCGCCTCGGCGGTTGCGCGGGCACAGCGGTACTCTATTGCGCCGTCGGGGTATATGTTGCAGGCCATGTCGGGCGCATCGCCGGGCTGGCAGAACTTCAGGCTGCCCCGGAAGAACACCATCTGGTCGGGGTACAGCGCGTCGTCCAGCAGCTCGCGCGCGCCGTAATTGCCCGACGCAATGCGCGACTTTAGGTAGTCGCAGCCGCTGGCGAACTCGTTTTCGGCGCGCTGCACCAGTGGGCGGGCGGGGTAGTCGGCCATCGCCCAACCGTAATGGCGGGCCATCAGGTCGCTGGCCTGTTCGTGCAGCGCGGTGGCGGCGTCGGCATCGGCGGCTGTGGCGATCAGGCCATGATTGCGCATGAACACCAGCCCGGGCCGCGCGCCATGTATGCGCTCGTAGTCGCTCAGCGCCGCGCGTATCTCAAACGTCAATGCCGCGCCGGGATTGACATAGCCCACCTCGCACCAGCTCAGGCCGGAATCCGCCAGCGCCTGCGCCACCTGCTCCGAGCCATCGGGCGCGCACATCGCCAGATTGGCCCACACGCAGTGCGTGTGCAGTACAAACCTGTCCAGCAGCGAGTGAAAGCCCGACTCGACCGAGGGCCGCAGTACCTTGAGGCCCGCTATCTCGCGCACGGCGGACTTGACCGCCGCAGTGCCCGCGGCCTCCACATCGCCCAGCGTCGCCGGATCGGTATCGCCGAAGAATCGGTTCAGCACGCTCAGATCCAGCACCGCGTATCCGTCGCGTGCGACGACCTGGCTCAGCCGGTAGCCCGACGCCTTTATCGCCATCAGTCCATCCAGCTTTATCGAGGTGTTGCCGCCGCCGCCCTGCACGTAGTCACAGCGTGCGCCGGCGGTCGCGCTCATGCGCTCGAAGTCGGCAAGCGCCTGCGCGTTATCATCAAAAAAGCTCATATGCACTCCTGTTTAAATATGTTTTATGGTATTATGCGACATTGAGTTGCGTTGCCCGGCACGACGTCGCGCGAACCGGGACAGCGCGTGGACTCATGTACCGCCGCAATGTTCCACGTGAAACTATTTGGCGGATTGATCGAGCCGGGTAAGGTTACGGCACAGCCAGATAATTATGCCGCACGGTTGGGCATGCGCGCATTTGGGGCAGTCGATACCAGGACGCTGGGCACGTGGTTGATCCGGCTTGGGCTGGAACCAACGGCAGCGTATTCATGCGCCGGCGTGGTATGCAGCCGGAAGTTATGCATTGCCAGACGCCGCCCATGGGCGATACGCCGAGATACCAAGCGCGGCGCTTGGCGGCATGTTGCCATGTCGGATGCGGCCTACATATTGTACGTTGCAGCACCTAACAGGAGATGTATGCGTCGCATTACATCGCCAAACAGCGTACATCAGCGACGCACCGCAATGCCAAACGCCGCTAATAAGTCGCATGTTGCTTTGTCAGCACAACGTACATGAAACGTTGCAAGTCTAACATAGCCTGCATACGTCGCGTCACATCGCCAAACAGCGCGCATAAGCGCCGCACCGCAATGCCAAACGCCGCTCATAAACAGCATATTGCATTGCCAGCACGTTCCACATAGAGCATTGCAACATCTAACATAGCCTGCATGCGCCGCGGTACATCGCCAAACAGCGTACATCAGCGACGCATCGCAACGCCGAACGCCGCCCATAAACAGCATGCTGCATTGTTAGCACGGTCCACATAAAGCGTTGCAATATCCAGCATAGCCAGCATGCGCCGCGTCACATCGCCGAACAGCGCACATAATCAACGCACCGCAATGCCAAACATCTCACGCGTACAACGTGCACATGGCAAAGTGCACCGTGCAGCCGCAATCCGGCACTGCACAACACATACGGCACATGTTTGCACTCGCGGCCACGACCTGCGCGCAACCAGCCGCCGGGCGTGGCATGCGTGGTATGCGAGCGCGCCGCATGCCTTGCGCGTGCCTGTCCGCCCGCCTGCGCGACCGACCGCGCCGCCCATGACGATATGGCGCGGCGCGGTCGGTAACTATCATGCCAGCATGTTTTGACCGCCGGTCACGGGTATCGCCTGGCCGGTCTCGTACTTCTGCTCCACGCAGTAGAATATGGCCCGCGCCACGTCCAGCGGCAGGCAGCCCCGATTCAGCGGCACCTTGGACTCGTAGTAGCGGCGCACGTCCTCGACGGTCTGCGCGCCGGGGACCTTGCCGGCGTTTAGGTACTGCACGAACAGGCCCTTTTCCGGATCGCACCACAGCGGCCCGTCCAGGTAGTTGCCCGGGCACACCGCGTTGACCTTTATGCCGTACTCGGCCAGCTCCTTGGCGAAGCTCTGCGTCAGGCCAATGCCGCCGAACTTGCTGCCGGAGTAGGCGAAGTTGCGCTTGGAACCTTCCAGGCCCGACTTGGAGTTTATCTGGATTATGTCGAACAGCTCGTCGGAGAACTGGCGCTGGGCCTTCATTATCTCGGCGGCGTACTTGGCGCACAGGAAGTACGCGTTGTAGTTGACGCGCGTCACGAATTCGAACTGGCTCAGCGTCAGCTCGTCCAGCGCGCCGGCCTTGACCACGCCCGCGTTGTTGACCAGTATGTCCAGTCCGCCAAAGCGCTTTACCGTCGCCTCGAACATCGCGTGCACAGACTCCTCGTTGGACACGTCGACCTTGACCGGCAGCGTGCGGCCGGGGAAGCGGTCCTCGAGTTTGCGGCAGTAGCTCTGTGCCAGCTCTATGTTCAGGTCGGCTATGACTACGCTTGCGCCCTCCTCGAGCATGTGCAGCGCTATGCCGGCGCCGAAGCCCTGCGCGCTGCCGGTGACTATCGATATCTTGTTGGCCAGGCGGCCCAGGCGCGGATGCGTGGCGGGTTCAAGCGTGCCTATGCCCTTGACGTATGCGCGCTGAGCGCCGATCTGCTTTAGCTGATTAAGCGCCTCGGCCTCGTCGGGAGCGTCTATCACGCGCACGCCGGTGCGCAGCGCGTCGGAAACGCTTACCTCATCCGCGCCCACCATCATGCGGTAGGCGGGAACCAGCTTGAGTATATCCATCAGCATGGCCTCCTTCAGTCGTATTGTTGAGGTTTAGTCGATGCACGGGGCATGTTGGAGCAGGAAGTTTTCGGCCTCGGGGCTCCACAGGCCGTTGTGGCGCGCGACTATCGCGGCCAGCTCGCGCAGCATGGGATCGCTTTCGCCCAGGCGCTCAAGGTCGTCCAGCGCGGTCAGCGGCATGGATATATGGGTATAGATCAGTTTTTTGCCGCCCTTTATGTTGGGCAGGTTGAGCGTGGTATCGATTACGGCGTCGAGTCCGCCGACGTGGGTTATCATGGTAGAGGGATTGATGCGGCCCTGTTCGGCGAGCTTGAGCGCTTCGCGCATGTCATCGGTATTGCCGCCGCTGTTGCCGGCGACGTGGGTCAGCATGTAGTGGACGTTGTAGAAGTTGAACTGAGCCGAGAACGCGGTGTTGGTCGGGCCGGCGAAGAAGTTGAGGCACCCGTCAAAGCCCAGCAGCGCGGCGCCCTGTTCGACTACCGGCGCGACCGGGGCAAACACGTACACGTCGTCATAGCCCTTGCCGCCGGTCAGGTCGAGCATGAACTGGGTGGAATCTGGCTGAGTGGCGGTGTTGACGTAGGTGAGCTTTATGCCCAGCTGAGCGGCGGCATCGACGGGGAACAGCTTTTCGGCGCGGGCGAGGCGGTCGGCGTCGATGTCGGTGACGGTGACCAGCGCGGGACGGCGGTCGCAGTGCAGCGCGTAGTCTATCGCGCCCAGGCCCATTGGGCCCACGCCGGCCAGTATCGCCAGGTTGCCGCCCTCGCGTATGCCCATGTCGTGCTGGTACACGCCGGGAGTGGTGTGGTAGTTGACGTGGAAGCCGCCGATTATGCAGGACACCGGCTCGGCCAGCGAGCCATAGTAGAACGCGTCGCCATTGAACGGCAACAGGCAGCCCAGCTCCATGACGCGCGAGGGTATCACGACATATGTGGCGTCGCCGCCCAGGTACTTGAACGCGTAGCCGGGCGTGGAGAACGGATCGTCGGGGTCGTTGAGCGCGGGCTGTATCGAGAAGCGCTGACCGGGCTTGAACTCGTCCTGCCAGCGCGCGCCGACCTCAAGGATCTCGCCGCAGAACTCGTGGCCGACGATTATCGGGTTGTCGTGGACGTCGTTGGGCACGCGCTTGTGATTTTCGCCCTGGGATGCGGCCTTGTATGTGGACATGCACACGCTGTCGGACACGACGCGCGCAAGTATGTCGCCGTCGCCAAGCGGGGGCAGCTCAAAGGTCTCCAGGCGCAGGTCGCGCTTGCCGTACAGGCGGACCGCCGTAGTTTTCATATTACATCTTCTCCTTATGCGCGCGCGACAGGCCGCGCGGCGTATTTTCCTGCCTACATTATACCAATTACAAACGCATTTGGCAATCATGTAATTTGGCCCGCCCGGCGGGCGCAAAGGCGGCGACAGCGGCGCGGATGCGGGGCGGGCGATGCAAATGTATGTTGAGCCGGCCAGCGCGCAGGCGATTGCGTTGAGACGTGAAGGGGCGCGCCATGTTTTGCAGCCGCGAGGCCGGTCATGCCGCGTTGCGCCAGCAACCACGGATGCGCACAGGAGTGCATGGCGTCTAATCGGCTCAAGTCGAGTAAGGCCGCGACGGCGCAGCGGGAGCAACGCGCCGGGCGGCAATGCAGCGCGAACGGGCCTGGGACGCGCCACATATGCGCAGTGCGGGTTGCATTGTGCCGCGTTACGTACCATGAGCGGGCGGCGGGCGATTCATGGAGCGGTGGGCGATGCAAAGGGGCGGCAGGCGATGCACGGAGTGGCGGACGATGCACGGAGCGGTAGGCGATGTACGGGGCGGCGTGCGATGCACGAGTGGCGGACGATGCACGAGCGGCGGCGGACGGTGCATGGGGAGCGGCGGCGATTCATGGGGCGGCGGGCGATTCAAAGGAGCGGCGGGCGATGCGAGGAGCGGCGTGCGATGCACGGAGCGGTGGGCGATTCAAAGAAGCGGCGGACGATGCAAAGGAGCGGCGAACGATGCATGGTGAGTGTCAGGCAATACACGGATATGGTGTACGATGCACGAAGCGGCGGGCGATGCATGGAGCGGCGGACGATGCGAGGGGAGCGGCAGGCAATGCACTGAGCCGACGTACGATGCACAGGGGCGATGGCCCTGCGCATCGCCTGCGCGGCGGCAAATGCGCGGAAAGCCGCGTCAGACGGCGCGCCGGCGCTATTGACAAGCGCGCGAATAAGGCGCACAATGTAGCCAATGGCGGGCGATGCCCGCGCCAAGTCGCAAACATGCAGGGAGGATGCGCAATGAAACAGGATCTGAAAATACGCTCGATGGAACTGTTCAAGGTACCGCCGCGCTGGCTGTTTCTGAAGATCACGACTGAAGGCGGGCTGACGGGCTGGGGCGAGCCGATAGTCGAAGGCCGCGCCGACACGGTGGCGGCATGCGTGAAAGAGCTGTCCGACTATGTGATAGGCCGCGACGCGGGCGCAATAGAGGATATGTTCAACGTGCTGTACCGGGCGGGGTTCTACCGGGGCGGGCCGGTGCTGACCAGCGCGATATCGGGCATAGAACAGGCGATGTGGGACATCAAGGGCAAGGCTTACGGCCTGCCGGTGTACGAGCTGTTGGGCGGCGCGTGCCGTGAGCGCGTGCCGGTGTACTGCTGGATAGCCGGCGACCGCCCCGCCGATACCGCCGCGCAGGCCCGCGAAAAGTACGATGCCGGCTACCGCGCGATCAAGATGAACGCGACCGCCGAGCTCAAGTGGATAGACAACTTCAAGCTGGTGGATGAGGTGGCGCAGCGCGTGGCGGCGATACGCGATGAGCTGGGCTATGACATCGACATAGCGATAGACTTCCACGGCCGGGTGCACAAGGCGATGGCGCGAGTGCTGATGAGCGAGCTGGAGCAGTTCAAGCTGATGTTCATAGAGGAGCCGGTGCTGTGCGAGAACGCCGAGGCATTCCGCGAGCTGCGCGCGCATACGTCCACGCCCATCGCCACCGGCGAGCGCAACTTCACGCGCTGGGGCTTTAAGGAGATAATCACCGGCGGCGGCGTGGACATAGTCCAGCCCGACCTGAGCCATGCCGGCGGCATACTCGAATGCCGCAAGATAGCGGCGATGGCCGAGGCATGGGATCTGGCGGTGGCGCCGCACTGTCCGCTGGGACCGATAGCGCTGGCGGCGTGCTTGCAGCTCGACTTCTGCACGCCCAATGCGTTCATACAGGAGCAGAGCCTGGGCATACATTACAATCAGGGCTCGGACCTGCTGGACTACCTCAAGGACAGCAATGGCTTCCACTACGAGGCGGGCACGGTGCCGCTGTTGACCGGGCCGGGCCTGGGCATCGAAATAGACGAGGACAAGGTGCGCCGGCAGGCCGAAATCGGCCACGACTGGAAAAACCCCGTATGGCGTTTGTCCGACGGCGTGGTGGCCGAGTGGTAAGCAGGCTTGGTGGCGCGGCTGTGCGCATTGCACAGCGCGCCGCCTGTAAGCGCACGCCCGACTGAGCGTTCTGCGCGGAACGCATCGCGATTGGCGCCGCCTGACTTTGGTCGAGCGGCGCTTTCCTGTGCGGATATGTAAGTGCGCAGGGCGGCTTTGGCTGGAACAGGCGCGGACGGTTGCGATAGCAATGCGCGATGCGGGCGGCGCAACTGCGGCGCCTGACGCGTGCGCGGGCACGAGCCGGCGTCCATTGCGCGGATTGCGGCGGCGCGGTGCAGTTTAACCGGCATGGTGTGCGGGCGGGGTATGATGGCTATCGCACGGACGGCGTAGTGACAGCGCTTGCGGCGAGGCGTACTTACTGCGGCTGGACTGTGCCGGAGCAACTACATAATCGCAGTAAAGCCTGATTGAGCGTATGCGCGCAAGAGCTCAAACCTGCCGCACGGGCGGCGGAGGGGTTGCTCTATTGCGGCAGAGATCGGCGGGGTGTGCTTTTGCTATGCCTGCCGTACTTTGCCTGCCATTACGACAACGCTAGCATGTTCGAATAGACCGCGCGCTTGGGCGACAGGGCATCAACGGCCATGAAACCCAATGCAGCAAGCGGTCACAGCCGCACACCCACAGTACGCACCATCATGAACATCATTTTGCGGACAACTGATACATGTGCCGTGCTTAAACCGATAGGCCCGCCTATGCTTGGGCGACCGGGCATCAACGGCCATGCGGCTAAATGCAGCAAGCGACAACAGCTGCACAGTACGCGCCATCATGGCACATCACCTTGTGGGCAACTGATACATGTGCCGTGCTTAAACCGATAGGCCCGCCTATGCTTGGGCGACCGGGCATCAACGGCCATGCGGCTAAATGCAGCAAGCGGTCACAGCCGCACATCCACAGTGCGCACCATCATAATACATCACCTTGCGGGCAACCAATACAGCCGCAGTGCATTACCTGATAGGCCCGCCCGTGCTTGAGCGACCGGGCATCAACGGCCAAGCAACCCAATGCAGCAAATGTCCACAGCCGCACACCCACAGTACGCGCCATCATGGCGCATCACCTTGCGTGCAACCGCTATAGCTGCCGCGATTTAACCGATTAGACCGCGCGCGTTAACCGCCGCGCGCTTGTATGGCGCGCGGCGCGCTGGTATAATAGCCACGCCGCATGACCTGCGGCTCCGTTTGATACATTATCGCTAACAAGTGTATGCTTGCCGGCGATTTTTTTTGCCCGGACGTGCCGGGCGTGGGAGGTATGTTTATGGATGATAAGCGTCCCGGCGTAAATGCCGGCTTTGTTACCGGGCCGATAGCGCTGCCGCTATTGCGGTTTGCGCTGCCGCTGATGCTGTCGCTGCTGTTGCAGGCGCTGTATGGCGGGGTCGACCTGGCGGTGGTGGGGCGGTTCGCGCAGACCGAGAGCGTGTCGGCGGTGGCCACCGGCAGTCAGGTCATGCAGGCGATTACGGTGCTCATAACCGGCCTCACCATGGGCGTGACGGTGCTGATAGGCAAGTTCATGGGCGCGGGAGATGCACGCGCGGCGGGCGACGTGGTGTCGGCGCAGGTAAAGTTGTTTGCGGGCGTGGCCGTGGTGCTGACGGCGATAATGGTGGCGCTGGCGCCGCAGGCTGCGCGGCTGATGAATGTGCCCGAGGCCGCGGTGGCTCAGACGGTGAGCTATGTGCGCGTGTGTTCGGGCGGCATAGTCTTTATCACCGCGTACAATGCCATAAGCGGTATATTCCGGGGACTGGGCAATTCGCGTTCGCCGTTTTTGTTTGTGGCGATAGCGTGCGTGGCCAATATAGTGCTGGACTTGCTGTTTGTGGGTGGGCTGGGCATGGCGGCGACGGGCGCGGCGCTGGCCACGGTGCTGGCGCAGGCGCTCAGCGTAGCGTTTTCGCTGGGCTACATGCGTAGGCATCCGCTGCCGTTTGAGGTATCGCTGCGTGCGGGCAGCGCGCGCTCTGCGGCGGGCATACTGAAGATCGGTTCGCCAATCGCGCTGCAGGACTTTTTGAATACGGTGTCGTTTCTGATAATAACCAGCATCGTCAACTCGCTGGGACTCATCGCCTCGGCGGGCATAGGCATATCGGAAAAGCTGTTTGTGTTTTTGTCGATAGTGCCGATGTCGTTCATGTCGGCGCTGTCGGCGTTTGTGGCGCAGAACATGGGCGCGCATAGGCCGGGCCGTGCGCGACTGGCGCTGCGCAGCGCGCTGATGATAGCGTTGGCGCTGGGCGTGCCGGTGTTTGCGGCTACGCACTTTGCCGGCGGCACGCTGGCGGCGCTGTTCAGCAGCGATGCGGATGTGGTAGCTGCTACTGCCGAATACCTGCGCGGCAGCTCGTTTGAGTACCTGATGATACCGGTGACGTTCTGCCTGCTGGGCTATTTCAACGGCCGCGAGCACACGGCGTTCACCATGATACAGGGTTTGCTGGCGTCGTTCCTGGTGCGCATACCGCTGTCGTATCTGCTCAGCCGCGTGCCGGGCACCAGCATGTGGCTGATAAGCCTGGCCGTGCCGGCGTCATCAATGGCCAACATGGCGCTGTGCGTGGCGTATTACGTGCTGCTGCGGCGGCGCGAGCGCGTGCGCGGCGAGGAGTAGTGCACGGCAACGGAACGCGATGCGCAGCGCATGAAAGTATTGGGGCGCACATGCGCCATGGACGGGCGGCTCTGCAATGTGCAGGGCCGCTCAGTTTATTGACAAAGCCGTTCGTATACAGGCGGTCCGATTCCGATTGCGATAATCATAGTCAAAAGCTGCATATTGCGGTCAAAAAGTCAATGCTAAAGTGTTGTTTGCATAATTCGACATATACGCATGTCAAATAGTGTCTAGAAAAACTCGCAGCACCTAGCGGCCAGGACTTTGTCAACGGTCTGGGCGGCTCTGCAATGTGCAGGGCCGCTCGTCCATTTTACGCAGCCGCAGACTCAATATTGCAGCTGCAAAACGGAGTTTGCAGGCTGAAATGGTTCAAACTGCAATTAGACAGGGTGAGCGCATTTTCCGAGATCAGAAAATTGAGCGGCTCTGCAATGCACAGGGCCGCTCGTCCATTTTACGCCGCCACAGCCCTCAGTATCGCGGCCGCAAAACTGGGTTTGCAGGCTGAAACGGTTCAAACTACAATTGGACAGGGCGAGCGCATTTTCCGAGATCAGAAAACTGAGTGGCCCCGCGGAGTTCAGGGCCGCTCGTCCGTTTTACGCCACCATAGCTAGCAGTATCGTGGCCGCAAAACGGAGTTTGCAGGCTGAAGCGGTTCAAACTGCAATTGGACAGGG